>Ga0209038_10000037_pt1 | contig 35635 bp, 33 predicted proteins | sample BogFormECP03_OM3_FD_188237 | JGI IMG/M metagenome (GOLD analysis project Ga0209038, IMG submission 188237) | Bog forest soil microbial communities from Calvert Island, British Columbia, Canada - ECP03_OM3 (SPAdes) (version 2) | ecosystem: Environmental > Aquatic > Freshwater > Wetlands > Bog ...
AGCACCTTCACGATCGAGTATCCATACTCCTTCATCGAAGCATCGAGGTTGTCGCGCAAATCCCCGGCAATATCCGCCTGATTCAAAAAGGTATCGTCCAATTTCATCTTCGGCACATGCCCCAACACCACGTTATAAACCATCGACTCAATCTGCTTCACCGGATCCGATAATTTATAAAACGCCGATTCCACGCCCTCAGGAATAATCTTGTACTGAATCGAAACCGGTATCTGCACGAACACGTTGTCCTGCGTCTTAGTCTCCACCTGCACATCAAACTGCTGCACCTTCATGCTAAGCCGACGCACCACCATCTCCAGATAAGGCGTCTTCCAATTCAATCCAGGCCCAGCCACGCGCGCAAATTTCCCCAACCGCTGCACAATAGCCACCTGCGCCGTCTCCACAGTGAAGAACGAACCCAACACAATGCTCAACACAAATATCGCCAGCACAAAAAAAATGATCAAAATTATCACAGGAAGTTCCATCGCCGCTCTCCTCTGAATCCCGCGCGCAAGCCCGCCCGCAAGGCAGCCGCATTCTACCTCAAGACGCTGATTTTGTAGGGGAGGGCCGGGTTAGCCCTCCCGCGGGCGGCGAAGTATGCCGCCCCAACGTCTGCGGAGGCGACGTAAACCTCATGTATCCGCACACAACGAACCCCGCCGCGCAAAAATCGAGACGCGTCCGGCCTTTCCTGCGTCCAAGCATAGGGAGGACCGCACCGATGAACCGCAGAAGCTGGCTGGTTGCGTTGCTGGGAGCAATGTTCGCGCTAGGTCTGTGCTCCGCGCTTAGCCGCGCCATCCCTCGCGCCAGGGCCGATGAGCGCGCGGAAATCGATCGGCTAGCCCAACTGATGCAATGGAAGCCGGGCGCCATCGTCGCAGACGTTGGCGCGGGCGACGGCGCCTTCAGCTTCGCGGCCGCTGAAAAAGTAGGCCCATCCGGCCGCGTCTACGCCACGGAGATCGATCCCGAAAAACTAAAAGCCCTGCGCGCCGAAGTCGAAAAGCGCAAACTCACGAACGTAATCGTGATCGACGGCGCGGTAGACGACACTAAACTCCCCACCAACTGCTGCGACGATATTTTCCTTCGCCGCGTCTATCATCACCTCACGCAGCCCGTCGAATTCGACAAGAATCTTCTACGTTCTCTAAAGCCCGCCGCCCATCTCGCGATCATCGATTTTCCTCCCACCAACACCTACGGCCCGGTCCCGGGCGTCCCCAAAAATCGCGGCGGCCACGGCATCCCGCAAAAAATAATGATTGACGAACTAACCGCAGCAGGCCTGCAAGAAGAAAAGATAATTGACGGCTGGCAAGGCCAAGACTATTGCGTGATCTTCGTAAAACCAGCCAGATAGACGATGTACCTCTCGTCCGGCGGCATCGCAACCCACCAGTACCGCCGGCGTCTCTGCCGGCTCTTTCCATCGCCCACCGCCACAACGCGCTCAATCTCCCGCTCCATCAGTTGAAATCCCATAACTCGCCAACCCCCACATCAAAATGCTGCGAAATCATACGCCCATCGGCGCACCGCACGCGTGTACGCCGTCGAGCCACAGGCGCAAATTAAATTGACGCCGCCATCAGACTTTGCGAACATCCTCGACGGCCGCAAAAATCACCACCAGCGGCCCGGCGAGGCTCGGCATCGGCTTTCGAGTGTCAATTCTAGCGTCAGGAAGCTCGGGCAATTGCACTCTGCTCGAGACCGAGCGCACTTGCCTCCTCGTTGACGCCGGACTCAATCGCAAAGAACTAGGCCGCCGTCTCGAATGTCTAGGCGTAAAGCCCGGCCATCTCGATGGCATCCTGATTAGCCACGAGCACACCGATCACACCAACGGCCTCCCGCAAATTAGCCACGAATGGAGCGCCACTGCCTATCTCACCAAGCAAACGCATCGCGAAATCGAAAAAGTTATCCCTGAGCCCGCCGCAAAAAAACTCTCCCGCGTAGCACACATCCGCGCCGGCGACGTCTTCACCATAGGCGACATCGAAGTCTCTGCCTTCGCCATCCCCCACGACGCAGCCGATCCAGTAGGCTACACATTCCGCACCAACGGCACAAAGGTAGCCATAGTCACCGATCTAGGCTACTTGCCCGAGCTAGTAAAGCATCACCTGCGCGAAGCCGATTGCCTGATCCTGGAATCCAATCACGATCTAGACATGCTGAAGGTCGGCCCCTATCCCTGGTACATCAAGCAAAGAGTAATGAGCCGCACCGGCCATCTCTCCAACACGGTAGTAAGCGATTTCCTCGCAGACCCCGATCTCTTCGACGCCCGCGCCCGTTATCTAATCCTGGCCCACCTCTCCGAACAAAACAACACTCCCGACCTGGCCCGCATAAGCGCCGAAGAAGGCCTAAACCGCCGCCCCGCAGAAGCCGCCTTCCGTGGCGAGTTAATGTTAGCCTCCCAACACAAGCCCATTGGCCCCCTAGTTCTGTAGCCTCACGCGGCGTCCCCTCCCTAAAATCCCGTAAGTATTGCAATTACGTAACTTCGCGCCCAGCCCTACGGAGTTTTTGCCAGTCTCAGGTAATCCCTACATAGAAAATCCAGTATTTCCCCTATTCCCCACTCTCTAACCCCTTATTTTTCTTTTATTTCTCTTTTTGATATTTATGGTACTAGGATTGCTCTAGTACCACCTGCGGTTTGGCGTCAGAAAGGGTGTCCGGCGCCATCCGAAGGGCTTCGAGACCTGGGCAAAATCCGGCGCGGCCCAGCATTACTCTCGAAACCAGCAACGCCTTGGGGGGTCTTGGGGGGCCTTCGGCTGCTCCATCCACTTTCCCGCATCTCGAATCAGGCAGCAGGGAGGCTACTCTGAAAAAGATACGCAAATCCCTCGAACCCACCCGTCGGGATCTTCAGTCCGGACTCTGTTCTTCTCAAATCTACGTGTTCTGCGAAAAAGAAACCGGCGCAGCCCGCTTCCAAGTGCGAGCCAGCGCCGACGGAACCCTACCGCTAGAAGAAGCAGCCAGCCTACTAGCCATGCATTGCCTGGTCCGCGGCCAATCGCCGCTGGATTACCAGGTAATGGTGCGCGCAGGCGGCAGCTTGTTCGAGCGTGTCACCATGAAAGCCCGCCAGCTCCTCGAAGCAGGCCGCGCCATCGCCTGCCCGGTAGCGCTAAGCCGCCGCGAAAAGGAAGTTCTCGAAGGCGTCCTCGAGAATCTGGCCAACAAAGAAATTGCCTCGCGTCTCAGCATTTCCGAACGCACGGTTAAATTTCACGTTTCCTCTCTCTTCGTGAAGTTCAAAGTGCGCAGCCGCATCGAACTGATGCGCAAGACGCCGAGTCTCTTCGGCAACACAGAGTCGCAACAACCAGGCCAGGCAGTAGCCGCCATGGCCGCGGATCCAATGTTCGGCATAGCCCCACGCAATCGCGCGGTAACCCCGCTAGACCGCCGCGAGCGCAGCAGCGTCGAGCTACGCCCCAAGCTAATGACCGCCTAACAGTTTCGCATCAACCGAGAGTGCAGGCTTCGGCCTGCACTCTCATTCCTTCCTCCAGCAACTTCAGCTATCATGGACCAGGGAACTTTCCCCCGCAAAATCGCTTCGCCCAGTTTTCAATTGCACTTACGTTGCGATCGCGAACGGTTACGTCGTCATCCCGAACAGTTTTATGTGAGGGATCCCTCTTTCTTGCTTTTGAATTTAGAGCAGCGGGTACCAGATGCGCCGTCGTCGCAGCGAATTTAAAAGGAGCGTCCGTTGATCCCCCGATACACCCGCCAGGAAATGGCCAAAGTCTGGAGCGACCAAACCCGCTTCGAAAAATGGCTGGAGGTAGAACTAGCCGCTACAGAAACCCTGGCCGAAGCAGGCACAGTTCCCAAAGAAGCCGCCGGAAAGCTTCGAGCCCGAGCGAAAGTAGATGTAGCCAGAATCCACGAACTCGAAGCCAAAGTAAAACACGACGTAATCGCCTTCACCATGGCCATAGGCGAATCGATCGCCGATCCGGAATCCGCCCGCTGGCTGCACTACGGCCTAACTTCAAATGACATCGTTGACACCGCGCAAGCCCTGGTAATCCGCGAAGCCTCGAAAATAATCGCCCAAGGCCTGGAAAAATTAGGCGCCGTCCTCGAAAAGCGCGCCTGGGAATTCAAAGACACGCCACAAATCGGACGCTCCCACGGCGTCCACGCCGAGCCCATCACCTTCGGCCTGAAGATCGCCAACTGGTGGTCCGAAAATCAACGCGACCAATCCCGTTTCCGCGCCGCCGCCAAGCAAATGGAAGTCGGCAAAATCAACGGCGCGGTAGGCACTGCCACCCATCTCGGCACCGAAGCCGAAGAAAAAATCTGCCAACGCCTCGGCCTGGCTACGGCCCCCATCACTTCGCAAGTTATCGAGCGCGATCGTCACGCCGAATACGTAGCCACGCTCGCGATCGCAGCCGCGTCGCTCGAGCGCATCGCCACAGAAATCCGTCATCTCCAACGCACCGAAGTCCGCGAAGCCGAAGAACCCTTCGGCAGCGAACAACGCGGCAGCAGCGCCATGCCCCACAAGCGCAACCCGGTAAACTGCGAGCAAATCTGCGGCCTCGCCCGCGTAGTCCGCGCCAATGCCACCGCCGCTCTCGAAAATATCGCCCTCTGGCACGAGCGCGACATCTCTCACAGCTCCGTCGAGCGCATCATCCTCCCCGATTCCACCATCCTCCTCGACTACATGCTCGCCCGCATGGCCGACATCGTGGCCAACATGAAAGTCTTCCCAGCCCGCATGCTGCGAAATCTCGATTCCACGCAAGGCCTGGTCTTCAGCGGCCAACTCCTGCAGGACCTGGTAGAAGCCGGCATGCCCCGCGAAGACGCCTACAAGACGCTGCAATCCCACGCCATGCAAGCCTGGGAAACCGAAACCAGCTTCCGCGAAAAAATCACAAACGATCCCAACGTGAAAAAATACCTAGACGCGAAAGCGCTCGAGCACACCTTCGACCTAAAGCGCCAACTACGCAGCGTAGACGCCATCTTCCGCCGCACCTTCGAAACAAAATCCACAACCGCCAAGCCTTTGTAGGGGAGGGTGCTTTAGCCCTCCCGCCTTTCGGCCCTCTCGCTTTCGCCTTTCGCCAAACGATGCACGCGCCTGCCTTCTGCTGTATGCTTCGCCTTCACGCCGCCCCGGGAGGTCCTACGCATGTCCAAATACGATGAAATGGCTCACGCCGCCGCAACCGCGCAGACCGACTGGAACCAACATCGCGATCGCTGCGTGGGCTACCTCAAATTCCTCGTGAACGGCCTAATGACCTACGCCGAAATTCCCCCGGACCAAGTCACGTTCCTGCGCTGGAATGGCGAGACCGGAGACGACCGCAAATACTCAGAAGCAGTCGAAGACGATCCGTACACGTTAATGGACGCAATCGCGCTCGACGAGGCCGACGGCTATTGGCACCTCGGCCTGCGTATTTCGCTGCTACATTCAGGAGCGCTGCTGCCGCGCTGGGTCTCCTTCGTGCTTTGCGCCGCCGAGCAGGATCAAAAGCCCATGCTAAAAATTGGCGTCGATGGCAAACCAATTCAAATCGACCTGAACGATGCGGCACAATGCAACGCCTTCTACGAAACAATCATCGAGGGCATAAAACAATGTTTCCGCCCTCCCGCCGATTCCACCTCCCAGAAAACGATGGCTTTCGTAGTAGGCCCGTAGCAGTTCGCCCTTGTAGGGGAGGGTGCTTTAGCCCTCCCGCCTTTCGGCCATGTGTCTCGCCCCGAGCCCAAATACAAGCCCGTTAGGCCTCGAGAGTAAATATATCCGGAGGGATCCGCTGTTGCGTTGGTATTTGCATTGGTACTGGCATTTGCATTAGAATTTGCGGTTTCTTCCATCTGAAATTTCAAATCTGAAATTTTAAATTTCCGACGCCTTCGCCTTTGTAAGTGGATTCGCTTACGGTTCGACTTTATCCGCAACCTCTTCAGCCGCTAAGGCCATTCTTCGCTCCTTCAACCCCGCATTCCTCGATTCCCGCACTCAGTACTATGGATCAATGTTAACTCCTACGATATAAGTCCCAAAGCGGTCGGCAGTCCGAAAGCGCGGAGCTCGCCACATGCCCGCGCCAATGAACTGCAAGTGTTCCAGAAACTCCGGACCGCACACCAGAACTGGACGAAGCGCCATGACCATCAATCGGCCATCTCAAAATCCTAATCGAAAGCTAATCGCGACGATTACGATTAGAACTCCGCGTAACTCCAACAAAATCAATGACGGGTCTGGGCTGATGATTCAGCCCAGCAATATAAAAAAACCGGCCGCTAATCGATTTCTAATCGGGAAGGCATACGATTAGAAATCCCCGTAACTCAAAGAAAACAAACGACGGAGTCCAAGTCTAATCGGGAAAATTGCGAGGTTGTGCAAGGCCAGGTTCCCGACGCGCAGACGGCCAGCGCCCGCCGAGTGCCAGCGTGAGATCACTTCTCCGCGGGGCCGCTATCGTGCAGCAGTACGGCGTCGGATTCGGTGTGCGTGCGCATCACGCCTAGCGTCTTGCCGTCGGGCGAGTACTCGAATAACTGAATCGCGTCGCTGGGAAAATTGGTGATCTGGCGGCCGGGCGAGTCATCGATCGGCTGGAGCCACAAATTTTCTGTGCCATTCTCGCGGATGGGATAGACGACGGCTGCGCCGTCGGGCGTGAATCGCGGGGGGCCTGCGATTCGCAGGTCGGGATTGAGCATGCGGACCGTCGGGTTCGGGCCGGCATCCAGGCTGACTAGAGCAATGTGGCTGATGGGAATTTTGCCGGAAATATCGGCGGCGAAAAACGCCAGGAATTTGCCGTCGCGGGAAAGGTCGAAGAACTCGGAGACGTTGACGATATTTGGCATCGCCGTTCCCGCGACGGCTTCCGGCGTGCCGCCGTCGATGGGCACGCGCGAGATTTTGTTGCCGCTGTAATTTTCGAAGTAGGCCCATTTGCCGTCTGGCGAACAGATCGGCAATTCGTCAATGGTGCCGCTGGAGAGCTGCTTGGGATTAGTGCCGTCGGCGTCCACGCGCCAGACATTGACCTTGCCGCTGCCGCCGTGATCGAGCCAATCGAAAAGAATGTAGCGGCCGCCGGGGCACGCCGCGGGCGCGGCGATTTGCGCGGCGGCATCGCTCAAGAGCATTGTTTTGTTGCCGCCGTCGGCGGAGACACGCAGCAAGTTGCTCTGGTCGTCGAAATAAATTTGGCCGTCGGTGGCCCAGCCGAAAATGTAGGCGTTTTTATTCTGCGCGGGCGCGGGGCCTGGTGGATTTCCTGCGAAGCCTTCGGGCGGCAGGAAATAAAGCGTGCGCGCGGATTTTTCCTGGATGGCGGCCAGCGTTTTTCCGTCTGCGGAAAGCGTCGGCGTCTGATAATTATTCGTATCTTTGGTGACCGCGCGGATTTTTCCGGCCGGAATGGAGATGAAGGCGATCTGATTTCGGGCGATGGGACTGAGTTTGCCCTGATAGGTGGCCAGAAATCCGCTGCCATCGGGCATCCAGATCAGATCATTGAAAGCCCAGTTTTTGAAGCGAGCCAACGCTTGCACTTTGCCGGTGCTCAAATTCTCAAGCTGAATCACGCTGAGCGAGTCGGACTGATTCGTAACCACCGAAGCGATCTGGTTGCCGTCGGGCGACCACGCGAAGGATTGCGGCGTTTCGGCGAGTGGCCCGGCGGCGATCATTTTTTCATCGCCGCCTTCGGAATTGGCGGTCAGTACTTGAAACTTTCCAGGTTCCGGACTGTTGCCGCGGTAGAACGCGATGCTTTTGCCGTCGGGTGAAAACGCGATGCCGGTATCAATATTTCGCACTACGATCTGCGGAGTGCCGCCGAGGACCGGAGCGCGGTAAAGATCGAATCCGCCGTGCGCGCTGTCGGTGGCCTGGCGGAAATAAATGAAATTCGCGTCGGGAGAAAACTTCGGGCTGCGGTAGTAGGCGTCGGAGGGAGGGATGACCTGCGTGTCGCTGCTGGTGGCGACGTTGCGGAGCCACAGGCTTTGCTTGCCTTTGTCGTCAAGGACGCTGAGGAGATATTTGCCGTCGGGCGAGATGGCGGCGGCGACGGTTTTGCCGTTGTCGGTGAGTTGCGTAATGGAGAAATTTTCGAAGGGCGTTGGACCGCTGCGGCTCAGGAGCGCGTAAATGCCGTAGGCGGCCGCGGCCACGACAAGAAGCATGATCACGAGACCAGCCGTGAGTCCCAATTTGTGCTGCTTCGCGGCGGCTGCGATCACCGAGCTGCTTGATTGGCGCGCAGATGAATCCGTGAGCGAGGACGAAGATGCCGGTCCCGCATGCGGGGCCGCCGCTACGTTTGGAGCGGCTATATCCAGGGCCGGCGAAATATTGGCGTCCGAACTCGAATCGCGGCTGAGGCGTTGCAAGTCGGCGCGCAAATCGGAAGCATGCTGGTAACGCAGCTTGCGATCTTTCTCGAGCGCCTTGTGAATGATGCGTTCGAATTCGGACGGCAGTTCCGGATTTAGCCGTACCGGCGCCAGCGGGGATTTGTGCAAGATGGCATCGAAGATTGCCGGGGCGGTGGCGCCTTTGAATGGCAGCGCGCCGGTGGCCATTTCGTAGAGCACAGCGCCGAAGGAAAAAAGATCGGTGCGCGCGTCGAGATCTTCGCCCATGGCTTGTTCGGGCGACATGTACATTACCGTGCCGACGGCCGAGCCGGGGCTGCTGAGCAATTGATCGTCGGACATGGTGGGTGCCGCGGATGCTCCGGTTTCCGCGAAGGATTGGCGCGGGGAAATAATTTTGGCTAGGCCGAAATCGAGGACCTTGGCTGGACCGTCGCGCGTGCAGAAAATGTTTGCGGGCTTGATGTCTCGGTGAATGATGCCTTTGGCGTGGGCGGCGTCGAGAGCGTTAGCTACCTCGACGCCGATTTGCAGCAAATCGTCGAGCGGCATGCGGCCGCGGGCGATGCGGTGCTTTAGGGTGTGGCCTTCGAGATACTCCATCACCAGGAAGGTGTGGCCCTGCTCTTCGCCGATATCGTAGATGGTGCAAATGTTCGGATGGTTTAGGGCGGAAGCGGCTCTGGCTTCGCGTCGGAAACGTTCGAGCGCTTGCGCATCTCGGGCCGTTTCTTCGGGGAGAAATTTCAGGGCTACCATGCGGCGGAGGCGGACGTCCTCGGCCTGGTACACAATTCCCATTCCGCCGCCCCCGATTTTTTCAAGGATGCGGTAGTGGGAAATTGTGCGGCCGATCATCGGTGCGGAGTCGGGCACGGGTGCAGAATGTTACGACACGCTGCGGGAGAGGCGCAATCGAGTGGGCTAATTGATTACGTCGCAATGGGTCGTTCGAAGAAAAGCAAGAGGGATTCCTCGCCGAAAGGCGGCCCGGAATGACGGATTGGTGAGGCGCGCGGGTGATTCAAATGCGCCACGCGCAAAGTCAGGGTCCGCCTGGGCAGAGGCACCCGGCACCTACACTTTACGGTTGGATTTGTATGAGCTTGGGGTTGCCATCCTGCGGCGGGGCGGGGGGCCTCCAGCGGGAGGTGCGGGCGCGGCTGGAGCGCAGGCGGTTCATTACGCGGCCGATTTTTACCGAGCTGGTTATGAAGTGATTCACTTTTAACGGGCCGGCCATTTTAATTTTTCGCACCCAGTGCAGGCCGGTGCTGATGGCGCAGCCGCATTGCGAGCAGTCGGGGGTGCCGCCGAAGACGCACGGTTCTACGCGCGTTTCTAGATCGGCGGAATAATTGGCGGAGAGCTTGGCGAAGACGCAGTCATCCGGATTCGCGGGAGGCTGCAGAAATGCTTGGGCCAAGCCTTCATTGAATAGCAACTTTTTGTAGCGCTTTGCTAGCGGGGGCAATTGGGCTGCGAGTGAGATGCGATTCTCGGACGTTAGCATTTCGGGACTTTGCTCGCCGATTTGCGGGGTATAGACGCTCACCCAGATGCGATTTACTTCTTGGCGCTCGCTCCAGAATTTTACGTATTCTTCCAGATAGCCGGCGCGCTCTAGCATCGGCCGCGTGATTACCCAGTGGATGTTTACGTCGCGGCCGTCGATATTCGCGAGGATGCGCTCGTAGGTGGCGGGCTTGCGGCGGATGTCGTGATGCTCGGGCAGGCCGTCCACGGAAATTGCTACGCGGGCGCGGGGGAGCTTCATCCATTCCATGGGAATGGGGATGATGCCGCTGGTTACCACCAGGGAAAAAATTCGCATCTCGCTTAGAGCCGGTAGAATTTTGCTTAGCTCGCGATGGCGGACCATTGGCTCGCCACCTACTAGCGAGACGTGCAGCGGTTTGTGCTTGCGGACCATTTCCAGAACGCCATCTACTAGTTCGTCGCCGCGGCGATCGTTCAGGTCGGTTAGCTTGACGCCGTTAGTTAGATGGGTGTCGTTGTAGGCGTAGCAGCCGGGGCAGCTTAGCGGGCACTCGCGGGTGATTTCGATGGAGAGCATTGGGATTCGACCGACCAGAATGCTCACCCAGGAGGCGAGCAGTTCGCGGGCAGTTAGGCTTGGGTTCTCGGCGGTGGCGGGCACGTGGTTATGATGCGCGTGTTTGAGGGACTGGTGCAATCAATTTACATTGAGAGTTAACAGTTGGATTCCGGAGGGGCGGATTACTGGGTCGAAATGCGGGGCCGAACCACGAGGCCGAAATGCGGGGCCGAAATGCGGGAGGGCTAAAGCACCCTCCCCTACGGGAGATAGGGCCATGTTTCGGGTAGATCCATTAGTAGGTTGCAGGGGATTACCATTTGTGGGGAGTTGAAGTCGGCTATAGTTTTTACTTTGCCGGAGTTTAGGTCGGCTTCGGCCGCTTTTGCGCGGGTGTCGTCGGGGCGCTCGGCGGCGATTTTTTTGTAGAGACCGCGGGCTTCTTCGATGCGGCCTACTTCTATATACGCTTGGGCTTGCGCGAATTCCGCCTGGTACAAATCGGGCCGTGCGGCTGCGGCTTTTTGGTAGTGGGGGATGGCGATTTCGGGATGGCCGAGCCCGTCTTCGGCGATGCCTAGAATGAATTCTGTGGCACCGGTGTCGCCGTGGCCGGCGGCTTTGGCGATTTCGTCTTTTGCGGATTGGTAATCTCCCGTGCCCAGATACGCTACCGCCAGATTGTGGTGGGTGCTTGCGCTGCGTGGATTCAGGGCCAGCGCTTTTTGGAATGGCTCGATGGCGGCCTTCGCATCGTCCGCGAAAAGATGTTCTTGGGCTAGCAGCGTCCAGCCGGGAAAATCCTTGGGATTCTTTTGCACTCGGTTCTCGAGCACCGGAATTAAATCGGCGGTGCCATTGGCGAAGCTGGCGATGAGTTCGGTGCGCTCGGCGCGCAATTTGGGAACGCGGTAATGAGCTACAGCGTACGCGCCGAGAACCAGAACGACAGCCGTCGCGATGGCCACCAGATCGAGCCGCCATCCCGCTGCGCTCGGTACGCCGACGGGCTGCGGCCGCGTTGCTGAATTCTCCGTGTTACCTGTGGTGACTGCGGCTCGTGCGTTGAGCTCATCCAGTACGGCGGGCGGCATCACCGCGCCGATCGCCAGGCCGCCGATGAGGCCGCCCATGTGCGCCGCGTTATCGATGCCGGATTGCAATCCCCAGATGAGATTGATGCCGATGAAAATCGAGAGGCTCTTCAGGCGTTCCTTGGCAAATCGCAAATCGATGGGCGCTTTTTTCAAGAAGAGATACGAGACCATGCCTCCCACCGCGCCGAAGATGGCGCCCGATGCGCCGGCGCTCACGCGAGCGGGATCCCAGGCCAGGCTGCCGAGGCTGGCGGCCAGCCCTGACGCGAAATAAAGAAACGTGAAGGCTTTGCGGCCCATGAATCGTTCCGCGAGATCGCCCAGAACCCAGAGGCACCACATATTGAGCGCCAGATGGATGAGGCCGACGTGGACGAACATGTTGGTGAGCAGGCGCCACCATTGGCCAGTGAGAGTGAGCGGGCCGAAATCGGCGCCGAAGCGGATCAGGTCCCACTGGGTCGGCTCGATCCAGGAAATTCCGGCGGCCACCATGATGAGATAGACGGCGACGTTCGCGCCGATCAGCACGCGCGTGACTATGGGCTTCGGCCCGAAGGCGACCAGACGAGCGTAGGATTCAGCGCTAGCACGCTTTTGGCAATTGGTGCAAAGCGGCTCGAAGTTTTGCTCGGGCGAGAGGACGTACTCTTTGCCGCATTTTGGGCAAGTGTATTGGGGCACATCCGAAAGTAACGTTTGGGCGCGCGAATTTCAATGGCAGGAAATTTACTGACTGGCAGCGGTTTTGTAGGGGAGGGGGTCTGTTGTACGTTTCGGTTCGGGGCGATTTGGGTTGGAAGACCCTCCCCTACTGGATTCTTTGGATGTAACGGGCTTCGGTGGTGTCTACCTTGATTTTGTCGCCGTTGCTTACGAATGGGGGGACGTTCACTACCAGGCCGGTTTCCAGCTTGGCTTGCTTCATTACTGCGCTGGCTGTGGCTTTTTGAATGCTTGGCTCCGTGTCTATCACCGTTAGATCCACCGTGTCTGGTAGCAGGACGCCGATTGGTTTGTTTTCGTAGAATTCCAACTTTACCGGGAGATTCGGAATCAGATAGTCCGTGGTGTCGCCGAGCAGCTCTTTTTGCAAGGTCATTTGTTCGTACGTTTGCGAGTTCATGAAGTGGAAACCTTCGGCGTCGCCATAGAGGAATTCGTATTCGATTTCATCGAAGACGGCGCGCTCGACGAATTCTTCTGCGCGGAAGCGATAGTCGATGATCGAGCCGGTGCGGAGATTGCGCATTTTGGTCTGCATCTGGCCGCGCTTGTTGCCCGGGGTGCGGTGATCGACGCTGAAAACGGTGTAGAGCTCGCCCTCGTGGCGGATAACCATTCCGGGGCGCAGTTGTGTAGCCTTTACCATGAGTTGCTCCTGAACCTGTTGAAGGGTTGCTGCCGCTTGGAGCGGGCTTTCGCGCGGGGTTGGCGATGCCGGCCGCCGGGCGAGTCCGCAAGCGCCGAAATCGGGCTGGGCGGAATTCAATATTATATCGGTAGGTGCGGGAGGCGGTCAAACCCAGCGGCGGTGGGATAGTGACTCAGTTTCCAATAATGCGACTAACCAAGCAAATGAAAGTCAATCAATAAACGAAAGCGCTTTTGTTGGCATTTACCGAATCGGTGAGGTGATAAATTCCCGGTTGCCCGCGATCCTGAAGGCAACCGCATGCGGGCTGGACACCAACCCATCGGCGTGCTCTATTTCTCTTCATGCGAGTTTTGATATCTGGTGCGGGAATCGCGGGGCCAACTCTCGCATACTGGCTGGCCCATTACGGACTACAGCCCACCCTAATAGAGACAGCACCCTGCTTGCGAACCAGCGGCTACGTCATCGATTTCTGGGGTGCGGGTTTCGATATCGCAGAACGCATGGGCGCGTTACCGGAGATCCGCCGCAAGGGTTACATGATGCGGGAAGTAAGAGTTGTAGACGGGAGTGGCAAACGAGTAGCCGGGTTCCCGGCCGAGGCATTTGCCCGCATGACGCAGGGCCGTTATGTCAGCCTTCCGCGAGGAGATCTCGCTGCGGCCATTTTTGGCAGGATCGAAGGGAAGGTCGAAACGATCTTTGGCGACAGCGTGGAAGCTATCGAACAGACAGAAAAAGCTGTTCACGTCACTTTCAAACGCGGAGGCGAGCGCAACTTTGATCTCGTCGTCGGTGCGGACGGGCTTCATTCTCGTATCCGCGAACTCGTTTTGGGCGCGGAAAACCAATTTGAGAAGTATCTGGGTTACAAAGTCGCCGCTTTCGCGGCCGAGGGCTACAGGCCACGGGACGAGCTGGTCTACGTGATGTACACGCAAGTAGGTCAGCAGGTGGGCCGATTTGCGATGCGCGACGACCGCACGATGTTTCTGTTCATATTTAGGGATGATGACGTTACAGGAGTCGAAGGTCTCCCGGCTCAAAAAGCACTGTTACGAAAGCGCTTCGGCGCCAGCGGGTGGGAATGTCCGCAGATTCTGGATGCGCTTGATGCCACCGAGGAACTCTATTTCGATCGCGTGAGCCAAATACGAATGAATCCCCAACGGGGAATGTGGACGCGGGGGCGAGTGACATTGGTCGGTGATGCGGCTTTCTGCGTCTCCTTCCTCGCCGGGCAAGGTTCCGCTTTGGCGATGGTGGCAGCATATATTCTTGCAGGTGAATTGCACCGCGCAAACGGTGACTATACAGCAGCATTTGGGCGGTACCAGAGCTTGTTCGGGCCATTCGTTCTTCGCAAGCAGGAGGCTGCCCTACGTTTTGCGGGTGCATTTGCGCCGAAATCGAAGTTTGGTCTGTTTATGCGTAATCAAATCTTCAATCTTATGGCAATCCCCTGGATTGCCGATTTTGCTGCCGGCCGCGATCTCGCCGATAAAATCGAGTTGCCGAATTACAAATAAACGCGTCGCTTCCTGCGTGGGGATTCGAGATCCTGGGCACGAGTTGTATTGCCTCCTGGTCGCCGGCTAACCGGAAACTATCCGGCTTCCAGGATTAGTTCTGTGAGGTCGGCTGGCGTTTACTGGCGATATTAGGGAGGCCAGTTTCACAGGTATCGTGCGCAAGTCCGGGTAAACCGCAAACCGGTAACTGAGTCACAGCCGGCGGCGCTGTTGTGGTTTCGCGCCCTGTTTTGCGTTCTTGGCACTTTGCTGTGTGAGAATTGTTGGTTCGTTGGTGGGGCTTGCGTATAATTTCCTTCGTCCCGGAAGAGCACGGCCATTCTTGGCCGCCGGAGGCGTGGGTAGCGGAGCACGATTGATGAAATTCGGAATTGTGCTGGGTGTGTTTGCGCTTTGCGCGGCGTTTTGCCACCCGGCGAATGCGCAGAATAATTCAGACAACACAAGCCGAGCGCCTCTCGATCTCAATCCTCCTGGAACGACGCTGCACTTCGCCGATCACTACCACCTGCTCCCGTCGGAAGTCGATCTGAACGCGAACATCGATGCCGGGGCGAAGCCGAATGCGGAGGATTCGCGCGAGGGCAAGCCGGACGCCGGCAGAGGCGAGGTGCGTCCGCCGGGGATTCAGGATGTGCCGCCGTGGGAAGTTACCGGAATGTGCGAGGACGGGAAGCTCGATCGAAAGGCTTGCCGGTTTCATTGGTGGCCTGCGCTGCGCGAACAGACGCAATACCTATTCATCGAAACGGGCTGGAATCTGGGCACGAATACGCATGTTTGGGAAGCCACCACTCACGGGCACTGGTTTCAGAACTGGATGGATTCCGTGGAGGGCTTCAAATTCAGCCGCTGGAACGATGCCAATCCGATTTCGGATGATTACGTCGGGCATCCCATGATGGGCGCGATCAGCATGGATATTTTCGTTCAGAATGATCCGCGCGGGATGTCCATCGAAGCGCAGAACACCAAGGAATATTGGCACAGCCGCTTGTGGGCGTTGCTGTGGGCGACGGTTTATAGCACGCAGTGGAAATTGGGGCCGATCAGCGAGGCTTCTTTCGGGAACACTGGGAAAGACACGGCGTTTGATAAAAACGCGGGGCATAAGACCAATGGAACCGGGACGGTTGGCCTGGTGATTACGCCGGTGGGCGGCTGGATTTGGACGTTAGGCGAGGATTTTGTGGATTTGCATTTGCTCCGCTATGCCGACCAGAAGACCACCAATCCACTTTTGTTATTTGGGATGGGATTTGCGAATCCTTGCCGCAGCTTCGCGAACTTGATGCGTTTTAAGGCGCCGTGGTATCGCGATAGCCGGCCGGTGCGGCCGCATCGCACTTGGCCTACGATGACGGATTTGCAGACAGCGCCCTGAGTGGGGATTTGTTCGGCAAATGAAGCGATTTTGCGAGAATTTGAAGTTCGCCGTCAACGGCTAAAGCCGGAAGGATATTGCAGCATTTGCGGCATGACTAAAGTCATGCCCTGACGTATCGAGAATTCTAGTAAGATTCATGCGCCATTGGCAGCGATGGGGGTCGCGGCCCAGCCCCAAAAGTTGCCGATTCCGAAGCACCGTTGACGGCGCGCGTTGGCCTGCCGCGCGTGCGTATGCTATAAGTAGCGAGCCAGAGATTTTCTGAGGAACTCGTGCCGTTTATCAATTTTCCCGCGCGGGAAATCAATTGCAAGCTCGTCTATTACGGCCCCGGCCTTGGCGGGAAGACTGCCAATTTGCAGTGGATCTACGAGCATACGGGGGCGAATCAGAAGGGCAAGATGGTGTCGCTGGCGACGGAGACGGACCGGACGCTGTTTTTCGATTTTCTACCTCTCGATTTAGGGACGGTGCGCGGATTCAAGACCCGCTTTCATCTCTATACCGTTCCTGGACAGGTTTTTTATGAGGCCAGCCGGCGATTGATTTTGAAGAGCGCGGATGGCGTGGTTTTTGTGGCCGATTCGCAGGAAGAGCGGCTCGACGCCAATCTGGAAACTCTCGATAACCTGCGCGAACATTTGCGCGATCACAATTTGGATTTTGCAACGATTCCCTACGTACTGCAGCTCAACAAGCGCGACCTTCCAAACATCATGTCAGTAGATGATTTGAAGAAGCAGTTGCAAGTGAAAGGCGAGCCTACGCTCGAGGCTGTTGCGGTTACCGGACAGGGAGTTTTCGATACGTTGAAGGAAGTTGCCAAGCTGGTTCTCGCCGAATTGAAGAAGAACGCCTGAACTATCAGTAGAGGCGGAACGACACCTCGATTCGTTGTTGAACCGCTACCGGACTTCCATCCGGGCCGATAGCCGGCGTCATCCGCCACTGTTTCACTCCTTCCACCGCTTTTTCGTTAAGCCCATAAAATAATCCCTGGAGTATGACGGCATTCGTAATCTGGCCCGTTTCGTCCACCTCGGCGATGAGGGTTGCTGTCCCCCCAGCTTTGCGGCTCCTTGCCTCGGTGGAAAATTCGGGCGAAGGGCAGTATTGGCAATGCGGCATCGAGTAACCGTGCTGCCCGGAATGCGGCAGCGACGAGAGTTTGTGGTCCCGGTTCCGCTGATCGTCTCCCGTTGCATCGAGTGCGCGGCCAGCGAGAGACGACAAATCGGCGGTTTTCGAGAACGTCGCCTTCAGATCTTGAACATTTCGAGGCTTCGGACAATCGTAGATCGTGACGTGCAAGATGAAGTCGTTCCCTGTTTCTTCAATATTCCCGATCACGAAGGATTTTGCGGAGAGTTGGTTTGCGATCCAATTTGCGGGATCGGGCTGATTCGCTTCCGGTATCAGCAGGCCCTCTCGAGACACAAATTCTGCGAACTGCCTGCGGTCTATGAGGCCGATTGCCGGATCGAGAGCAAGGGCGGCGCTGAGATCATCCGCGAGTTTTAAGCCGAGCAGAGAATACTTCTTATTCGGTCCCTGAAAATCCATCACCAGCAGATTCTTCAAATGCGATTTCTTGACGGCTTGGGCTACGTTGCCCGCGAGATCCTTCATCGCCGCGGCTTCAGGATCTTCGGGCGCGCTTGCTTGGGGCGGCGTCTGCGCTCGCGCCGGCAGCGCTGCGAGCGCGATCACTATGCAGAATGCGATGCGCGGCAGCGAGGTCAAATGACCGATTGCGGGGAGTCTTCGATCAGGAGATTCTGACACGTTCTGCCTCAAGTGAAGCTGGCGAGGGCCGAGGGTTCGTCGTTGAAGCTTGGGATAGTTTGAATCAAGAGCGTTAGTTCGAGGACTTCGTAGACGTGGCCGGTGGCGTGAACCAGCTTCAGGATGCCGCCGTGGCGGCGAATGGTCACGAAGCTGCGCACGATGGTGCTTATGCCGGAGCTATCGATCTGCGAGACGCCGGAGAGATTGACGAGGATTTTGCGATTGCCGGAATCGATGAGCGAGCGCAATTGCGTGCTCAACTCTTCGTTGGCGCGGCCTATGGTGGCGCGTCCCTGCAGATCAAGGACTAGAACGTCTCCCGACTTCCGGCTGGAAATCTGCAGCCCCAAGCGAAGCTCCTTCTGCGAACGAATCAGAATATTGCCGATCGCCTATCTGCGGCATTATACGCTTCCAGGGACGCAAGGCGAGTTTTGTTGAGGCGCGCGTGCCGGAGTGGTGCATCGGACTGGCCCGTCTGCCAGCGGAAAAGAAAAAGGGAGGCGAACGCCGTGGGGCGCCACCTCCCGGGGTGGGGTGTTGCTGGGTGGATCCCTTTCGAAACTGGGTCTCTGTCTCCCGGGGATCCGGCTTCGGCGGAGCAGCCGAAGCTGTAATGACATGGGAATATCACGGCGAAGAGGCGGAAGTCAACCCGATTGTTGGCTGGGAGAGAATGAGCTTAGAAAAAAATCAGAGAGGGCGGCGACGGCGGTCCGCGCGTGAGTGTTGTATGTGGTGGGTTGGCCGGTCGTAAAGAGCCGGCAGGGACGCCGGCGGTACTTTACTGCTGCGGATGGGTGGCGAAGTATTGCGTTAGCGAGCTGGTAGCTTCCTGCATCGCGGAACGCACATTGGCTTGCAGGGCCAGCACGATGGCGGTCACCGTTTTCTCGCCGACGGGCTCATCGTGCGAGTATGTGGGTAAAGTCCAAACTACCGTGCCGGTCTTGGTTTGCAGCAACTCGAGATCGAGCGTGACGCGGGCGGTGATGCCCGGAGAATCCACCTCGTTGAAGGCCGAGAGACGGCCGCGAAGTATATAGTCGCCCTTACCGCTGCTGGACATGCGCTGGATTGCGCGGAACTGGCCGGTGGCGCGCAAATCCTGAACCAAGATGGATTCGATCATATCGGTAGGCTGTTCGGCCCAGCGATTGTAGCTATCCGAGCCGAGTTCGACTGAACCATTGCTGTAAACCATGCGGTCATCGCGGAAAAGCATCGGCGCGGTGATGTGCCCGACGACGATAGTAACGGGATAAGGATTTGGCTGCGACGGCGCGGCCGGAGGCGGCGTGCCCTGGATGGTGAAATATTTCACCGGGCGCGCCGAGCCGCAATTGGTCAGCAGCACACAAAGCACGATGACCAGCGCGGTCAGACCGGCGGAGGATGCGGACGCGCGCAGGCGCGATTCCGTGGACCTCAAATTCGACAACGCGATCAATCTCATGGCGGCGGTGCCTCGCCTGGCTGACGCGGCTTGGGTTCCGAACTGCGAATCAGAGTGTACGGCCGCGTCTTGATAGTTTCGGTAAATTCCTTCAAGTTCTCGGAAATCTGCCGCATGTTCTCGAGGATTTCGTCAAGGTTGGGGCTGTTTACGTTGAGAGTGCGGTCGAGTTGGTCGGTCAGAGATGCAGTGGACGTCAGGGTTTCGTGCAGCTTTACGAGCGATGCATGAATTTCGGGCTGCTCGTCTTTGATCATCTTGTCCACGTTGGTAATGGCGTCGTCGGTTTTCTTCAGCGTGGCCTTGAAATCATCCAGCAGCGGGGTGATCTTCGCGGTGGCCTCGTCCACATGCTTGAGCGTGGAGTTCAGCAGCGGGCGATCTTCCTGCAACATTTCCCGGGCGTTGGACATGGCCAGAGAAATATTTTCGCGATTCCTCTGATTCAGCAGATCGTTCACGCTTGCGATGGTCTCTTTCATTTCCACCACGCGCGCGTTCAAATTGGTGAGCAGTTCCTTGGCTTGCGGCCCGAGGTCGCCGATGGTCGCTTCGATATCGTCAAGACTGGTGTAGGCCCCGGTTTTGATGGTGTCACCGTTCTGCGCGAGGGGAGCGTCTGGAGTGCCCGGCTGAATCAGCAGGAAATTTTCGCCGAGCGCGCTGAGGGCCGAAATTTTCACCGTGCTGTCTTTCTTCACTGGGACGCCCGGCTTCACGCGGAAATCTATTTCCATCTGCGCCACGTTGTTAGGGTCAGGCTCGACGCTCAAGATCCGGCCGATCGGAGGGCCGCCGGCGTAACGCACCTGTCCGCCCTCTTGCAGGCCGCCGGCATTCTTGAAATAGGCGTGGTAAAGATTCCCGCTGCTGTTAAAAAATCCGGAGATGGAAAACATGGCGATCAGCAGGATAGCGATCGCCACAATTACGAAGATTCCTACGAGTGCCTGTTCCTTCTTGGATTCCATCCCGCTCTCTACCTCGAACTTGAACCGCTGGTGCGACCTCGAATTCGATCTCGAAAATCCGCTTTGCCCGGCCTTTCCGCCGCCGCGAAAGGCGGGAGTATAGCACGTCCTTTTACCAGTCTAACGGCTTCGCGCCAGGCTATTTCCTGGCTGTAGCGTCGTCGCCAATAAGCATCTGGAGATAGCTCAGCTCGTCCTTGAGTTCCGGCTCAGGAATGCGATCGAGGAACTGGCGGACACGCGGCTGCTGGCTGACCTGGATCTCATCTTTCGTTCCGTTGGCGACGATTACGCCGCGATCCAGCAAAATCATGCGATCGCCGATCAGAAATGCGCTGGCCAGCTCGTGCGTTACCACCACGCAGGTCATTCCGAATGCTTTTTTCAGCTTCAAAATCAATTCGTCGATTCCCGCGGCGATGATGGGATCGAGGCCGGCGGAAGGCTCGTCGAAAAATAAAATTTGCGGGTCCATGGACATGGCGCGAGCCACAGCGGCGCGCTTTTTCATTCCGCCGCTCAATTGCGCGGGCATGTAATTCTCATAGCCGGCGAGGCCCACCTGATCGAGTTTGAGGCGCACCATGATCTCGATGGTGGAATCATCGAGCGGGCTGTGCTCTTTGAGCGGAAGAGAGACATTCTCGCCCACGGTCATGGAGCCGAAGAGGGCGGACCCTTGAAACGACATGCCAATGGTCTTGCGCAGGTCGTCGAGTTCCTTGGGAGTGATGGTGGCCATGTTCTTGCCACCAAGCCAAATTTCACCGCTGGTCGGCCGCTCGAGGCCTACCATGGTGCGCAGCAGCGTGCTTTTGCCGGAACCCGAGCCGCCGAGGATTACCAGGGTCTCGCCGGGAAGCACATCGAAGCTGATGCCGTGCAGAATTTCGCGTTCGCCATAGGCCACGCGCAGATCGCGGACGGAGATGGCGGAGCCGCGGTCTTGCGTCAGAGCTTCTTGGCTGGGCGTCATGGCTCGAATCTAAAAATGATACCGGGAAAGCTAACTCGGCGACGTGAAATAAAACAGCGCTGTAAACCCTAAGTCAACCAAGATCACCACGAAAATCGATTTCACCACGGCCGTGGTCGTCGAACGGCCCACCTGCTCGGAGCCCAGGCCGGTCATTAATCCTTCCTGGCAGCCCACCGCGGTAATCACCATGCCGAACATAAACGCTTTGATCAGGCCGGTGATGATGTCTTCTTTGAGCAAGGAATCGAGAGTGGCGCGGAAATAAGAAGTGATCGTGAAGCCCGCGCCCAAAATTCCGAATACGGCGCCGCCGGCGATGCCCATGAAGTCCGACCACATCGTGAGGCAGGGCATCATGATCAGCATGGCCACCAGCTTGGGGGCCACCAGAAAGCTGACCGGATCGAGCGCCATGGTTTCGAGCGCGTCGATTTCCTCGCTCACTTTCATGGTGCCGATTTCCGCGGCGAAGGCTGAGCCTGACCGCCCGATCACAATGATGGCGGTCATCAGCGGGCCCAGTTCGCGAGTGAGTGAAAGCGCGACGGCGTTGGGCACGAATTCCATGGCCCCGAAGCGCTTGAGTTCGTGCGCGGACTGCAACGCCAGAATCACGCCGACGAAGAAGGTGATTAGCGAAATGATGGGAATGGCTTCGACGCCCACGGCCATGGCCTGATGCAGCGCGCGGCGATAGCGCAGGCCCGCGCCCTGCCGTGGGCCAGTCACCACGGCAACTGCGGCGCGGAACGTCAGCCGGGCGAGCGACCCGACGTAGGCGAAATTGTCGATTGCCAGGCGTCCAACGGCGTCAGTGATTGCCATCGCTGTGGAAATTCCCCAGGGCCGCTTGCGGCCACTCGCAACGTCTAAGGATTCGCCGGCTTGCTCTCGAGCGCCTGCGTTTCGTTATCGTACACTTCAAAAACTTTCAGGAGCCGCGTCAATTCCAGCACTTCGCGCGCAACGCGGCTCAATCCGTAAAGCGAAAATCGGCTTTTCATATCGCGCGCGGCTTTCAGGCCTTCGATCAGCGAGGCCACCCCGGCGCTATCTATATATTTCACGTTGGTGAGATTCACGATCACGTACGCGATTTTTTGCGTCTTGATTAAATCGAGGAGGGTCTTGCGCAGATCCGGCGAATGATAGAGGGTGATATCCCCGGTGACATCCACGACTGTGACTTCACCGGCCTGCCGCGTCGAAATCTGCATGTTGAGGGCCTCCGCCCCGGGGGTCAGGCTGTTTTGCCAGAGTTTTCGCCGTCTTGCAACCAATTTGAGAGGGGATGTCCTAATATCGGCACGCGGAGCGGGGGGATGAGTGCTGGGAGGGGACTTAGGGGCCTTAGCTTCGCTTTTCGATCGGGGTGTAACTGCGGGTCTCGGCGCCTAGATAAACCTGGCGCGGTCGCGAAATCTTCTGCTCTGCGTCGAGCAGCATTTCTTCCCATTGCGCGATCCAGCCTGCGGTGCGCGGAATCGCGAAGAGCACCGGGAACATCGTCACCGGGAATCCCATCGATTGATAGATCAGGCCGGTGTAAAAATCCACGTTGGGATAGAGTTTGCGGGATATGAAGTAATCGTCTTCGAGCGCGATGCGCTCCACTTCCAGCGCTATATCAATCATCGGATTGCGGCCCATCACGTCGAACACTTCGTATGCAATATGCTTCACGATGCGGGCGCGGGGATCGTAATTTTTATAGACGCGGTGCCCGAAGCCCATCAGTTTCCGCTCGCCTGCTTTCACGCTTTTGATGTACGCCGGGACTTTGTCCTTCGAGCCGATATCCACGAGCATGCGCAGCACCGCTTCGTTAGCTCCGCCGTGCAGCGGGCCATAAAGCGCCGCAGTCGCCGCGGCGGTGGCGGAAAACGGATCCACGTGCGAGCTGCCCACCACGCGCATCGCCGTGGACGAACAATTCTGCTCGTGATCGGCGTGCAGGATGAACAGAACATCGAGCGCGCGCTCCAGTGTGGGATTGGCGCGATATTTCAGCTCGGTGGTGCGGAAAAGCATATTCAGGAAATTAGCGGGATAACTGAGCTCGTTGTCCGGATAGGCATACGGCATGCCCAGGCTGTGACGGTAAGCAAACGCCGAGAGCGTGGGCATCTTGCCGATCAAGCGGTAGGTTTGTTTCTTTCGCGAATCGGGATTGAAGATGTCTTTCGCGTCAGGATAAAAAGTGGAGAGCGCGGCGACGGTAGAGATCAACATGCCCATCGGATGCGCGTCGTAATGGAAGCCATCCAGGAATTTCTTGATGCTCTCGTGGATAAACGTGTGATGCGTGACGTTGTAAGTCCAGTCCTCGAGTTGCTGGCGAGTGGGCAGCTCGCCGTACATGATCAGATAGGCGGTTTCGAGATAAGTGCTGCGCTCGGCGAGCTCTTCGATGGAATAGCCGCGGTATTCGAGAATGCCCTTGTCGCCGTCGATGAAAGTGATGCGGCTGGTGCAAGATGCCGTGTTCGTGAACGCGGGATCGTAGCTGATCATCCCGAAATCGCCGTCCTTCACCTTGATTTGGCGAAGGTCCATGGCGCGGATGGTGTCGTTCTTGATCGGCAGCTCGAATTTCTTGCCGGTGCGATTGTCTGTGACGCTGAGGGAATTGCGCGCCGCCGAAGGAGCTTCCTCCGGCGCGGTGGCCGCTGCTGGCTTGATTGGATTCACGGAGAACCCTCCGGCAATTCTCCCCGGGCGCACCCACCGGGCGAGATGGGAAGTATCAATCTACACTAAATGATGCAGATAACGGGAGTGCTTTTGCCTGGACAGGTAGGAACTTGCGTTGAACCGGTTATCCCCTGACCCGAAGTGCAGGCTGCGCACTCGCTGCTGGTTGCCTGCTGCGCGCTGCAAGAAATTGCGGGGCCTGCGTTCAGAGTGTCGAAAGGGCTTTCTTCTTACTTCGAAGTCTGCACGGAGGATTCCTATGAGACTGGGCAAAGGATTCGATTGGGCGGTGGCAGGTTTGGCAGCGGTCGGATTGATGAGCGCTCCGGTAGCGCCGGCGCGATTCGATGGCGGCGCCTCGGGAGGCAATGGCAGTGGCGCCGGCGAAAAACATGGCGGGCCGGATGGCTGGCGTTTGGGTGAGCCGGTGCGCTACGAAAATTTGACGATTTTCCCGGTGCTCTCGAAATCGAATGCCGATACCGGCGAATTTGAGACGCTTGATGAAGGATTGGCTTCGGGCGATGTGCTGGTGACCGAGCATGGCGCCAGCGATTATCTGCGCCGCTCGCGCGAGGTGCTCCCGGCTCCGCAAGCGGGCGGCGGGGCGGAAGTGAATCGTCTGGTGCTGATCAATCGCGGGAAGAAGCCGGTGATTTTGCTGGCGGGAGAAATTGTTTCCGGCGGGAAGCAGGATCGCATTGTCGGCAAGGATCGCATCGTGCCCGTCGGCGGCGCGCCGTTGCCGCTCGATGTATTTTGCGTCGAGCAAGGCCGCTGGACTGGCGGCTCGGCGAAATTCGCCGCGGCAAATACCATGGTGCATCCGAGTGTGCGCGAGAAGGCAGCGGTGGACGCGGATCAGACGAAAGTGTGGGCCGCGGTGCGCTCCGGCACGGTCGCCACCGGGAGGAATCCTGCAGCGGCCACCGGAACTGCCGGCGCCGCAGCAGGCGGGACCTCCACGCAGACAGTTGAGGTGCAAGCCGCGCCCGCGCCGCGCATTTCTGCCGGCGCCGTCAACGGCGTGATTTCGCGCGAAGCGCCCAGCCAGTCCTATCGCAAAATTTATCAATCGCCGCAAATTGGCCGCGACGTGGACACCTTTGCCGATGAGCTCGAGCGCCGATTCGCCAGCGCTACCGCCGGATTGAAAGATGAAGCGGTCATCGGCGTTGTCGTGGCTTATGGCGGAGAAGTCGCCTGGAGCGACGTGTTCGCTTCGCAGGAACTTTTTCGTGCTTACTGGCCTAAGCTTCTGCGCAGTTACATCGTGGAAGCGTTGGCGCGGCCCGGAACGGTGGAAAAAGCTTCGATGGAGGACGGGCGCACATTTCTGGAACGGCTGAAGGGACACATTCGCGAGGATTCCGAGCCCGGCGTTTACACTTGGCGCGAAATCGCGCAAGGGCACTACGCGCAAATCGAGCTGGAAGCTCTGGCGCCCACGACGCTGACGCTGCACTGGATGAAGGTGCTGCGGAATAGTTGAATAATCGCGAATAGTTAATTTTCACTAAGGGCGAGCTTTACGTACCGCCGGCGTCCCTGCCGGCTCTTACGAGCGCCATTTCGCCAAGGGCGATCGTCACCGGCGGACTTACTAAGGCCGAATAAAACAACGTATCGAATTCGGCGCGCCGTCCGTGATTGGAGCCCTAATTTTATTCGAAGTCGTAAGAGCCGGCGGGACGCCAGCGGTACGAGGGACAAGCCGTCCTACGAAGTTGGTGCGCGCAGCTCGCGGACTTCACTTTGATCGGGACACTGTACGAGGAGTTCTGCGATGGTGCGACGCAGAACCGGATGGCTTGCTTGTGGCGCGATCTCTGCGAGCGGGACCAGCACGAAACGCCGCTCAGCCATTTTCGGATGAGGGATCGTGAGCTGTGGAGTGTTCACGATCGTCTCGCCCTGCAGGAGAATGTCGAGATCGATCGTGCGCGGGCCGTACTTGATTTCGCGGCGGCGGCCCAACAGTAATTCGATATCCAGCAGCGAGTTCATGAATTCTTGCGGCGGCAAATCCGTTTCCACTTCGATAGCGCAGTTCAGGAACCAGCCTTGCTCCCGAATTTCTACCGGCTCCGTTTCGTAGATTGACGAGCGGCGCAGAATTCTCACGCCCCGCTTTTCAATCTCCTCCATCGCGCGCGCAAGATTTTTTTCGCGCTCGCCTAGATTTGAACCGAGCGAGAGATAAAATTTATTCATGGCGTTAAGTTGCGGCGCGCGGCATACCGCGCTGCGATGATACCGTAGGAGTTTGGCGCCGGCGAAGAGCGATCAGGGGCGATGCGCTTGAATTGGACTGGATGGATTGTCGTACTGTGCGCCGCGGCTGTGGCAACTGCGCTCTGGTTGCGCTATCTCGCTGCGCGGTGGAATGCGCGAACGCTCGCGGCATTGCGCGCCGCCGGCCGCACGGTGAAAACCCGCCGCGGTGAAATGGAATATGCCACCACGCCCACCGGCTCGCCCGTTCTGATTTCCCACGGCACGCTCGGCGGCTTCGATCAAGGAATGGTGGCCGCCGAACTGCTTTTAACGTCGCAGTTCCGTCCGCTTGCAGTCTCGCGCCCCGGCTATTTGCGCACAGCGCTTGCCGTGGGCGCTACGCCGGAAGAGCAGGCGGACGCGTTTGCCGCGCTGCTCGATTCGCTGGCCATCGATCGCGTTCCAATCATCGGTATTTCCGGAGGCGGCCCGCCCGCGCTGCAGTTTGCGTTGCGTCATCCGCAGCGCTGCACGGCGATCGTGCTGATTTGCGCGGTCACGCGACGGCTCGTGCTTCCGCGGCGCGCCATGTTCGCCGCGCGGTTCCCGCGCGTAGCCACGTCGAATACCGCGAACTGGTTCGTGTCGCTGCTCTATCGCCGGTTTCCCGCCCCGATTTCGCAACAAGCTTTCACGCTCTATGAGCGCTCGGCTGCCGTCACCGAGGCGCAACGCCGCGATGCGCTGCGGTTGATGGGAACTTCAGTGCCGGTGAAGCCGCGATTCGAGGGCGTGATGAATGACGCTACTTATTTATCGACGCTAGAGTTGTACCCGCTCGAGCGCATTACGCAGCCGACGCTCATTATTCACGGCGATTCAGATGAAGTGGTTCCGTTTGCACATGCACAGTTTGCCGCCGGTAAAATTCCCGGGGCGCACCTGATTGCGCAGGAACATGGCAGCCATTTCGCTTCGTTTGTGCGAGCACGCGACACCCGCGCCGCAATCCAGGAATTTCTAAATCGCGAAAAGGCTAAGAGCAGCGCGAGCGAGGTCTCGTAGCGGCGGGCTTCAGCCTGGCATCTTGCGACTACAAGAAACACAGAGACCGTGATGTTGGCCGGCGCGCCGCACTCGATACATCGCAGTGCTGGGCCTCGTAGTCCGCGGATGGCCATCGCCCGTGGTGAAAATCGCGCTCGCAAGATGCCAGGCTGAAGCCCGCCGCTACGAAAGCCGGTTCACCGCGTCGTTCGTTGGCTAGTACACCGGAGATTGGCGGAGGGGTTCTCTTGCGCCAAAGTTCGCCGCTAGAACATTGCGGCTTGCCGGCGGGGTTCGTCCATTCCGAAGTATTTGTAGGCTAGGGCTGTGGCTACTCGGCCGCGCTGCGTGCGATCGAGCAGGCCCAACTGCATCAGATAAGGCTCGTAAATTTCTTCGATGGCATCTTCTTCTTCGCTCAACGATGCTGCGATGGTATTCAGGCCCACAGGGCCGCCGGAATATTTATTGATGATGGTGAGCAGCAAGTTGCGGTCCACTTCATCCAGGCCTTGGTCGTCGATGCCTAACATCGCGAGCGCTTCCTTTGCCACATCGCGATTGATATGTCCCGCAGCGCGCACTTCTGCGAAATCGCGGACGCGGCGCAACAATCGATTCGCGATGCGCGGCGTTCCGCGGCTGCGCCGCGCGATTTCTTCAGCGCCCGCATCGTCGGTTTGAATTCCCAGAATCTTTGCCGAGCGCTTCACGATCAGGAACAAATCTTCGGGCGTGTAAAAATCCAGGCGATGGACGATTCCGAAGCGCGAGCGCAGCGGCGCCATAAGCAAGCCCGCGCGTGTGGTTGCGCCGACGAGCGTGAAGCGATTTAGCTCGTACGGATGAATGCGCGCGCCAGGGCCCTGGCCGATTACCAGATCGATTCGAAAGTCCTCCATCGCAGGATAGAGAATTTCTTCGAGCGAAGGCTGCAGGCGGTGGATTTCGTCGAGAAAAAAGAAATCGCCTTTGTCGAGCGATGTGAGCACCGCGGTGAGATCGCCTTTTTTCTCCAGCAGCGGACCGGAGCTCACTTTGATCGCCACTCCCATTTCATTGGCGAGAATTTGCGCCAGCGTGGTTTTCCCGAGGCCAGGCGGGCCATAGAGAAGAACGTGATCGAGCGCTTCCTTGCGGCTGCGCGCCGCTTCCACGGCGATCGAGAGATTTTCCTTCACCCGAGTCTGCCCAATGTAATCGTCGAGCCGCTTCGGGCGCACGCTGGCTTCGACGCGCGCGTCTTCATCGAAAGCGCGTCCCGATACCAGCCGATGGCGAGTGTCGCTCAGTTCCATTTGCTGCTTACTTTACCTCGAAATCGCCGAGACGCGCCTCGCGCTCGGTAAATTCTTCGCAGGCGCTGCCTGCTCACTCCGAAGTTCCAGCGTGCGCGCCTCTTTGCATCTTGGCGCCGCCGAGTTGTTGCAAAGCCGCGCGAAGAAGCGCGTTGAAATCATTTTCAGCCGCGCTGGTTTTGCGGATCTGCTCCAGCGTTCGCTCCACCGAGCGCGCTTCGTAGCCCAGATTCAGCAGCGCCGAAGCCACATCCGATTCCAACGGCGAGCGCGCTGCGGGTTTTCCCGCTTCCGGCGGTTCGAGCGCGGCAGCTTTGTCGCGCAGTTCGACCACGATTCGTTCCGCAGTCTTTCGCCCGATGCCGGGAATTCGTTCGAGTAATGCTAGGTCGCTGTTGCGAATCGCCGGCAGCAGCTCGCTGATTCTCATTCCCGATAGAATTTTCAGCGCCAGCGACGGGCCGACTCCACTGACAGTGAGCAGCAGCTCGAAGATCTGTTTTTCGCGCGCGGTCAGAAATCCATAGAGCGTGAACTGATCCTCGCGCACGTGCGTGTGGATCAGAAGGGTCACGTCGGAACCTAGGGCCGCGAGCACTGAAAAAGTGGAGAGCGGAATCTGCACCAGGTAGCCGACGCCCGCGACATCCAGCATCACCTGGTTCGGCCGCCGCTCGGTTAGTTTTCCGCGAAGCTGTCCAATCATCTCGCAGCGATTATTGAATAGCGATGCGGAGGTGTCAACGCGCCGCGTCAAAACGGGAATGGCGATGCTTTGTCAGGGCATGATTTTTTACCCTGAGCGGAGTCGAAGGGCAGTCGTGCCGCCGGTGACGGCAAATCGGGATGGCTTTAGCCGCTGAGGGTCTGTTTCTCGTCCAATGTTCTCAAATTGGAACACTGCCCATTTTTGGTGCAATCGTTTTCACGCAACTTTCACGAAACATTTCCGCGCTCATTCGCGTATTTGAAAGTGACGCGCCATTCAGCACACCGGGCGATTTCTCGATTGTCCGCTTGCGGAACGGGTGTGTCCGGATTCGCAAAATGCTTACACATGAATTAACAAAAATCTTCCGGCAAGAAAACATCCGTTGCTTTCCTGCCGTCGGACCAATCGTCTAACAGGGTGACTGGGGCTAAACCAAAGGAGAAATGAAGATGTCACAACGACGTATTGCGCAGTTCGCCGCGGTAGCAGTAATCGTGGCGATGCTCCTTCCAGTCCTTGCGGTACCTGCAGGGGCCAAGGATTTAAAGGCAACTCTTAAAGCCCAGATCTCCGTGGTTAACGCGGTGACGCTCGGCGGAAAACAATTGAAGGCCGGCAGCTACATGTTCATTGCCGACGAATCGAAAGTCCAAGTTTTGTCCGACGGCGGCAAACTTGTTGCGGAAGTTCCCGTCCAGTGGCAAGACGCGAAACAGAAATACGATTCCAGCGCGCTGGTAATTGAAGGCAGCGTGGTAAAGGAAATTCGTTTCGGCGGGAAGTCCCGCACAGCGATCGTCCAGGAGTAACCCGAAGCACCCACGGGACGACGGCGAGCGGCGCATCCCACGCCGCTCGCTGTATTTTTCTAAACTGTCAAAGAATTGAATCGCGTCAGCGAGGTGGGTCGTTTAATTCGACCGCGTCGATGATGCCGACGACGGCGGAATCGATGGGAGAATTCGGGCGGCCGACTGCGGTCATGGCCGAATAGCCTTCGGTCGAGAGCAGCACGCGATCGCCTGCGCCAGCGTCCACAGCATCCAGCGCGAGCACTGCTTCGCCGCGATCCGAGCCATCCAGATTCAGCGGCTGTACCACGAGAATTTTGCGTCCGACGTGCGATGCAGCTTTCTGCGTCGCCACCACGTCGCCGATTACCCGCGCGATCAGCATCAGCCCTGCTCTTTCGCGGCGCTCACCGGATCCGCGATGTTCACTTCATCCACGATGCCCACAATCGTCGCCTCGGTCGGAACTTCGACCGGCAGAAACGGAAAGCTAGCCTCGCGCCCGCGGCACCAATAAACCGTTTCGCCGACTCCCGCGCCAACAGAATCCAGCGCGACCACGGCGCGCCCCGTCGCACGCCCGTCGCGCCCAATCGGCTGGACAACGAGCAACGTGATTCCGTTCAGCGAGGGATCTTTAGCTGAAGAAACCACAGTACCGATGACACGTCCCAGGATCATTTATTTATTTTTCGACGCGGCCAGCTCGCCTTCGTGCGCTTCGTCGAGTTTCACCGTGTCTACGATGCCGATGATCGCTGCGTCCACTGGGCGTTCTTTACATTCCGCGGCCATGCGCGCTGAGCTGCCCGACACCACCAGCACCGTTTCGCGATAGCCGGCGCCCACCGCGTCCACCGCGATCAGATAACCTGCTTCATCTTGGCCCTCGGGCGAAATCGGCTTCACGATCAGCAGCGTTTTTCCTTCCAGGCGAGGATCTTTGCGAGTGGAAACTACGGTGCCGACGATGCGGGCCAGAATCATCTTGTTTGAGGAATTGCCTTTGCTGCTAAACGAAGAAACTTCGCCGCCGCAGTTCGTTCCGTTCGCGCGGCATCGTTCGCGGCGCCGCTCGAGCTACTACTTTGCTGCCGCCATCGCGCTTTTGCCGATCGGCAACGCGTCTTCGAGCGACTGGTGCGGCCGCGGAATCACGTGCACGGCGATCAACTCGCCCACGCGCCGCGCCGCCGCCGCGCCGGCATCCGTCGCGGCTTTCACCGCCGCCACGTCGCCGCGCACCATCGCCGTCACGTAGCCCGAGCCGATCTTTTCCCATCCCACCAGCGTGACTTTCGCCGCCTTCACCATCGCGTCGGACGCTTCGATCATGGCAATGAGTCCGCGTGTCTCGATCATTCCGAGTGCTTCACCCATTCTTCATCCTCCGCAGAGACGCCTCGAAAAATTCATCGCCGGGTCCGGTCTTTGCGCACCGCGTCTTCCACCAGCGCTTCGAGTTCGCGCCGGCTCAGCGTGATGCGATCGGTCACGGCCGCCTCGTCTGCCTCTGCGGTCACGGGGCGGCTGGCGCCGGCCGGCGCGCCTTGAATGCCATAACGCGCCCGCGCCGCGAGCAATTTTTCCACATCTTCGCTGGAAAGCAAGACTTGTTTGCCGAGCAGCACGGTCACAAGAGAAACGCGCGCGAAGTGTTCCGCCGTTTCCATGCGGAAAAATGCGGTGAGCAAATCCTGCCCGTAAGTGACCACTCCATGATTCGCCAGCAGAATCGCATCGTAACGCTGGATCAACGGCTCGATCGCGTCGGTAAGCTCCGAGGTGCCCGGCGTTCCATAACGCGCTACAGGAATCGAGCCGAGCGCAATGACACATTCGCTAAGCAGCGCGCGATCCAGCGCCACGCCCGCCGCCGCATAACCCGTCGCCACCGGCGGATGCGCATGGCACACCGCGGACACATCGGGACGCCGCCGGTAAATCAGCAAGTGCATCGGCAATTCCGAGGATGGATTCCGCCGCCCGCTAAGTTTTTTCCCTTCGAGATCGGTGATGACCAGATCGTCAGGCGTCATCATGCCCTTGCTGATGGCGGTTGGCGAAGTAAGAATGCGCCGCGAATCAAGGCGCACGGAAATATTGCCGTCAGTCGAAGGCACGTAGCCGCGCTCCCGCATCCAGCGGCCCGCCAAGCAAACGTCGGCGCGGTGCTCGTCTTCGGTTTTTACGGCGCCGGGATTGAGAGATTCAGATTGCATAACGCGCAGATACCATCGATCCCCGATTGCAGCCCCGAGCAAGTGGAGCGCCATGATACACCAGCGCGCTAGCCCCTTCGCGCGGAATATGCAGCGCAGCCGTAACGATCGCGATCCTAATACGCAGCGATGCGATTGTTCACGCGGTGACTCGGTGTAGCGCACAATATCATCAAAGCTGCGCTCCATCGCATCCCGCGGCGGACGACTAATTTCGCTTCTCGCGGTAACTGGGTCAGGGGAAAGTGTACAATCTAATTCGTCCCCCGCCCGGCGCCAGTCTGCGGCGCACAAATATCATATATATCCAGCCTTGCGTCCGTCTGTTCGGCAAAGCGACATCCGTTTGGAGATATGCTGAGTGCGGAGACCTGCTTAGCCGTCGGTCCGGTTGGATATTGTCGCAAGTCGCCGGATTTTCCGTCGATAAGGACGATTTTCCGATTCTTGGCTGTCGGAAACGTTTCCCGCCATTCACCCCCACCGCCCAAAATGTACGTGCTCGACAGGACCAGGCCGCAATCTTGGCAGCCAATTACATCCCCCGCGAATTCCTTATCGAACCGGTGTTGGTAAAGCACGGCGCCAGATGCCTTTATGAGCGTCAGGGCGTGGCAACTTCCGCTCAACCCCAGAGTATCTTCATCTAGAAACGAGATGTTTTCGCAGCCGGGACTGGACGTAGCGAATATCCGCTTCGGTTCTCGCATCGACGTTTCGTCACCGCTGAGGTCAACAATGAACACGTCGATCCGAGGCGGATACGGCGGCGGTGAGCTTTGGCGAGTGAATGCAAAATACTCTTCCGAGCCGGCACCGTGCAAGAATCCGGGAACGAAGTCGAGCCATCCCAACTGGCTCAGATCGCGGGTCGTGATACGTCGCACACGAACTCCCCGCCCGAGAGTGAGCGCGAATAGCATTTCGCCGCTTGGCGACTGATGAATCGAAACCGCGCGCGGGAAGTCCTTCGGATCTAGGGCGAGCGTTTTCAGCATGGTCCCATCCGCGGCGTACGAGCTCAGGTCCAGATCGTGCCAGACGACGAACCCGCCGCCCGGAGCAGGGAAAAGTCCAGCACCTCTTCCAGCATTCGACCACGTCTGTTTTCGTAGGGGCTTTCCGCTCTTCGCGTCGAAGAACGCTGTCTCAAACAAGTATTGCCTACCAAAAACCTTCTCCCGAACCGACATTTCCGGACTCGGATTGGACACAAATAACGAAACAGCGAGAATGTCGTTATCGATGAAGGCTAGTTTATTTGTGAGTATTCTGTAGCCGATTCGGGCTGAAGGAAGTCCGGGGAATTCATAACCGACCGATCGCAAATCAAGCGTCAGGGTAGGCCGTAGTTCGCGTTGAGGTAGGGTGGGGCTTTGAGCTCCCGCCAAGAACGCGATAGCAATTGCTGCAGCGCGCCAGGATTCACGCATCGCCGGTTGCCTAGTACGTTCAGCGCCGAAGACGCCCACCCGTCAACTCCACAATTTTTTGTAGCGAATGATCAGTGTGCTCAGACTCGTTTTCCGACGCGAGCAGCTGTGGTTCGCCTAGCCAGCTCCCTATGCGTAGAGGCCGCGGAGTTTTAGCGCGAAGGCTACCCTGTCGATGGCCACCATGTAGGCGGCGATGCGATTGTTTACGCTGTGAGATTCGGCGTAGCGCACGATTTCATCGAAGCTGCGCTCCATCACGTCCTTTAGGCGCTCGTTTACTTCGCTTTCGCGCCAGAAGAAACCCTGGCGATCTTGCACCCATTCGAAATAGCTCACCGTCACGCCGCCGGCGTTCGCGAGAATGTCCGGCAGGACGAAGACATCCTTCTGTCGCAGGGTTTCATCGGCGGGCGGAGTGGTCGGCCCGTTCGCGCCCTCGCAGAGGATGCGGGTTTGCACGCGATGCGCATTGGCGCTGGTGATTTGATTTTCAATCGCCGCGGGAATCAAAATTTCGCATGGTTGGAACAGCAAATCCTGCCCGCTCATTTGCGCGCCACCGCCCGGAAACTCCGGCAGCGGTTTGCGCTTCACGTGCACCCAATCAATCAGGGCCGGAACGTCGAATCCCTTTTCATTAAATAGCGCGCCGTGAATATCGGAGACGCCGGTAATCTTATATCCAGCCTCGGCCAGCAGCATCGCCGCCATCGACCCCACATTGCCGAATCCTTGAATTACCACGCGACACTCTTCGCGCTTCATCCTCAATTTCTCAATCGCTTTGTCGCAGACGAAATGAACGCCGCGTCCGGTAGCTTCTTTGCGTCCGCGCGATCCGCCCAGATCGAGCGGCTTGCCGGTGACCACCGCGGTCACCGTATGCCGCATGTGCATCGAGTACGTATCCATCACCCAGGCCATTACCTTTTCATTTGTTCCGAGATCCGGTGCGGGCACATCTCTCTCCGGCCCAATCCAGTCCGTCAGCTCGGCCGTATAACGCCGCGTCATGCGCTCGAGTTCTTTCTGCGACATTTTATTGGGATCGCAGATGATTCCACCCTTCGCCCCGCCGAACGGAATGTTCACCACCGCGCATTTCCAGGTCATCCACGAAGCCAGCGCCCGCACTTCATCCAGCGAAACATCGGGCGCGTAACGGATTCCGCCTTTGCCGGGCCCGCGCACCAGCGAATGTTGCACGCGATAGCCGGTAAACACCTGCAAGCGCCCGTTATCCATCGTCACGGGAATGTAAATCGTGATTTCCTTATTGGGATACTTCAGAAAATTATAGAGATCCTCTTCCAGCCCCAGCTTGGCCGCCGCCGCTTCGAAGCGCGCTTCCGCGCATTCGTAAACGTTCAGTTCATTCTTGACGAGAGTCGGCATGCAAGCCTCCAAGAAGGGATCTTAAGGAATGAGTCTCCGAGTCGCGATTCGACAGCGCGCGACAGTATACGAGCGCCCGAATTTCGGCGCAAGGAATGCGTGTCTCTTCAGTGACCCTGGGAAACATTCCCGCTGCGAATTACTTATCTGCGGCCCGAGCGTTTCACAAATTCGTCGAGGATCAATCGCGTCAGCCGATTTTGGTCGTGGCGCACGATGCTGCCTTCCTGCAGCAAATCTCCATAGACGCAGCCCAATCCCATCTCATGCAATTCTTTCAAAGCACCGCGCACCGGTTCGGCGCCTTTGAGCGCATAGCGCCGCCGCATCCGCGCGGGAATCGGCGTGCGATTCACCACCGCCCAATCGAATAAGCCCGGGCGCGTGTGGCTGTAAATTGCACGCACATGGTCGGCCACTGAAAAATGATCGGTCTCGCCGGGCTGCGTCATTAAATTCGCGATGTAAACCCGCGTAGCCTTGGAATGTGCCAGCACTTCCGTCACTTGTTTCAGCAACAAGTTCGGAATCAGGCTGGTGTAGAGCGAGCCCGGCCCAACCAAAATCAAATTCGCCTCGCGCAACGCCTGCAACACTTCCGGCAGCGGACGCGCATTTGCCGGCACGAGCCGGATTCGATCGATCGCCCGCGTCGAATGCGAAATCTTGGTTTCGCCGCGCACCAGGGTGCCGTCTTCCAACTCCGCTTCGAGCGTGACGTTCTGCGCCGTGGACGGAAAAAT
>Ga0209038_10000039_pt1 | contig 34781 bp, 46 predicted proteins | sample BogFormECP03_OM3_FD_188237 | JGI IMG/M metagenome (GOLD analysis project Ga0209038, IMG submission 188237) | Bog forest soil microbial communities from Calvert Island, British Columbia, Canada - ECP03_OM3 (SPAdes) (version 2) | ecosystem: Environmental > Aquatic > Freshwater > Wetlands > Bog ...
CTGATCACGCCAGTGGCTCTCGAGAAGGGCTTGCGCTTCGCCATCCGCGAAGGCGGCCACACGGTTGGAGCCGGCGCTGTCGTGGAAATTATCGAGTAATCGGGATTGGCCCCTTTGGACTGGCAGGAGCGGGTCCACTGGGTAAAAGAGAGGGTTGTGAAATAAATAATGAGACAAGGCGACAAAATTCGGATTCGTTTGAAAGCGTACGACCACCGCATTCTGGACCAGTCCACGAAGGAAATTGTGGATACGGCGAAGCGCACCGGCGCGGACGTTGCCGGGCCGATTCCTCTGCCCACCACGATCAACCGCTGGACGGTTCTGCGGTCGCCGCACGTGGACAAGAAATCGCGCGAGCAGTTTGAAATGCGCACGCACAAGCGCTTGATTGATATCCTCGAGCCCACGCCGGACACGGTGGACGCTCTGATGAAGCTCGATCTTCCGCCGGGCGTGGACGTGGAAATCAAGGCATTCGGTCACGCAGCGGCAAAGTAGCGGGAAGCCGACAATTGAAAGTCGACAGCGAGAGTTAAGAAAAAGCGGTTGAGTTTGAGAATCATCGGAAATCAGGGGAAGCAGGACGCAGCCAATATCCGCGAAGGATCAGGACACGCTGCGAACGAGGGAAAAGGGAAATGCCAGTCAACGGAATTATCGGAATCAAGCTGGGCATGACGCAGATTTTCGAGACGGACGGTTCGGCCGTCGGCTGCACCGTGCTGCAAGCCGGTCCGTGCGTGGTGGTGCAGCGCCGGACAAAAGAAAATGACGGTTACGAAGCCGCGCAACTCGGCCTCGTCGAATTCGTCAAGCCGCAGCGCGTGAACAAAGCCATGACCGGACACTTCAAAAAGGCCAATGTGGCCCCGATGAAAGTGCTTCAGGAAGTGCGCATCGAAGAGTCGAAAGACGAAACGAAAGTCGGCGACCGCGTGCTGGTCGAGAATTTCAAGGCCGGCGAACTGGTTGACGTCAGCGGTGTCAGCAAGGGCAAGGGTTTTGCCGGGGGCGTCAAGCGCTGGCATTACGCCGGCGGAGATTCGACGCACGGTTCCATGCATCACCGGGCTCCTGGCGGCATCGGCGGCAGTTCGTTTCCGTCGCGCGTCTGGAAGAACCAGCACTTTCCGGGTCACATGGGGAACGCTCGAGTGACCGCGAAGAACTTGAAAGTCGTAAGGGTGGATACGGACGAAAACCTGCTGCTGGTGCGGGGGTCCGTGCCAGGGCCGAGCGGAACGTACATTTTTATCAGCAAGACGCGCAAAAAGAAGTAAGCGCAGCAATCGTTGTCAGTGTTAACGCTTTTTTAGTCTTAAGAAGGACGCGAAATTATGGCGGTCGTTGACGTAGTCAATTGGGATGGCAAGAAAGTAGGAGAGGTGGAGCTGGCCGACGCGATTTTTGGCGCGAAGGTGAATCCGCACCTGCTGCACGAGGCGACGCGGTGGTATCAACGCGAGATCCGCAGGGGCACCCACAAAACCAAGGACAAGAGCGAAGTAAGCGGCGCCGGCCGCAAGCTGTGGCGGCAAAAGGGAACTGGCCGCGCGCGTGTCGGCTCGATTCGTTCGCCTTTGTGGCGCCATGGAGGCACGGTTCACGGGCCGAAGCCGCGCAGCTACAGCTACGCGCTGCCGAAGAAGATGCTGCTCGGCGCGCTGCGGTCGGCGCTCTCGGCCAAGCTCGCGGAACAAAAATTGACGGTGCTCGATGTGTTGGAGCGCGAAACGCACAAGACCAATGACCTTCGTTTGGCGCTCGGCAAGCTGAATGGCAGCAAGTCTGCTTTGCTCGTGGCGCATGGCGAAAACCGCAACCTGGAACTCGCCAGCCGCAATCTCGAAGGCGTCAAGGTTTCCGAGCCGCACGTTCTTCAGCCGTACGATGTGCTGAAGCACGATTTGGTGCTGCTCTCGAAAGATGCCGTTCTGCGATTGAGCCACACCCTCGATCCGGAAAAGCGTCCGGTCGTCGTTCCCGACGTGACAGCAATTGCTGCCGCACCCAAGCCGGAGAAAAAAGAAGCCGCGCCGAAAGCGAAAGCAGCAGCAAAAAAAGCAAAGCCGGCAGCCAAGAAAGCCGCAAAACCGGCCAAGAAAAAGGGGAAGGAATAACTCATGTCTGCCCCGCACTATCAAATTATTCGCAGGCCGATTATCACGGAAAAAGGCCTGGGCGTAAAAGAAACGCAGCACACCGTGGTGTTTGAAGTTTCCGCCACCGCTACCAAGACGCAGATCAAGGAAGCGGTTCAGCAGATTTTCAAGGTAAAAGTCGCCGCGGTCCGCACGGCGAACTACGTCGGCAAGATGCGCCGCCGCGGCCAGAGCGAAGGCTACCGGCGCGACTGGAAAAAAGCATACGTGAAGCTCGCCAAAGACGAAAAAATGATCGAGTACGCGGAGAACCTGTAGCACCGGGCCAAGGCGAGCGAAACGAGATTAAGTAAGAGGTAAGAGGCAGCGATGGGACTGAAGAGCTTTAATCCGTACACAGCGTCGCGGCGGTTTATCACCGTCGTGGACAAGAGCCACATCACCAAGCAAGAGCCGGAAAAGGCTTTGCTGGAGCCGAAAAAGCGCCACGGCGGCCGGAACAACCACGGCGAAATCGTGGTCTGGCATCGCGGCGGCGGCCACAAGAAGCAGTATCGCCAGGTGGATTTCCGGCGCGACAAAGTCGGCATCCCGGCGAAAGTGGCGGCTATCGAGTACGACCCGAACCGCAGCGCGAACCTTGCGTTGCTGCACTACGCCGATGGCGACAAGCGCTACATCCTGCACCCGGTGGGTTTGGAAGTCGGCGCTACCGTTTCGACCGGCGAAGGCGCGGACATCCTTCCGGGCAATGCGCTGCAGATCAAGCACATTCCGCCCGGCACGATGGTCCACAACCTCGAGCTGAATCCCGGCCGCGGCGGGCAAGTGGTTCGCTCGGCAGGCGGCTCGGCGCAGCTCTTGAGCAAAGAAGGCGACATCGCTCTCGTAAAGCTGCCTTCCGGTGAAGTGCGAAAATTTTCGCTGGAATGCATGGCGACGGTTGGCCAGGTCGGCAACCTCGACCACGAAAACGAAACCTTCGGCAAGGCCGGCCGCACCCGCTGGCGCGGTATCAAGCCGACGGTTCGCGGCGTGGCCATGAACCCGGTGGATCACCCGCACGGCGGCGGTGAAGGCAAAGTGAAGGGCAATCATCCGCAAACGCCCTGGGCTTTCCCGACGCTGGGTAAGAAGACGCGCAACAACAAGCGCACCGACAGAAACATCGTCCAGCGCAGGAAGTAAATAACGAAAGTAAACGACGTAACCCGTAACAGGACCAGCGTGACGCAGCAAACGCTAGAAGCCGGGCGGTGATGGCAGAGCGGCCCGGTCGAGAGCAAAACGCGATGAGCGCAACACGAAACGCAAGAGCAGGACGGCGATCAGCAATCAGAAGGGCCGCAAAGCGGACAGCGCGTCCTGTAAAGAGAGTGACGAAGCGCGCGGCAGCCAAGAGCACCAAGCCGCTGCGCCCGGCAGGAAAAGTGGTGGTACCGCCGCCGGAGCCGGTTCTGTACAAGCTGTGCAAGCCGGGCTGGGCGGTGATTGTGGAACGCATTCCGAACGCGCAAGGCACGCGGTTTGTGTGCCCGTTTTGCCCGAAGTCGCACCGCGTTCCGGGCCCGGTAAGAGGTTTCAAGAAGATGCGGCGCGCGCAGTGGGGCCGCTTGCGCCGAGTGGAGGAATAGGGAATCGATGGCACGCTCACTGAAAAAAGGGCCGTTTGTTGACGGCCACCTGCGCGAAAAGGTCGAAGGGCTGAACACGCGCAATGAAAAGAAAGTGGTGAAGACCTGGTCGCGGCGTTCCACGATCGTGCCGGAAATGATCGGCCACACCATCGCCGTGCACAACGGCAAGAAATTCATCCCGGTCTATGTGACCGAGCAGATGATCGGGCACAAGCTCGGAGAATTTTCGCCAACGCGCACCTTTAAAGGCCACTCCGTGAAAGCGGCGCTCGAAAAGGCGGCGGGAGCGGCACCGTCAGGCGGCACTGGAGCACCAGCAGGAGGCGGCGCAGCTCCGGCGCCGAAGGCATAATTTATGGCTGACGTACAGATACAACCCGGTTCGATTGAAGCGCACGCCATGGCGCGGCATGTTCGCATGTCGCCGCAGAAGGCGCGTCTGGTGATCGACATGATTCGCGGGCAGAAAGCGCAGGACGCTTTACAGACGCTGCGCTACACGCCGAAGCGTGCCGGCAAGCACATTGAAAAAGTGCTCCGCAGCGCCATCGCCAACGCCGAGCGCAAAGCGGAAGACTCCGGTTCGCCGCTCGATGTGGATCAGCTCTTTGTTTCTTCGTGTTTCGTCAATGAAGGCGCGCGCTGGAAGCGCATTCGCCCCGCGCCGATGGGCCGTGCGTTCCGCTACCAGAAACGCACAGCGCATATCTCTGTAAGCGTTGCCGAGCACCACGTGGCAGCCGCGGAGCGCGTTGCAGCGAATCAGGCCGAAGCGGAATCTCAGAAGGGCGCACGTGGCACCATTCGTCGCGTACGCAAAGCTTTGACCGGCAAAAAGCCAGCCCCCAAGAAGGGCAAGAAGTAAGGAGACCTATGGGACAGAAAACGCACCCTTACGGATTTCGCCTCGGCTACAACAAGCCGTGGAAGTCGCGCTGGTACGCCGACCGCGACTACGCGGAACTGTTGCACGAAGACGTGAAGCTGCGCCGCGAGCTGAAAGATAAGTTGAAGAGCGCGGGCATCAGCTCGATTGATATCGAACGCGCCGCCAACAAGCTCGTCGTGCGCATTTACACCGCGCGGCCCGGCATCATCATCGGCCGCAAGGGCGCGGAAATCGACAAGCTCAAACAGGACGTGCAGAAACGCACCAAGCGCGAAGTGCACATTGATATTCAGGAAGTACACCGCCCGGAACTCGACGCGCAGCTCGTTGCGGAGTCCATCGCGCTTCAGCTTGAAAAGCGCGTTGCGTTTCGCCGTGCCATGCGCAAAGCCGTGGATTCGGCGCTGCGTTTCGGCTGCAAAGGCATCAAGGTGCGCGTTGCCGGCCGCTTGAACGGCGCGGAAATCGCACGCAAAGAATGGTACTTGCAGGGCCGTCTGCCGCTGCAAACATTGCGCGCCGACATTGATTACGGCACGGCGGAAGCGAACACGACCTACGGCGTAATCGGTGTGAAGTGCTGGGTCTATCAGGGCGAAAACGTTCCAAAGCGCGCCTCGAAGATACAGAAGGAACGCGACGCCGTCGCGGCAGCATAAGGTTTTAATACGGCTGCAACGCATCACGCAGCCGGCGAGTTTAGGGAAGCGAGAACAAATCGATGTTGATGCCGAAGAAAGTGAAGTACCGGAAGCAGATGCGCGGCCGGCGCACAGGCAAAGCCTGGCGCGGCGGCAGTCTGGCATTCGGCGATTACGGACTGAAAGCCATGGAAGCGGCCTGGATCACCGACCGCCAGATCGAAGCGTCGCGTGTAGCCATCACGCGCTTCATCAAGCGCGGCGGCAAACTCTGGATCCGCATCTTCCCGGACAAGCCATTCACCAAGAAGCCCGCGGAAACCCGCATGGGCAAAGGCAAAGGCGCTCCGGAAAAGTGGGTCGCGGTCGTAAAGCCGGGACGCATCATGTTCGAGATGGCCGGCGTGGACGAAGCCACTGCCAAGGAAGCCATGCAGCTGGCGGCGCACAAGCTGCCGATTCCCACGAAATTCATCACTCGCGCAGGGAGTTTATAAAGTTATGCCAAGGCGCATTGAAAAAATTCGCGAAGCGGGCGTCAACGAACTCGAAGCCCAGCAAAAAGAGCTGACCGAGCAGATTTTCCGGCTGAAGTTCCAGCTCTCCACCGGCCAGGCCGAAGCGCTCAAGCGCCTGCGTGAATCCAGAAAAGATTTGGCGCGCGTAAAAACATTGCTCCGCGCGCAGGAAATTACCGCCACGCGGCAGAAAGCAGCAGGGAAGGCGTAATGACAACCGAAACACCGGCCGCTCCGGCAACACCGGCGGCGAACGAACGCGGCGAGCGCACCATTCTCACCGGCAAAGTCACCAGCGCGAAGATGGAAAAGACCATCGTCGTCGAAGTGGTCCGCCTGGTGCAGCACCCCAAGTATCACCGTGTGGTGCGCATTACCAAAAAGTTTTACGCCCACGATGAACAGCGTGCGGCGAAACAGGGCGACACGGTGCGGATTGTGGCTTCGCGGCCGCTTTCCCGCCTGAAGCGCTGGCGGCTCAAGGAAGTGCTGACGCGGAACGCGTCAGCCCATTAAGCGGGACAGGGGAGCACTCAAATGATTCAGATGCGAACCTGGCTGACGGTAGCCGACAATTCCGGCGCGCGGAAGCTGATGTGCATTATGCCTGTGGGCGGCGACGCCGGACTCCAAGCGGGTCTCGGCGACGTCATCACCGCGTCGGTAAAGGAAGCTACACCGGAAAGCCAGGTCAAGCAGGGCACGGTCGTCAAGGCCGTGATTGTTCGGATGCGGAAAGAGCGGCGTCGCAGGGATGGCACATACATCCGCTTTGACGACAATGCCGCGGTTTTGATCAACGATGCCGGCGAGCCCGTGGGAACGCGCGTGTTCGGCCCGGTGGCCAGAGAGTTGCGCGACAAAAAGTTCACCAAAATTGTCTCGCTTGCTCCGGAGGTTTGGTAAGCAATGACACTGCGACACGAAAGAGCCGAACGGCACACCATCAGCATCCGCAAGGGCGATAACGTCAAAATCATCGCCGGCAAGGATGCGGGCAAGACGGGGCGCGTGCTCTCGGTCAACGCCAAGAAAAATTCCGTGGTGGTCGAGCATGCTTCGATCATCAAGCGCCACACGCGGCCGAACCCGGGAAAAAACATCAAGGGCGGCATCGTCGAAAAAGAGGGCCCGGTCAATGTTTCGAACGTCATGATCGTCTGCCCCAGCTGCGGCAAGCATTCCCGCACCGGCCACAACATTCTGCCGGACGGAACGAAAGTGCGTGTCTGCAAGCGCTGCAACACAACGTTGGATAAGTAGGGGCTCGATAAGTAAGGGACCGTCAGGCAAAAGACAAGGAACAGAAGAGCAATGAAGACGCGACTACACGAAAAATACAGCAGCGAAACGGTGCCCGCGCTGATGAAGCGCTTTAACTGGAACAACAAGATGGCCGTTCCGAAACTGTCGAAGATCACGGTGAACATCGGCCTCGGCGAAGCCAGCCAAAACGCCAAGCTGCTGGACACCGCGGCCGTCGAGCTCGGCCAAATCACCGGCCAGAAACCGATCATCACGCGCGCCAAGAAGTCCATCGCGAACTTTAAAATCCGCAAAGGCATGCCCATCGGCTGCGCGGTCACTCTTCGCGGCGAAAAAATGTACGAGTTTCTCGACCGGCTCTGCAACGTGGTTCTGCCGCGCGTCCGCGATTTTCGCGGACTGCCTTCGGGCGCCTTCGACGGACGCGGCAACTACACGCTCGGCCTCAAGGATCAGCTCGTGTTTCCGGAAATCGATTACACCCGCGTGGACAAGATCAAGGGCATGAACGTTACCCTGACCACCACCGCAAAGAACGACGAGGAAGGCCGCGAACTTCTCAAAGGTCTCGGAGTTCCCCTGCGCGTTCCTGGAGGAGCGCAATAAATGGCACGTCTCGCAAAAATCGCCAAGACGCACAAAAAGCCGAAATTCAAGGTGCGCGTTCGCAACCGTTGCCGCGTCTGCGGCCGCGCGCGCGGCTACATTCGCAAGTTCCAGATGTGCCGCATCTGTTTCCGCGGTATGGCGCTCAAGGGAGAAATTCCGGGCGTCGTGAAAGCCAGCTGGTAAGAGCACTAGGAGAACTATGCAAACGGATCCCATCGCCGATTTTCTGACGCGCATTCGCAACGCTACCGCCGCCAAGCACCAGCGCGTGGACGTGCCCGCGTCGAAGCTCAAGACGGAAATCGCCCGCATCCTCAAGGAAGAAGGCTACATCTCGACCTTCAAGATGGTGGACGAAAACAAGACGCGCAAAATTCTCCGCGTTTTCCTGAAGTACACTCCGGACCGCCGCAGCGTCATCACCGGCGTAAAGCGCATTTCGCGGCCCGGCTCGCGCCGCTATCTCGGCGCAATGGAAATCCGCCCGGTCGTAGGCGGCTTGGGCATAAATATTTTAACGACGCCAAAAGGCCTAATGAGCGGCCGCTCCGCCCGCAAAGCAAAGGTAGGCGGCGAAATTCTCTGCGAAGTCTGGTAGTTGTCTTCGTAGGGGCGGGGCTTGCCCCGCTCGGCTGTAAAAAAGGTTCGAGGCTGTAGCCGTTCAAAGTTTTTGTAGACAAGGACGAACAGATGTCACGTATCGGTCGCAAACCAATTCCAGTTCCCGCAGGCGTGAAAATCGGCCTGCAGGCCGGCCAGGTGGACGTGCAAGGCCCGAAGGGCAAGCTCACGGTACCGCTGCCGCACGGCATCACGTTCGAACAAAAGGACGGCGTGCTCACGGCGATTCGCGACACCGAAGATCGCCGGGCGCTGCACGGCCTCGCTCGCGCTCTCGTAGCCAACGCCGTTACCGGCGTCACGCAAGGTTTCAAGAAGGACTTGGACATCGTTGGCGTCGGCTACCGTGCCGAGCTCAAGGGCAAAATCGTGGCCTTCGCTCTCGGCAAGTCGCACCCCATCGAGTTCCCGGTTCCGGAAGGAATCCAGGTCACGGTGGAAAAGCAGACGCACATCGTGGTCAGCGGCGCGGACAAAGGCAAAGTCGGTCAGGTCGCCGCGGATATGCGCGCGCTGCGTCCGCCAGATCCGTACAAGCAAAAAGGCGTCCGTATCACCGGCGAACGTCTGAAGAAAAAGGCCGGCAAAGCCGGAGCCAAGGCAGGCGGCACCGCCTAAACGAATTTGTAGGGGCACGGCATGCCGTGCTCGTCTTAAGGTTTTCAGGTTTTGTGTAAGTTTCAGGTTTCAGGAGAAGAAACAGTGGCATCGGCAAGAGTTCGCAAACTATCGAAAAATCTTCACCGCCTTCGCGTTCACGAACGCGTTCGCCAGCGCGTCGAAGGCACCACGGAGCGTCCGCGCCTCTGCGTGTACCGCTCTCTGGGCCACATCTACGCGCAGGTCATCGACGACCTCACGGGGAAAACCCTCGTCTCGGCCAGCTCGGTCGACGGCGAAACGAAAAAAGGTCTCAAAGGTGGCGGCAATATCGCGGCAGCCAAAGTGATCGGCAAAACCATTGCCGAGCGAGCCAAGACTGCCGGAGTCAGCAAAGTAGTGTTCGACCGCGGCGGGTACAAGTATCACGGCCGCGTCAAGGCGCTCGCCGATGCGGCGCGGGAAGCGGGGTTACAGTTCTAAGCCTATGTCGAAGCAAATTTTGCGAGACAGTTTAGCGGTACGCAGGCTCCTGGAGGTGAATCCGTCCGACTTGAAAGACGACGTCATCGCCATCAACCGCGTCACCAAAGTCGTGAAGGGCGGCAAAAATCTCAGTTTCTCCGCGCTCGTTGTCGTTGGCGATAGCCACGGCCATGCCGGTTTCGGCATGGGCAAAGCGCGCGAAGTTCCCATGGCCATCAAAAAGGCCATCGAGCAGGCCAAAAAGAATTTGATCAAGCTGAACCTCAAGGGCAGCACCATTCCCCATCAGGTTCTCGGACGCTACGGCTCCGCGCAAGTTCTGCTAAAGCCCGCTCCGGACGGCACTGGCGTTATCGCCGGCGGCCCGGTGCGAAAAGTGATGCAAGTCGCGGGCATTCACAACGTGCTCACAAAGTCTCTCGGCACGTCGAACCCGCACAACGTGGTGAAAGCCACGTTTGCCGCGCTCCTCGGCCTCAAAGACGTTGCGCAAGTGGCCGAAACGCGTTCCAAGACTGTCGACGAAATCAGCGGCCGCTACCAAAAAGCCGCGGGTGAGAGCAACTAATGGCCAGCACAAAAGTAAAAAAATCCAGCGTCGAGCGCATCGGCAAAAATGCCGGCGGCAAAGTGAAGATCAAGTGGGTCGTCAGTTTTATCAGCTGCACCGATGACATGCGCCAGTGCATTCGCGGCCTCGGTCTGCGCCGCATGCACCAGGTTGTCGAGCGCGAAGACACGCCGTCCGTTCGCGGCATGATCCACAAGGTGCGGCATCTCGTGGAAGTGGTGGAGTAGAGCGATGGCAAAGAAAGCTTCCGGCGGCCGCAAGGCCTCCACAAAATCGAGCAAGCCGAAGACGGCATATACGCTTTCGAATTTGCACCCGCCGAAAGGCTCGCGGCACCGCAAGGTGCGCGTCGGCCGCGGTATGGGCTCGAAGCTCGGCAAAACGTCCGGTTCCGGCGACAAGGGCCAGAAATCCCGCCGCGGCTATTCGCGCCGGCGCGGTTTTGAAGGCGGCCAGATGCCGTTGCATCGCCGCATGCCGAAGCGCGGATTTCACAATCCGTTTGGAGTAACCTATTCGGTGGTGAACCTGGAAGAACTGAACGTTTTTCCGGCAGGCGAAACCGTAACGCCGCTGCTGCTTCGCGCGCATGGCTTCGTCCGCCGCGCCACGGACCCCATCAAGGTCCTGGGCGACGGCGAGCTAACAACCAAGCTGACGATTCACGCGCATGCGTTCAGCGCGTCGGCGAAGGAAAAGATTACCAAAGCAGGCGGCACGTTTGAGGTCGTAGCGGTAGCGTAAACGTCGTAAGGTAGCGGGGAATCGCAGGATAACCGTATGAAACGATTCGTCGAAGCTCTCAAGAACATGTTCCGCATCCCGGATTTGCGGACCCGCGTGCTCTTTACGCTGGCTCTGCTCGGCGTGTACCGCATCGGCGCGCATATTCCCACGCCCGGCATTAACAGTGATGTGCTCGCGCAGATGTTCAATCAGGCGCAAGGCTCCGTTCTGGGTATCTTCGACCTTTTCAGCGGCGGCAATTTCCGCAAGCTCACAATCTTTGCGCTCGGCATCATGCCGTACATCACGGCATCCATTATCCTGCAATTGATGCAGGTGGTTTTTCCGTACCTCGAGCGCCTGCAAAAAGAGGGCGAACTCGGCCGGCGCAAAATCACGCAGTACACACGCTATCTGACGATTGTTTTGAGCGTGATTCAGTCGACGACCATCGCAGAGACTCTGGAAGCAACTAATATGGGCGGCCAGTCGCTCGTCTACCATCCGGGTCCGGGCTTTGTTTTGATGACCATCCTCACGCTCACGACCGGCTCTGCGTTCATCATGTGGCTCGGCGAGCAAATCAGCGAGCGCGGCATCGGCAACGGCATGTCGCTCATCATCTTTACCGGCATCGTGGTCGGCCTGCCTCGCGCCGTGGACGACTTGCGGGTCAAAGCCAGCACGGCCGCTTGGGGGCCATTCACCGGACTGGTGATTATTCTTCTTGTTGTTTTGATGGTTGCCGTTGTGGCTTTCATTGTCTTCGTGGAAGGCGGGCAACGGCGCATTCCCGTGCAGTACGCCAAGCGCGTCATCGGACGCAAAGTAATGGGTGGGCAATCGTCTTATCTTCCTTTGCGTGTGAATTCCGGCGGCGTCATTCCGCCGATTTTCGCGAGTTCGCTGCTGGCGTTTCCAGCCACAGCCGCTCTGATGCTCGGCACTCGATGGGCGTTTTTGAACACCATCAAGGAACGCCTCCAGTGGGGCGAACCGCTCTACACCGTCGTGTACATCACGATGATTCTGGTGTTCTCGTTCTTCTACGTCGGGATTGTTTTCAATCCTACCGAGCTGGCCGACAACATGCGCAAAAACGGCGGCTTCATTCCGGGTATCCGGCCGGGACGCAACACGTCCGAGCACGTCAGCAAGATTCTGAAGCGGCTGACGTTTATCGGCGCGGTTTATCTCGCGATCGTTTGCCTGCTTCCCGAATGGATGATCGCAGGCATTCACCTCGATCATATCGGCTGGGGAATCGGCGCGTGGTTTGACCGGCATTTCCCGGTGTGGTTTCTGAAAGGTTTGGGCGTGCAGTTTTATTTCGGCGGCACGTCTTTGCTGATCGTCGTCGGCGTGGCCATGGACACCGTGCAGCAGCTTGAGGCACAGCTGGTCATGCGCAACTACGAAGGATTTGCTCGGAAGGGCCGGCTGCGCGGCCGGCGGTAACAGCATGTCGCTGAGCCCAGTGGTGCCGGAAAAACGGCCCGCGGAAGAGCTCAATCGCGCCGTGATTCTTCTCGGGCCTCCGGGCGCGGGAAAAGGCACGCAAGCGAAAAAGCTCGCGGCCCGGTATTCGGTGCCGCACCTTTCGACCGGCGATATGCTTCGCGAGCACATCGCCGCGGGAACGGAGCTTGGAGCAAAAGCCAAGCCGATCATGGAGCGCGGCGAGCTTGTTCCGGATTCGCTGGTGCTTCGGATCGTTGCGGACCGCATCGAGAAGCCGGATTGCTCGCACGGATTTGTGTTTGACGGCTTTCCGCGGACCGTCGCTCAGGCGCATTACCTGGGTGAGTTGCTGAAGCAGCATGGGTTCCGGCGGCCGATTGTGATTCACCTGGCCGTGGATACGTCGCTGATTCTGCGGCGCATCACCGGACGGCGCCTGTGCAAGAACGGCGGCGAGATTTACAATGTGTATGAGTGGCCGCCGAAAGTCGAAGGACGCTGCGACAACGACGGCGGAGAACTGGTGCAGCGGCCGGACGACCGGGAAGAAATTGTCGGTCCCCGGCTGAAAGCGTACGAGAAACAGACGGCGCCGCTCGTTGCATACTACACGCGGCTGGGTTTGCTCTACGACGTGGACGCCGCGAAGAGCGTGGAAGAAGTCGAACAGGCAGTCTGGAAGACTTTGCACCTCGCGCGCGGCACGCATTAACGGGCTAGTGGAAGGGCAGCAAGCGGAAACGATGGCGATTCATCTGCGCAGTGCCGAAGAGCTGGAAAAGATGCACCGCTCAGGGCTGATCGTTTACGAGACTTTGACGGCGCTCCGGGACATGGTTCGCCCGGGGTTGACGACGATGGACCTCGAGAAGTTTGCCGAGGAAAAAATCGCCGCCAAGCCCGGCAAGCCGGCGTTCAAGGGCTACCGCGACTACCCTTGTTTGCTGTGTACGTCGGTGAACAGCGAGATTGTTCACGGGATTCCGTCGCCGAAACGGAAGCTGCGCGAAGGCGACATCGTCTCGATTGACTTCGGGATGGAAGTGGACGGGTATTTCGCGGATTCGGCGGTCACTGTTCCAGTCGGGAAGATTCGTCCCGAAGTGCAGAAGCTGCTGAATGTCACCCGCGAATCACTGGACCGCGCGATTGACAAGATGCGCGCCGGCAACCGCCTCGGCGATGTGGGCCACGCGGTGCAGAGCTGGGTCGAGCAGCACGGCTATTCGGTGGTGCGAGAGTTTGTCGGGCACGGGATCGGCACCAAAATGCATGACGAGCCCAACCTGCCGAACTACGGCGAAGAAGGGCGCGGCGCGCGGTTGCAGGAAGGCATGGTCATCGCCGTAGAGCCGATGGTGAACGCGGGCCAGCCGGCAGTGCGGATGCGGGATGAGTGGGTGGCGGAAACCGCCGATGGCAGCCCCTCAGCCCACTTCGAGCACACGGTAGCAATCACGGCCAACGGCCCGTGGATCCTGACGAGGCCGAAAGAAGCAACCGGCCCGTCGTGGTAAAGGTTTTGTGGCTTTTTGATTTTGTAGGGGCACGGCATGCCGTGCCCGTCTTAAGAAGCAAGCAGTAAGCATCACAGCGCACCGGTTTTAACCGGCACGCTGGCAACGCAGGAGATTATGGCGAGACCCATTCGCGAGAAAAAAGAGAAAGACTCCGGCAATCCTAAAGAGGACGCCATAGAAGTCATGGCGACGGTCATTGAACCGCTGCCAAACGCGATGTTCCGCGTTGAACTGGAGAACAAGCATCAAGTGCTGGCGCACGTATCTGGCAAGATGCGCAAAAACTTTATCCGCATTCTGGCGGGAGACAAGGTAGCCGTGGAGCTCTCCCCCTACGATTTGACGCGAGGCCGAATCGTATACCGCTACAAGTAGCGGCTAAGTCTTTGAGCCACAGGTCTTTAGACCTGCGACTTTGGAAGGGGCTGCAACATCTAATGCCCCTGGTTTGCAGGGCCTGCCAGTAATTGCCCCTAACGGGGAGGCGGGCCGCGGCAAGTCAGTTGTAGGGTCGTCCTTCTGAGGACGACCGCAGGAAGCAAGGCAATGTAGGCGCGGGTCTTTAGACCCGCCCTTCAGGAAGTGAGCAACAATGAAAGTTCGAGCATCGGTAAAACCGATTTGTGACAAATGCAAGGTGATCCACCGGCGCGGCGTGGTGCGGGTAATCTGCTCCAATCCGAAGCACAAGCAGCGCCAGGGTTAAGGAGAGAGAATGGCACGCATCGCAGGTGTTGACCTTCCGCCGCAGAAGCGCCTTTGGGTCGGACTGACTTCGATCTACGGCATCGGGCAGGAGCGCGCAAAAAAGCTGGCCGCGAAAGCCGGCGTGGATCACACGAAAAAGATCAAGGACCTGACCGAAGATGAAGTGAACCATCTTCGCCAGGAAATTGAAAAAGAAGGCCGCGTGGAAGGCGATCTCCGCAAAGAGATCCAGATGAACATCCGGCGGCTGATTGAAATCCAGGCGTACCGCGGAATCCGGCACCGCCGCAATCTTCCGGTGCGCGGCCAGCGCACGCACACAAACGCGCGCACAAGAAAAGGTCCGCGGCGCGGCGCAGTGGCGGCGAAGAAGAAGGTTACCGGCAAGAAGGGTTAACAAGTTTTGCTTCAGGCTTTGGCTGATACCTTGTAGGGGTCCAGCGTGCTGGACCCCTCAAGGCAAGCACTCAACACCGAGAAACGGAGCAACAAGTGGCAAAGGAACAAAAAAACGCGGTGCCGGACGCAACAGCAGCACCGGCGAAACCGGGCGCGGCAACGAAGCGCAAAAAAGAGTTCAAGAAGAAGCGCGAACGGCGCATCGTCCCGCACGGCATCGTTTACGTGGCGGCGACCTTCAACAACACGCAGATCACCATTGCGGATTCGGATGGCCGCGTGATGTGCTGGTCCTCGGCGGGCGCCATCGGCTTCAAGGGCTCGCGCAAGGGCACGCCTTACGCCGCGCAGCAGGCTTCGCTGGCTGCCGCGGGCGTGGCGCGCGACCAATACGGCATGAAGAGCGTCGAAGTTCGCGTGAAAGGGCCGGGCTCGGGACGCGAGTCCGCCGTGCGCGCTTTGGCTGCGGCAGGGCTGCACATAGTTTTGATCAAGGACGTTACGCCGATTCCGCACAACGGCTGCCGTCCTCCGAAGCGCCGCCGCGTTTGATTTTGCAGTAAGCGAGTTATGAAATTTCGCATTGCGAAGTCTCATGGTTCGTGGAAACAGAGTAGATGGACCGGGAAGAAGGGTCGCCAAACCTGTAAACCGGTCGTCACCTGAGTTAAAGGAGAGAAAAGTTGGCAAGACACCGAGATGCAGTCTGCCGCCTATGCCGCCGGGAAGGGCAGAAACTATTTTTGAAAGGCCTGCGGTGCTTCACCGAGAAGTGCGCGATTGAGAAGCGCAACTTCGTTCCGGGACAGCACGGGCAGTCGCGGCGCCCCAAGGTTGCGGGGTACGGATTACAGTTGCGCGAGAAGCAGAAGATGAAGCGCGCTTACGGCCTGCTTGAACGGCAGTTCCGTAACTACTTCGAGAAGGCTGTGCGGACCAAGGGTCCGACGGGCGAAAACCTGATCATCACGCTCGAGCGGCGTCTGGACAACGTGCTGTGGCGCGCAGGATTGGCGTCATCGCGTTCTCAGGCGCGGCAGCTCGTGCTGCATGGCCATGTCCGCGTGAACGGGAAGAAGGTCAACATCCCTTCGTTCCTCGTGACCGTGGGCCAGGAAATCGCCATCAAAGAAAAGATGCACCAAAACGCGATGGTTCTGGAGGCTCGAAACGTGGCGCAGAGCCAGAGTGCAGTACCGTGGCTCGAACAGGACCGCGAGCAGTTCAAAGCCAAGGTCGTTGCGATGCCGAAGCGCGAAGACGTGCAGACACCGCCGTTCAACGAGCAGTTGATCGTCGAGTTGTATTCGAAATAAAAGAGGGAGGGGCAAGCCCCTCCCCTACGAGTGCCGGGCTAAAGCCCGGCGCTATACGACAACCAACCCCGGCGCGGGGGCGCCGGAGTAGAGCAGATACGGCGTAAAACGCCACAGTTTTTGGGGGCCGGCTGGTGCGGTCCCAGAAGGAAGGAACACGATGTGGAAGGGCTTTCAGAAACCGAAGCGACTTGCATCTGAGCTGGAATCGCTGACCGAAAAGTACGGGCGATTTTCCGCGCAGCCGTTCGAACGCGGATGGGGCACGACCGTAGGCAACACGCTGCGCCGCGCGCTGCTGAGCTCGATTGAAGGCGCTGCGATCACCGCCGTAAAGATTGAGGGAGTGTTGCACGAATTTTCCTCGATTCCCGGAGTGGTCGAAGACGCGACGGACATTATCCTCAACTTGAAGCAGGTACCGATCAAGCTCAACACCGATCTGCCGAAGACGATTTTCTTCAACGTGGATCACCCTGGGCCGGTAACCTCGGCGCAGATCGATGAAGACGCGGACTTCGCGGTGCTCGACAAGAGCGTGTACATCGCTACGGTCAGCGAAGGCGGCAAACTGCAAATCGAAATGCGCGTAAAGAACGGCCGCGGCTACGTAACGGCGGACCGCAACTACGACGAAGACCTGCCGATCGGGTACATCCCGGTGGACAGCGTTCACTCGCCGGTGCGCAAGGTCAACTACGCCGTGGAAGCAGCGCGCCTTGGACAGATGACCGATTACGAAAAGCTGATGATTGAAGTGTGGACGAACGGCGCGATCACGCCGCAGGACTCCATCGGATTGGCCGCGAAGCTGGTGAAGGATCACATGAGCATCTTCATCAACTTTGAAGAGCCGCAGGACTTGGTGGAGCTGCCGCAGGAAATTGCCAACGATCCGCGCCTCGAGCATCTGGACCGTTCCGTGGAAGAGCTGGAACTTTCCGTGCGTTCTTACAACTGCTTGAAGAACGCGAACATCCAGACGATCCGCGAACTCGTGCAAAAGAGCGAGAACGAAATGTTGAAGACCAAGAACTTCGGCAGAAAGTCGCTCAACGAGATCAAGGAAATACTGACCAAGATGGGCCTCAGCCTGGGCATGAAGTTCGACGAGCACGGCCGGATTATCTGGCCGCCGTTGCCGAGCCAGACGGCGCCGCCGCCTAGCGAAGATACGATTGGCGGCGGGCTGTAAGAGAGTTCAAGGTTTAAGGTTGAAGAGTTCAACAAGAACTCTTCAACTTTCGACCTGGGCTTGCGAGAAAAGCTGACAGTTCACAGCTGACAGCCGACAATCGAGAACCTAAGAGAGATCCTTCGCTACGCTCAGGATGACAGACGAAGAGCAGAAGCCGGAGTTGGTACGACGCGACGGCTGGCCTACAAAAACTTTTCCGGGACGTTTGCGAGAGCGGGCCGGGTACAAGATTTAAGCGTAAAGAGGATAGACGATGCGGCATCGTAATTCTGGATCAAAACTTGGACGGAATCCTTCGCACCGGCGGGCTACGCTGCGGAACCTGGTGACGAACTTGTTCGAGCATGGGCGAATCACGACCACTCTGACGCGCGCGAAAGCGACACGGCCCGTGGCGGAGAAGATCATCACGCTCGGAAAGCGCGACACGCTGCAATCGCGGCGGCAAGCGGCGGCGTACATCATGACGCCGGCGGTGACCGCAAAGCTGTTCAGCGAGATTGCGCCGAAATTTGCTGACCGGGCCGGCGGCTATACGCGCATCATTCACGCGGGCATTCGCGTTGGCGATGGAGCCAAAGTAGCTATCCTCGAGATCGTCGGCTACGAGCTGAAGAAAAAAGAGAAGAAGGAAAAGACCAAGAAGGAAGAGCCGGTCGAAGCGGCCAGCTAGCCGTCGCCGAGTCCTGGATCTTGCGGGAGTCGCCTTCAAACAACAGAAATCCAGAAGCCCGCTTCGAATCTCGGAGTGGGCTTTTTGTTTGAGTCCGAGGGCTCCGCCCGCCAGGAGAGAATCAAGACCCAGCCTCAAAAATCGAGGCTGGGCACCCGACCCAAGAACCTAGGTTCAGGCTGCGAGGCTGGGTCAGTCCTTCAGATCCACAAATCTGGCTTCCACCAACCGCTGAATGACAGCAAAAATCATTGCCGTCGAAACCCCGAAAAGGAGCATTCCATTCGCCGTTTCCAGTGGCCCGAGTAATCTCCATGCAGGCGACATAATCAGGTCGCCGTAGCCTAAGGACGTGTAGTTGACCGCTGAGTGGTAGTATGCGGTTCCAAAGTCTGTGAATTCTCCGCAGATTAGGTACAGTACTGCCCACAACGCGATCTCCGCCAGGTGTGCCGCCATCGCGTACAAAATGGCGAGGGCCACGATTCCCATGTCAACCCAAAAGTTCTTGCCTGCGCGGCCGAGTTTTTTTTCGCGGCGGACGAAACCGATCGTCGCGCTTAGCGGGAGCGCATGAATCATGATCGTGCAGACGACGGCGACCGCGCCCACGGCCAAGGGAGCCAGTATCGCGATGCGATGAATTTGCATCATGCTACGACCATCGTTGTTGTCGAGTAACGGCTTCCAGCCTCTCCGCAGGCTAGGCCGCCCGAATCACTCGCCCTTCGGCTCCCAAAGCTCGATGCGATTGCCCTCCGGGTCGATCGCCCACCCAAACCTGCCGTTGGATTCGTCGTCGATCTTGTCGTTGACTTTTACGCCCTCTTGCTTGAGCTGCGCCAGCAATTGCTCGAGATTCGCGACGCGAAAATTCATCATGAAAGAAGCGGTGCTGGGCTCGAAGTATTTCGTGGTCGTCGGGAAAATCGAAAATGCCGTTGCACCAATGGTCTCGGGATGGTCCTTCTCGCGCCAATGAAACGAATAGAATTGCGGCGCGTGTTCTGATTTGCCCGCTGCGATGAGCGCGATTCCCATGTGCGTGCGATACCAGTCGGCCAGTTTCCCCGGGTTCTCCGCTTTGAAGAAGAATCCGCCCACACCTGTCACCCTGGCGGCGTCTTTTGCCTGGCTCGATCCTCGCGCCGATTGCAAAACCATCCCCAGCGCGAAGCTTAGAACAATCGCACAAGGTGTCCATAGTCTGAATTTCATAATTCCTCCAAGTAGCAGAAAACGTCCCGTACTTCCCGTGTTTCCAGCGTCCAAACCGTACAGCAGTTCAAACGAGGCCAAAACCGCACAGGCAGGAGTGCCTGTGCTACTGGCGCGCGCCGCGTTTCCCACGAAGAAGCTAGCTCGCGGCACTCGACTTATGAGGCGGTGGTGGCTGGGGCCGGGAAATGCTTGTCCAGCCAGGCGCGCCACTGAGGTTGATCGCGCGTCACTGCCGCTTCCGACGTTGGCCCGAAGAGGTAGAAATTGACCGCGGTCATGGACGAACCGCCGAAAGACATGGCATAGAGGAAGGCGACTCCAGGGGCGGGTTGGTCTACGTGCAGGAGCAGCTGATTGTACTTCTCGTGGCCAGCCAGGAAAACGGTTCCAGAGACGGGAGGTACGCCGGGGTGAGAGGCGCGATGGTCCCCTACGTTTGCGTTAGTGAGGTTGAGCGCGGTGGCCAGGACATCCCACGCTTTGTCAGCAGGGGTGGAAGAAAAGCTGAGTTCGTGAATCGCGTGGACCTGCTGGTCGCGGTAATGCGTGAGGACCAGTTTGAGAATGGCGAAGAAGGTGGGCCAGCCGGATTCAGTGCCGGTGAGTTGATTGTCCCAGTCGTCCGTATCGGCGAACAGGCTTTGCACCACGCGGACGATGCAGGTGCCGCCGGATTTCGCCTCGACAAACCACTCGAAGGCCATCGGGGGAGCTCCCGAGCCGTCCTCGCTGCCCTGCTTGGCCGAATAATGCGGTGGATCCCAGGCGGTGATGGTGGAGTCGGATTCCATGCCGGGGCCGAAGTCGAGCGACATTTTGCCGCCGACGCGTTCTTCTGTTTTCGTGGGCACGAACCACGAGGAGATTCCGTTGGAAGTATTGATGGCGCGCCAGACTTCTTCGGGCGTGCCCGGAACCTCCACTTCGACCTGGATGGAACGGCGTCCGTTGGGTTCTTTTTTGATTGGCATTTAGTGCTCCTTATTTTTTGTTTGTGCGGAACTTTGCGGAAGAGGGTAGGCCACTGCGATCAGCCGATGCGGCCGGCCTCCGGGCGCGGATTCGTCGTGGTAGCGGGCGGCGAGTGCGGCTACGGCAGCGGCGAACTCCTGAGTGAAAGCGGCGCGTTCGGCGGCGGAACGAAAACGGATTATTGTGTCGACGGAGAGCGTCGGAAGGCGCTTGTCGAGTTCGGCGGAGCGGCGAAGCAGATCGCCAACTTCGCGCACGATCCGCGCAGCGAGCGCGACCAAGTAGCCGGCGGAGAGGCGATCGGCCCCGCGGGCGTCGGGGTCGGCGCCGACTGGGCCCATCGCAGCTGGCGAAACCATATAAGATGATGCGCTGGCGACGAACAGGCTTTCGGTGAGGCCGCCCCACTGGCGTTTTTCGGCGATGCGCACGAATCCGTGAGATTCAAGGGCGCGAAGATGGTAGCCGAGTTTTTGGCGGGGAATCTGGAGGCGGGCGGAAAGCATGGCAGCAGAGGCGGGCTCGGAGAGTTCAGAGAGGACGCGAGAGCGAATTGGGTCGAGGGCCACGGTGGCGGCGGCGGGATCGTGGATGACTTCGACGGGAAGCATGGTGGCGAAGAGATTGAAGCATTGACAATATTCTTTGTCAATAGGGATTTATTGAGATTGATTGGGGAAGGGGGCGAGTGGTAAGCGAGTTGTCGTCTACGGTGCGAATTTGGTGGGTGACAGGGGTCGAGCTAAAGCGAAAAAACCGCGAAGCGGGTGGCACCCGTCTATGTACAACAGGGCTGCGCACCCGCGAAGAGGATGGGAAAAGTCGAAAACCGCAGCCATAACACCGAGGCTTCGGCACCCAGCGTCCCCGTCCCCAGCGTCCACAGATAGTTAAACTTCTCTGTTGAGGGCGAAGAGCTCGGCGGATGGCCTGAGCTAAAAACTCAGCTGGCTGCCGTGGCGGAGATTGCTTTCGCACGGCGATAGGAAATTTTTTGCGTGATCGCGGCGTTGGCTTTGGGTTTCCCGTTTTTGGATTTGGCTTGGTGGCGCCAGCCGCCAAGGTTCAGGGCGATGGACATGCAGGCATCGCGAAGAGAGTCGGCTTGCGAGCGGTCGGAGATGGCGCGGGCTACGACCATGCCGCCTACGCAGAGGGCGGCTATGGCTTGGGCTGTGGCCTGAGACGCGGCGGGTCGCGGTGTGCGTCGCGCATCGGGGAGGCTGCGGTTGAGGACGTCGACCATGGCTTGAAAGACGGTTTGAAAGGCGCGCTTGGCTCGAGGGCCGCTGCGGGCTACGTCGCTGGGAAGAGCGACCATGGGGCAGGAGTTTTCCACGTTTTCGAGATGCTGGTCGGAAAGATAGGCGCGGATGACCTGTTCGCCGGCGCCGGACGAGGTTAAATCCACTTCAACGCCTTCCCAGCAATTCTTCCAGTTTGGGTCGGTGAAGAAGCAGCCGAGCACTTCGGCGTAGAGATCGCTTTTGGTTCTGAAATAGCTGTAGAAGCCGCCGTGGGTGAGGCCTGCGCCAGACATGATCTGGTGGAGAGAGACGCCGTCGAAGCCGTGGCGGTTGAAGAGTTTGCGGGCGCTTTCGACGATTTTTCGTTTTACTTCCGCGCGGTGGCCTGCGGGGTAGGGCATAGACGCTCCTCGTGACGATTCCTGGGACATCTCTACCACGATGTTGGGCCGGTGGAAAATATTATGTTGAACATATTTTACGAAGATGGTTCGATGCAGGTGCGCGGGATGAACCCGCGGGCGAAGCTGAGATTTAGATCCGGAGGATGATGATGAACAAGCGGGGTGGAGTGCTTTCGAATATGTTTGGACGGAGAGAGTTTTCGCGGCGCGTGGCTTCGATGATTTCGGTCGCGGGCCTGGGTGGAGGAGCCATCGTGGTTGCCGGCGATCTTGAAGCGGCGGGCGCACAGGCTGCTGGCGATGGGATTTCGCACAACAACGATGCCATTCATCAGGAGGTGTTTTTCAAGGCGAGCCGGAAGCGGGTGTATGAAGCGCTGACGGACGGCAAACAGTTTGAGAAAGTCGTGCTGTTGAGCGAGGCGATGAAGACGAAGATGGTGCAGGACGGCACGACGACGATGGGGCTCGAGGCGGGGAGCGTGTTCAGCACGTACGGCGGATATATTAGCGGGCGGCAGGTCGAGCTGGTGCCGGGGGAGAGGATTGTACAGGTCTGGCGTGCGGGGTCGTGGCCTGAGGGGGCTTATTCGATCGCAAAATTCGTGTTGATGGAGCAGGGCGACGGGACGAAGCTGGTGTTTGATCATGCCGGGTTTCCGTCGGGGACCGCGGAGCATCTTGCCGCGGGGTGGAAGTCGAATTACTGGGAGCCGTTGGCGAAGTTTTTGGTTTAGGCGTGGGGTGGAACAAGGCCGTGAAGGGAAAGGGAAAATAACGCGCCAGAGGAGAGAAAGCAGAAAAGAAAACAGGCAGGAGTGCCTATTCTACTTTAGGACGCGAAGAATTACGAGGGTCATGTCGTCGCTTTGAGGCGCGCCAGCGGCGTAGGCGTCGGCGGATTGGATGATGCGGGTGATGGTTTCTTTTGCCGAGAGGCCTTTGCAGGCTTTGATGGCTTCGATTAAGCGTTCTTCGCCCCATTCTTCGAGTTGGGGATTCATGGCTTCGCTGAAGCCGTCTGTGTAGATCACGAGCAGGTCGCCGGGCGAGAGAGTCGCGCCGGCTTGTTCGTAAGAACATTCGGGAATCAATCCGACGACTGTGCCGCCGGCTTTATCGAGGCGTTCGATGGTGAAGGCGTCGCCGGCGCTGATTCGCAACAAGATGGGCGGGCAGTGACCTGCATTCACGTAGCTGAGGCGGCGCGTCGTGGGATCAAATTGCGCGTAGAAGAGCGTGGCGTACCGATCTTCGGTGGAAGCATCGTAAACCATGTTGTTGACGCGAGCGATGAGGCTGGCGATATCGTCGCCGGCGCGCATGGCGTCGGCGCGGAGCGAAGCCTGGAGGCTGGCCATGGTGAGCGCGGCGGCGATGCCTTTGCCGGAGACGTCGCCGAGAGCGACGCCGAGTTTGCCGTCGGGGAGCGCGAGAAAATCATAGTAGTCGCCGCCGACGCCGAGAGCGGTTCGGCATAGGCCGAAATAATCGAGGCTGGCAATCCCCGGCAAACGCTGCGGGAAGAGGCGCTCCTGGACTTCGCGGGCAATTTCAATTTCGCGGTTTAACTTTTCGCGGCCAGCGATTTCGTGCGCGATGGCGGAGGTAAGTTCGGCGTTGGAAAGAGCGAGGGCGGTTTGCGCGGCAACGGATTTTAGGACGCGAAGGTCACTGCCGGAATAAGGTGCTTCAGCGCGTTTTTCGCCGAGGCTGATGATGCCGAGGAGTTTTTCTTTCACGCTGAGCGGGAGAAGAACTTGTGGCTGAAGAGTAGCGAGTTGGCGGCGTTCCTCTTCGGGGATGCCCGGGCCGTTGACCCAGGATTTCTCGTCATCGAGAAAGATGCGTTCAGGCACTGCTTCGCGCTTGAGTTGACGAACTGTCATGCTGGATTCGAGAAAGCCGGCGTCGAGACCGCCAGGATAACCAAGAGCAAAGGCGGGGCGGTAACAGCCGTTTTCTTCGAGAAGAACGGCGACGCGGGGAACATGCAGGGATTCGGAGAGTCTGGTGGCGACGCGCTCCAGCAAGGGGTGCTTCTCGATGATGGTGCGAACCTCTTCGCTGAGAGATTCGAGAATCTGCTCGGCGCCGTAGGCGTCGCGGAAGAAGCGGCGGTCGATCCACTGGCGAATGCGGTCGGCGCCGCTGCGCATCCGCACGACGATGGCGATGCCGAAGGCGATGGGAATGAACCTCTGTGGACGGCTGCGCTGGGGATCGAGGGCAAGCTGGATGGCGACAGCCAGGACGATGGCGCCGATCCCCACCTGGAGAACGCGAACGCCGGCTTTAGCCAATGCGTACTGCAGACCTTCGCGGATCACCACTCGTACGTCCATCGCGCGATGCACGACGATGACGTAGGCCAGAGTGATGGGAAAAAGAAGCATCATCGTCAGCGCGGACAACACAAACCATTCCGGGAAAATCTGCTCGAGCTGCCCGCCTTTGATGTTCTGACCAACGAACAGAACGCACGCCGGGCCCATGCTGATGCTGGAGCCCGTGTAGAGCAGCTTGAGGCGGCGCCTGGCGTCCGGCGTGACGGCCTTGCCCATTTTGACGGAAATGGAGGAAAAGAACGTACCGATAGCGGCAAACGCAAGGAGGAAGTCGATTATGCCGAAGCGGTCCAAAAAGGAGTACAAGGAAGCTACTGATGCGAAGTTCTCAAATTGGCCGACGCTGGCAATGACGTTCGCTGCGCAGGATATCAGCAGAACGGTGATGATGATGGTTTTGGACCACTTCCACCAGGCAGGGTCCTTTTCCGGGAGTGGCTCCGGAAAGTACACGCCAAACAGAAGCATGGCCAGCGGCCAAAGATTGCTAACGCCAACGCGGTACGCTTCCGCGACGTCACGAACTGTCGGCCCCCAACTCTCCACACCGGCGCTGTAGTAAACCGAGAAGAACAGCATGATCACCAGAAGGCACCAGGCCGAAGGATCGCGCGGGCGCACCGCGGCAACCCAGAATCCGATCAGGATGCAGAACGTGGGTACCACCAATTTGATGGCCAGGATGGAAGCGGCAGGCAAGCTGAAGCCAGGGGCACTGGCGCGCTGGAGTTGGAGAGAGACCGAGCGTGCAGACGTTTCTGCCGGCCGGCGAAACTCGATACGGAGCGGATCACCCGGTTTCGAGGCACGAATCGCTTCACCGTAAACGGCGAGCCCCGTGAGAGGGCGGCCATTCACCGCAAGCAAGATGTCATTGTTTTGCAGGCCGGCCTGCCGCGCCGAGCTGATGACAAATTGCAGGGAAGGCTGGCCTTTCACATAGTCCGCGGTGAACGGGTATTGGGCTGCAGTGACGCCGAAATACGTCGGAAAAGCGTAGATCATCGAGCGAATCAGATAGGCCGAAGCGAGCGCGAAGAGAAGCGCAAGGCAGACATATTGGAGAATTGGCGGCTTCTTCGCTTTCATATTTTGACGCGCGCACGGGCGCGATTGTTCGTAAGCAAAGTATCACTGCTGCGGTGCGGCGGCAAAAAATTCGAAGGTAACTGCCGGCGAGATGGATGGTTGAGAGTGCCGGCGCGAGATTCTGACGCGGAGCTGGAGAGCGGATTATTGGTGGGATGCTGACAACTGCTGATTCAAGACGGTTTCGTAGTGCTCGACGGCGTAATCATTCACGGTGCGAAAAACCTCGTGCCGCGAAGAATCCAGGATGATGACCACGGATGTTCTTTCGTGGTTCTTCTCGTAATAATCGGAGAGTCCCAGCTTTTCGGCTTTCGCTTTGGATTTCGCGGCGGTCTCTTCCGTAGTGATATCGAAGCGCACAAAGCGAATTCTGTCGCGATATTCCTCGTTCAGGCGGGCGAGGGCGGGTTTCAATTGCTGGCAGGAAGGGCACCAGTCCGCATAGACGACCAGAACGTAAGGCCGCGCGTCCGGTGGAGGAGCGGCCAACGATGCGGGGATGGCCAAGGCGAGCATCAGGAGCGTCACCAGGGTGGTTCTGAAGGCAGTAAGCATAGGCTGTCGCTCGATCCAGCGTAACTCTACTCAACTATTACAACGTAATTTGAAGCGAAATGGATGTGTTGCAGGAGCCTACTGGTTATTATCGGCAGCTAAGGAAGAGTTCGGAGCGACACAGCAAAAAAATCTTCGGATGGATTATTAGAAATATTTAACCAGCGGTCTCCGGTGGAAGAGTCTTGCTCAGGAAATCGGCGAAGTGGATTTGCGCAGCCGAAACCAGAGCCAGAGAACGGCGAAGGCGAAGAAGGCGCCGATGGAGTCGAGCAGAGAATCGTAGGGCGAGGCGGTGCGGCTGGCGACAAAGGCCTGATGGACTTCATCCATGATGGAATAGCCGGCGGCCACGGCGAGGGCGGCGATGCCCCAGGTCCATTGCCAGCCTTTGCGTTCGCCGCGGACCGCGCGATAGATGAGCAAACAGAAAATAAAATATTCGGTGAAGTGGGCGCTTTTGCGGATGATGTGATGAATGTAATTGAACTGCCCCTGGGTTAGATGAGGGAGGAGCCAGTGCACGACCGGGGAGAAAAGCGTGGCGGTGTTCTCGGAGGAGAAGGAATCGGTGGAAAGCGTGAAGATGACGCAGGCCCAGGCGAGAGCGGGCCACCAGGCGCGGAACCACGCGGGAATTAAAAGTTTGCGCAGGCGGGGCTGCATTTCGTCAAGTTGCGGGGCGGGTCGCGAGTTGCGCCAGGGTTGCGGGTCGGACAAGGCTTGGTCTCCGATGCGAACTTTTAGTTTAGCTTGGTTCGGATTAATTTTTCGAGACCGATTGGTTGCGGTTCCAAGAAGGGTTAACGGGGTCTGCCCGGAAAAGCGGGAGCACGCTCCCGCACTCCATGCTATTCCATACGATAGTTTGGCGCTTCGCGGGTGATGATGACGTCGTGAACGTGGCTTTCGCGGAGGCCTGCGGCCGTGATGCGCACGAAGCGTGCTTTTTCCGTGAGTTCTCTTAGCGTTGGCGCTCCGACGTAGCCCATTCCGCTTTTCAGGCCGCCGACTAGCTGGTCGGTCAGTGCGGCGAGCGAGCCTTTGTAGGGCACGCGGCCTTCTACGCCTTCCGGAACCGATTTGCCGCGTTCATCGGTGTCCTGGACTGTTGCATAACGGTCGGAGCCCGCGTCCATGGCGCCCATCGAACCCATCCCGCGGTAGGACTTGAAGGTGCGGCCCTGGTAGAGAATCGTTTCGCCGGGGGATTCTTCGGTGCCGGCGAAGAGGCTGCCGATCATCACGCAGGACGCGCCTGCGGCGATGGCTTTCGTAATGTCGCCGGAATACTTGATGCCGCCGTCGGCGATGATGGGAACCCCGGTGCCTTGCGCGGCGCGCGAGGCTTCCACAATGGCGGTGATTTGGGGGACGCCGGCGCCGGTGACGACGCGCGTCGTGCAGATCGAGCCTGGGCCGATGCCGACTTTCAGGCCGTCGATGCCGAGACTGATGAGATCTTTCGCGGCTTCGTAGGTCGCCACGTTTCCAGCGATGAGTTGCACTTCGGGAAGGCGGTTGCGGATGGCCGCGATGGCTTCCATCACGCGGGAGGTGTGGCCGTGGGCGGTGTCGATGGCGAGGACGTCGGCCTTGGCTTTGGACATTTCGACGGCGCGTTCGAGGTAGTCGCCGGTTGCTCCGACGGCGGCGCCGACGCGCAAGCGGCCCTGATCGTCTTTTGCGGCGCGCGGATATTCGAGTTTTTTCTGGATGTCTTTTACGGTGATGAGGCCCTTAAGGTTGAAGTCCTGGTCAACGACGAGGAGTTTTTCAATGCGGTGGCGCTGGAGGATGCGCTCGGCTTCTTCGAGCGTCGTGCCCACGGGGACGGTGACGAGATTGTCCTTGGTCATCACCGAGCCGACAAGTTGCGAATGATTTTTCTCGAAGCGCAAATCGCGGTTGGTGAGAATGCCGGTAAGGCGCATGCCGCGCGTGACCGGGAGGCCGGAGATGCGGTACTTGGTCATGATTTCGAGGGCCTGGCGGAGGGTGATGTCCGGCGAGATGGTGACGGGGTCGACGATCATGCCGCTTTCCGAGCGTTTGACGCGGTCGACTTCTTCGCCTTGGCGGTCAATGGGCATGTTGCGGTGCACGAGGCCGATGCCGCCCTGGCGCGCGATGGCAATGGCCAGGCGCGATTCGGTGACGGTGTCCATGGCCGCGGAAACCAGCGGAATATTCAAGGCGAGCTGGCGCGTGAAGCAGGTGCGCGTGTCTACTTCCGTCGGCAGCACCGAGGATTTGCCGGGCAGAAGCAGCACGTCGTCGAAAGTAAGACCCTCGGGAATCGGACCGTCAATCATTCCAACCTCGCATCTGGATTTTGCGCCCTAAAACAGCGCAGCCCAGCGGGTGCCCGCTGGGCCGTCAAATGGATTCATCAGATTGCAAAAATCAATCACTGTGAAACTTCTATTGTAGGGGGCAAGGGGATTGCGGTCAAGCTGGGCTGCTAGGTGGAACCTCCGAAACTAAGGCGCAGAACAATCACCAAATGATCTTGAGGCCGGCGTAAAGACCAAACACTCGATCCGCGGTCACAACGGGGATGTCTTCGGCGAGCGCTTGAGCGATTATCTGCCGGTCGAAGGGGTCGCTGTGGTGAGGAGGCAGGTCAAACAGATGCAAAGCGTGCTCCGCGGTATAGGGCAGTACGCGCAGCCGCAAATCGGCCACGCCATCGAGGACGTCGCGTTTGAGAAACGTGAGCTTGCCTAGCGCCTGTTTAATTGCTATCTCGGAAAACGATAGAGCGCTGATTTCGCGAGCAGCTTTTGGATTGGCAAGAGCGGACATCGCGGGACCGGAAAGGCGAACCGGAGCGTCATAAGCCCAAATGAACGTCACAGTATCGAGCAACAGCCGCATTCAGTAACGGCCTTCGATGAAGGCCTCGACCTCGTCGTCGGTCATGGGCTTCCACCAATCCGGGTCATGGATAATGACTTTTCCCTTTGAGGTGCCAAATTTGGGTTTTTCGCCGCCGTTGGAGGTGCGAACGATATCGGCGACAGCTTTGCCGCGGCGGCAGATCGTGACTGTCTCGCCGTTTTCGACGACCTTGATCAGTTTCGGCAGGTTGTTCTTGGCATCCGCGACGCTAACCTTCATAGCTATTAAGGATAGCTATTTCAAGCATGCAGGTCAAGCTCCACCGCCGGCTTATTTTTTCGCGCTTTGCATGACTTGCGTGGCGAAGAAATTGTTCACGTAGTTCTGCAATTGCTCTTTGCGGGTTGGATTCTTTTCGTTGGCGATCAACACGCCGACGATAGGAGCGAGAAAGCGGCCATAGCGGTTGAGAGTCGCATTGTCGGAAGCTACGAGGGCTTGCTCGACGGCGGATTGCGTTGCAGGCGTGACGAGTTCGAGGCGTCCCACGAACACGCGCACCATCTGGGCCGGGGCTGGATTTATGGTGAGCGGCAGAATGGCGTCCACGAACGGGCGCGGGACGATGTATAGCAGACGGCTGCCTTCCTCGAACCAGGAATCGCGCCAGGTTTCAAACATGGCCTGCGCTTCGTCCTGATAGAGGCCCTCGGCGACCAGCATCTCCACGACGGATTGCTTGAGGGAATCCATGTCGGAGTTGAGTTCGGGTGGATTGAGAGCCACCTGCGGCCCGGATGGGTCGGCGATGCGAAATCCCAGCTTGTCGCCGCGACGCTCGAAATAGAGCACCTTTCGGATTTGCGGCTCGGTGAGATTTTCGGCGAGAACGCTGCCGTCCGCATTAATTTTCACAGAAACCGGAACGGAGAACGTGGAAACGCCGCGGTAGAAAAGAAATTTTTCCGTCTGAACGCCGGTCGAAGTTTTGATTTGCAGGGGACTGGAACCAGTTTGCCGAGCGGCGTAGTAATGATTCGTGGTGTTGTCGCGCGGCAAATCGGCGGAGTTTCTCGGCTGCACCTGCACGGACTCCCAGTCGATGCTCCCGTCAGGGTGCTTTTGGTAGAGGTTCCAATCACTGAAATTTGCATATTTCGGAGCTACAGCCACAATGGGGTAGACCCGGCTGGCGTGAGGGTACCACTCCGTTATAAAGCCTTTGGAGAACGAGACGTGAACCGAGAGGGTGGTCTCGCGGTTTGTATAGAAGTAGAGGACTGGCGTCTCCATGCGCACCGTGCCGAGCAGCCCGCTCTTGAAGTTGACGCCGCTGAAATGCTCGACGAAAGAGGGAAGGTCCGTTGATCCTGTGAGGGGCAGCCATTGCACTGCCTTGCCGTCCTTGCCGGCGATGGAGGTGAAGGTTCCCCATTCGTGGGCGGTCAGATAGGGGTCGGACCCCGAGGACGAAGACTGCGCGCGAAAGATGTGAGGTGAAACGGCCAGGAGGGTCAAAACGAGAATTGCGCCGGTCAAGAATCGAAGTTTCATGGTTAGTCTCCTCTCAGCGTGTCGGGTAGGTTGACGCGAAGGGAAGCGCGAGTGTTAACAAGGTTCCGGCTAGCCCATTTCTGTGTACCAACCTCCTCGCCTTGCTTGGCGCAGATGCCTGCTCTACAGTGCATTCATGGTTTGGGAACCGGGAAAATTTGAGCCGCATGCCCTGCTGAAAAATGGGCACGCCATGACCATCGCCGCGGCGTTTGCGCGCAGGCGTTTTGACTTGCCGCCCGCGGAAGACCGCTTGTTTCAAGTGGACGCGGAGTCGCGGATTCTCGGGCGTTGCCATTGGCAGCCCGGAAAACGCTGCGGCGCTCCGGTGGTTGTGATCGTGCACGGGCTCGAAGGCTCCAGCGAATCGAATTACGCTCGCGGCATCGCGGAAAAGGCCTTTCGCTTGGGTTATCACGCCGTGCGACTGAATCAGCGCAATTGCGGCGGCACGGAAACGTTGACGCCGTCGCTGTACAACTCCGGGATGAGCGGCGATTACCGGGCGGTTTTTGAAGAGCTGGCGAATGGGGACGGGTTTGAGCAGATTTTCTTTGCGGGGTATTCGATGGGCGGGAATCTGGTCACCAAGATGGCAGGCGAGTTCGCGGAAGCTGTGCCGAAGGCACTGCGGGGCGTGTGCGTGGTCTGCCCAGCCATGGACCTCGGGGCATGCGCCGACGCGCTGGAACGCCTCGACAATTATTTCTACCAGCGGCATTTTGTAAAGGGCCTGATGGCTCGCTACGCCCGAAAGGCCAAGCTTTTCCCTGACCGCTATTCGCAGAATGGGATCGGCACCGTGCGCACCGTGCGCGAGTTCGACGACAAGATTACGGCGCCGCATTTTGGCTATAAGGATGCCCAGGATTATTACGACGCCGTGGGGGCGAAACGGCTCGTCGCACAGGTTCGCGTGCCGATGCTGATGATTACGGCGAAGGATGATCCGTTTGTGCCCTACGGGCTTTTCCAGCTCGCCAAGCCGGAACAGAACCCCGCGATTCGTTTCCTCACTCCGGAGCACGGCGGCCACTGCGGCTTTATTTCAAACAAGAGCGGCGTAGCCAGGTTCTGGGCGGAACATACCATCGTCCAGTTCTGCGAGTCGCAAAGGCGATCCGCCTGAGATTCGCGCTCGCCGATCGAGGGTAGCGCTGGTGTGCCCCGTAGGGGCATCCTCGCCGACGTCTTTCGTAACATCTCAACCGGGGCTGGTAAGCTCGCCGTTCAGCCCAGCGGTTTTTCTAACGAAACCTGGAACTCTTTCGTCAGCAGTTGCGCAGGTCCGTCGGCCATGATCACCATGTCGTCTTCGCAACGTATGCCAAACTCACCGATAACATAAATCCCGGGTTCGTTTGAAAAAGTCATTCCAGCTTCAAGGTTGGTGGTGCTCCCCTTGACCAGATAAGGATGCTCGTGGCCATCCAGCCCGATGCCGTGTCCCAGCCGATGCGTAAAAAATTTGTAGCCGGGACCATAGCCGCCATTTACGATGACCGCACGCGCTGCGTCATCCACCGTGCCCGACAAGTGTCCAGCGCGGGCGGCATTCAGAGCGGCATCCTGAGCTTTGCGCGTAAGCTCATACGCTTTCGCAATTTTGTCCGAAGGCTTGCCGAAAATTCCTGTTCGCGTGACGTCGGAAGCGTAGCCATCTACGCCACATCCGCCGTCAACCAGAACTACGTCGCCTTCCTTCAGCTTTTGCGGCTGTTTGGTCCCATGCGGCAGTGCCGCGGAAGCCCCCAGCAAAACCAGCGCCCCTCCGCGCAAACCCATTTTTGCAAAACCGGCTTCGACGAGATGAGCGATATCCTCCTGCGACATTCCTTCACGAAGCGCCGCGAACACAGGTTTGTAAACGTCAAGAGTGGCTTCGCAAGCGAGGCGCATGAGCTCCAGCTCATGCGGGGATTTGTGTGCGCGGCAAGCGATCGTCACAGGATCGGCGGAAACGTATTCAAATCCCGGCGCAGCCGCGCGCAGGTGATCCGAGTACGTGAAATAAGCAGTCTCTTCCACGCCCATCCGGCCCGTTCGAACTCCTTGCTCCGCGAGCGCACCGGCGGCCAGCTTCGTTGGACTTTCGTCCTCCTGCCAAACCCGAATTTCGATAGGGAAGCGCAACTGCTCCCGCAAACGCCCTTCCTCGAACCCCGGACAAACAAGCACAGGCTTGCCGGAGCGCGGCAGGACCAACCCGACAAGACGCTCGCTCAATCCCCAGTGAATCCCGGTGAAGTAGTAGAGCGAAGTTCCCGGCGCAAAAAACAGTGCGTCGAAATTCGGCTTCAGCTCGGACATGAGCTGCTGTGCGCGCGTCAATCGCCCGCGAAACTCCTCTGCGGTGATGGGTTTCAATCGCTCGCCGAACGGCTCCAGAGCGGAGAAGTCCGCTGACGGAGCCCCTTGCCCCGCCGCAACAGCCTTAATTCCTGGCCCGAGCGCCAGAGACGAAACCGCGGCAGCGTTTTGCAGAAATCGCCGCCGCGAAGTGACAAAATTCGTGGACATCAATGTGTTCTCCATGGTGGAGATGACCTTTATCTGGCCAAGGCAGGTGTTGTCAAGCAACTTGAAAAAAAAGAGCAAAAAGAAATCAAAGGGGAGATGCGCCAAAGAATCTCGAGAGAGAACTACTCCATGCGAATAGCTTGAATACTCTTTCCTTTAATTTTCAGCTCGATACCCAGCGGCGGCCGCAGATCCGAACCCTGCACGATTGCCCCACGCACCCAGACATTGCCGGGAAGATTCGTCAGCTTCAGCGGATCGAACACCGTGCGATTGCAAGGGTTACCCACCATGGGATGCTTGGCGGCCTGGAAATCATAATCGTTCTTCAGCTTCTCGATGTCCGTCACATACTCGATCTGGCAATTTCCGTAAGGAGCGTTGAGCGAGAAAGCCCAATAGCCGCTCTCTTGTGCCGCGGAGCCCCCGGGCAAGCGAATCAACAGAGCCGGCACGTTCTCTCCGGTCAATCCGTTGCGCATAAAAAACTGCTTGGAAGACCAGGGTTGCGCCAGTTCTACAACAGTGGCGATGCCGGGATCCTGTTCCGTGGCATGCGGAAGCGCCGCGTTCGGGTCGGGCGCGGGCGAGGGCACTTCAATCTTGGGAGGCGGCTCCGCCGGAGGAGCTTCCGCGTGTTTCGGGCGGAGTAACCAGCGCGCCCCGATAAAGACAACCAGCAAGACCGCCAAGAGGATCCCCACCATGCGTACTGCGGGATTGCTCAAAGGGCCGCGGCCCGCACCAGGAGAGGAAACTCCCGGTATTTGCGGCATATCCGGTTTGTAGCGGTCAGGTGGGGACTGTTCCGACATTTTGATTTATTAATCTCTTCCGGCTTTGCCGATTTTTTCCGTTTCCACCCAATCTATTCACTTCCCGGCGGATGCCCCGGCGAGGGAAGGCAATCTACTCACTTCTCGGTTATTGTAGAGCGAGCGACTGCGCCGAGCAACACAAGGTATTCCGGAATTGAGGTAAGACGCAACGTTTGCCCCCGGATAGACATTCCAGCTTCGTACCCTCTCCAGCAACACTCTGTTATTGAGAAGGTTACAGAAGGCGTTGTGACGCTTGTCTCTAGCGCCCGACGTCTCTAGTGTAGTAGAAAGCTGGGGAGGCTTGGCTTCCTCGCCGAAATAGCATGAGTCCCGAATCGCGTGGGGGCGCGCGGGCATTTGTCCGCAGCCTGAACATTTTATTGAAGTTCGCGCGGCTCTATGAATTTGGCCACGTGAGAACGGCGGCGCAGTTTGAGACTGCGTGGAAAGAACTCCGAGGTGCGCTCGATGAGAGCGTAGGGAGCGGCCTGCTGCTTGGCGCTTCCGGCAACCAGATTTTGCTGGACGGCGTGCCGCTTGGCGCGTCCGCCGGTGAAAAGAGCTTCGCGCAGATGCTGATGAGCTCAGGCATTGCCAGCATCCATTTCTCACCGACTTTGACGCAACCCCAATTTGCCCGCTTCGTGCGCGCGTTTCCCAGCGGCAACGCAAAGCCTTCCTCTCTCGCGGAACAATTGAAATCCGCGCTCGCCGGTGAAACCAGCATCAAGATCAATGAGATTCGCTATGTCGCGGAGGATTCCTCCGTTGCCGGAATCAAGGTTGCCGCGCAACTCACTGCCAAAGCGCTCGGCGCGCAGGGCGACAAATTCAGGGACTTCTTCGAAGACCCCAACAAGCTTCTCCAGATGATTCTCGCTGCGGAAAGCTCCCGTAGCGGCGGGGCAGGTGGCGGCGGAACTGGCCCGGGTTTCGGTCCTGGCGGCGGTGGATCGAGTGGCGTTCCTGGTGGCGGCGGAACCGGCGCGGGTGGCCACGGCTCCGGCGGAGGTTCTGGCACAGCAAGCCAGTCTGGCAGTCTGTGGGAGAGCGGTGGTGGTGGTTCAGGCACGGGCGGCGGTTTTGGATCCGGTGGCGCCGCGGGTGGCGCTTCTGGTAACGGTGGAGTCGGCATCGGCGGCTCCGGTGCCGAAGGATCTGGAGGCGCGGGAGGCACAGGCGTCGGCGGATCCGGGGGACTTGGCGGAACAGGAACGGGCGGAGGAGTTGGACTTGGCGGGGCTGGCGGCTCGGGCGGA
>Ga0209038_10000041_pt1 | contig 34533 bp, 34 predicted proteins | sample BogFormECP03_OM3_FD_188237 | JGI IMG/M metagenome (GOLD analysis project Ga0209038, IMG submission 188237) | Bog forest soil microbial communities from Calvert Island, British Columbia, Canada - ECP03_OM3 (SPAdes) (version 2) | ecosystem: Environmental > Aquatic > Freshwater > Wetlands > Bog ...
GGGGGTGGAGCAAGCGGCAGTTGGTGAGCGCGTCTTAGAGTTTGGACAAGGAGCGGTAGCTACATGCTGTCGACGCAAGCGAAATTGACGGACCTCGTAAGCCGCATGAAGGAATTCGCCGCGGAGAACCTCGAGTCCATGATTCTGTATGGCTCCGCCGCACGGGGCGACTTTCACGAAGGCCATTCCGACCTGAACGTATTGTGCGTGTTGCGTTCCGCGGCCGCACGCGAATTGACGCGCGTCTCTCCGGTCGTGCGCTGGTGGTGCAAGGACCACAACGAGCCGGCCCCACTCTTTTTCACCGCGGAAGAGCTGCGCACCTCCGCGGATGTCTTTTCCATCGAGCTGCTCGATATGCAGCAAAGCCGCTGCGTTCTCTATGGCGCAGACGTTGTCGCGGGCATCGCCGTGCCCGTGAATTTGCACCGCGTGCAGGTCGAGCACGATTTGCGCACGCTGCTCCTAAGGCTGCGGCAGACTTTTCTGCTCACCGGCCAAAAGGAAAGCGAATTGCGCGCCGCCGCGGCAAAATCGTCCTCCAGCGCGCTCGCCTTGCTGCGACACACGCTGATCGCGTTTGAGGAAGAGCCGCCCGCTGCAGCCCAGGAAATTTTCACGCGCATCGCCGCGCTCACCGGCGCGGAAGCCGCCGCCTTCACCGCCGCATACAAACTCCGCGATCGCCACGCTCACGCCGACGACATCGTGCGAACCTACGGCCAATACGTAAACGCGCTGAGTGTGGTAATTTCCGCTATAGACAAACAAGTTCCCAAGCAAGAGTGGCATCGAGCCGGCAAACCCGGTTCCTGATTCAACGGAGGCAGGCATCATGAAAGCATTTCTGATTGTTCTGGTCGTTCTCGTAATCATCGCGTTGCTGTTCGGCAGCTCGTTCATTGGGCGCCGGAATCAAATGGCCATCAAGCGCGAAGCCGTAAACGCCGAATGGGCCCAGGTGGATGTGGTTTTGCAACGCCGCGCCGATCTGATCCCCAACCTCGTCGAAACCGTCAAAGGCTTCGCGCAGCACGAAGAACAAGTGTTCAGCGAAATCGCCAAAGCTCGCGAAGGCTACATGAACGCCACCACGCCGTCCGACAAAATCGCTGCCAACAGCCAACTCGAAGCCTCGCTCGCCAAAGTCCTGGTCCTCACAGAAAATTACCCGCAGCTCAAATCCAACGAAAATTTCCTCCGCCTCCAGGACGAGCTCTCCGGAACCGAAAACCGCATCGCCGTCGAGCGCCGCCGCTACAACCAAACCGTCCAGGACTACAACACCTACATCGCGCTCTTTCCGAACAGCCTGGTAGCCAGCTTCGGCGGCTTCACCCGCAACGACGCCTACTTCAAAACCGAAGAGGGCGCCCGCCAAGCTCCCAAAGTAAATTTCAGCACCACGCCCGCGCCAACCACGGCTCCAGCTCCCGCAAAGCCCTAGGTGTTTGTTCCAATTCGCGTAACTTGTAGGGGCCGCCCTCGGGCGGCCCTTGTCTTTTGCCCTCTTCCCTAAATATGAAAATCCGAGCGGATAAACGCTTTCACTCCCTCGCTTCCCGTCAGTCGCAAACACACCAACTTGCCTTGATTCTCCAAATCAATGTGAAAATCAAGGAACGCGCAGCACCTGCTCTCCAGCACGACCCACTCTCCTACCTCCGGAATCGAAATCTTCTCTGGACTGTACTGAAACTCGTACCCCTTTGCCGTCTCAATCGTGTTGGTGCGCGCCGCGGCCAATTTCTCCGACAACTCCTTGAGCCGCGCGCGCTCCTTCGTGGAGAGTGCCTTGACGTTGCAGTAGAATTTTCCGTGCGCGTCCGTTGTCGCCGTATCCATCCCGCCTTTCTGCTGCAACCTGGCTCCCGCCGAAGTGCTCGCCATGGCGAACGCCATTCCCAATACGCCCATGCCTCGTACCATGCTCCAATTCTTCCGTAGCCTTTCACCATTCATCGCATCCTCCAGAAATCTCAGATTTGCCACTCCGCATCTAAAATGCTAGAAGTTAAAGCGAGCTTTAAGTCAAGCAGAGATCTGCGCGTGCCCACCCTCGTTTTTCTGAGCGTAGGTCTTCGTTAAATTCTTTGAAACCGTCAAACACAGGATCACAAGAATGAAAATCGGAAAACTAGCCCGCCAAGCCCAACTCGCCCCTTCCGCCATCCGCTATTACGAAAAGCTCGGCTTACTTCCGCCCCCCGAACGCATCGGCGGCCAGCGCCGCTATTCCAGCGAAGCGCTCGACCGCGTCCTCCTGATCCGTTTCGCCGGTGAAATGGATTTCACCCTCGCCGAAATCAAACTCTTCCTCAACGGTTTCCGCGAGGGCACTCCCGTTTCCACCCGCTGGCGAAAACTCACCGCCCGCAAAATTGCCGAACTCCAGCAACGCCTCGCCTTTACCCGCCGTCTCCTGAACTTGATGGAACGCCTCCAGCGCTGCCGCTGCATCCAACTCCACCAATGCGTCACCGGCCTAAGTCTCAGTCCCCGCCTCCGCGCCGTACGCAACTCCCGCAGCAAACCTCCCAATCGCGTCGCTCGAGCCCCGGCCTAATCCCACTCTGGTCTGCCTCCGTAATTGTAGGGGCCGCCCTCGGGCGGCCCGCGCCTGCCCGCGCGCCAATTCCCCTGCCGATTCGAAACTCCCTCCATCCCCAAGCAAACACGCCACTTACAGTAATCACTTGACAAATGATACCTTTATGATATAATGGTTGCGTCTTTATCGCGGAGGAGAAACGGAAGCCGACGCCATGCCCACTCTTTCTCTGTGCACTTCGTGCCTCCGCGTTAAGCCCTCCTCCCCTTCATTGGCCTCCTCCAGACTGCAGACTTTCCTCGCCGAATCGGAATCGCCCGTAAGTCCTTTGCCTGCCACTCTTACGAATGATCCGCAATTCGTTGAAAATAAGGCCACTTTAAGTCCTTTGCTTGCCACTCTTACGAGCTACGTCAAGCCTAAGTCCTTTATTTGCCACTCTTACAGAAAACACGGGGGGGTGGGGGTATGCCCACCTCCCTCGCGGTTTTGCTCGCCCGGATTAGAGGCACGGCCACGAGTATCGCCTCTCAAACTGTCTTCTCCGATTTTCAACTTTCAACTTTCGACCCTACCCCCGGAGCACCAGTCGCAATTCACCAAACACGGGTCACGGATCACGCCCCCATGAGCCAACTCACCTTTAACCTCCAACCCACCCGCCGCGCCCTCACCGTCAGCGAGCTCACCGCCCGCATCCGCGACCTCCTCGGCCGCAGCTTCGCCGACCTCTGGGTCGAAGGCGAAATCTCCAACTGCCGCGAAGCTCAGTCCGGCCACATCTACTTCACCCTAAAGGACGACCGCGCCCAGGTCCGTTGCGTTTTCTTCAAGCAGCAGCAGCGCGGCATCAAGTTTCGCCCCGAGGACGGCCTCCACGTCACCGTGCGCGGCGCGATCAGCGTTTACGAGTCGCGCGGCGAATACCAAATCTACGTCGAGAGCCTTGACCCCGTCGGCCGGGGAGCCCTGCAACTAGCCTTCGAGCAACTGAAGAAGCGCCTCGAAGCGGAAGGCCTATTCTCCGCCGAGCGCAAAAAGCCGCTACCGATGCTGCCGAGCCGCATCGGTTTGATCACCTCGCCGCGAGGCGCCGCGGTGCGCGACGTGGTGCGCATTCTACGCCGCCGCTTTCACAACGTGCACCTGACCGTTTACCCTGTGCGAGTTCAGGGCGAAGGTGCAGCCGCGGAAATCGTCAAAGCGCTCAAATATTTCAACCAGAAAAAACTCGTGGATGTGCTGATTCTGGCGCGCGGCGGCGGCTCCATGGAGGATTTGTGGGCCTTCAACGAAGAGCCGCTTGCCCGTGCCATCGCCGCCTCGGAAATTCCCGTTATCTCCGGCGTCGGCCACGAAACTGATTTCACGATCGCCGATTTCGTCGCCGACGTTCGCGCTTCGACTCCGTCAGCTGCAGCCGAGCTCGTGGTCCAGACACGCCGCGAATTCGATAAGCACATCGCTGATTTGCGCGAAACTCTCGCGAGCCTGGTGCGTTACCGGCTCCTCGATCTCAGCAAGCGCGTCCACGAACTCTCCGCGCGCCGCGGTTTCCGCCGCCCTCTCGATCTGCTGCGCCAGCAGCGCCAGCGGGCCGATGAGATGACGTCGCGCCTCGCGCTCGGCCTCCGCGCGCGCCTGGAACAATCGCGCAAACGCTTCAACAAATTGCAATTGCGCATCGCTACATTCGATTTTCGCGTGAAAATCTCGGCGTTTCGTCTGCGCCTGGAAAAGCGCAGCGCCGAACTTGGCGTGCGTGCCGAACGCATTTTGCGCTCCAAGCGCGAACGCCTCGAGCGTTTAGCGCTTCAACTTCAGGAACGCAGCCCGCTCCGCGTCCTGGAACGCGGCTATGCCATCGCCACCGATGTCGCCGGCAACCTTCTCCGCGACGCCGCGCAAGTTCAGCTCGGCGACTCGGTCGCCATCCAACTCCATCGCGGCCGCCTCAACTCCGAGGTAAAAAAGAAAGAGTAACCATGCGCCCGCGCCTAGTTATCTCCATAAAACCGCGTCTTCGGCGGTGGTGGCGGACCAGGCTGCATATAGGGCGCCGCTTTATCCGGAGTCAGCCAGCGCGTCCAGAATGTGTCGGAGAGTTGGTCGAGATATTTTTTGCCTTGCGGGTCCTGGCTGAGAATGCGGATCAGCACCTGCAACGAATCGCTGCTGCGGCGCAGCGCATCCAGGCTCAGCGTGTAGCCGTCAATAAAATTCGCGCTTTTGTAGCGCACCCCAAGGTCGCCGTCTTTCTGCACTCCTGGCGCGGTCGCCGCGCCGTTTGCCTGTTGCCAGTTCTGGAAGCCAAGCTGGAAGTCGTAGGGCGGTTGAAGGTAGTACGGCCGGTAAGCGCCCGCCAGGAATTTTTCCATGGCCCGTTTTGCGGCGGCTTCGATGCGCTTCGCGGGTTCGCCTTCCGGCAAGACTTCCGCCAGCGCGCGGCTCTTCGCCGTTTTTACGACCGCATATTCCAGCTCCGGAAAATCCGGCTTCAACTCCTCGCCCAGAACCTGGTCGCCGGAGACCATAATCACCGGAATGCCCCAGCGCGCGGCGGAAAGCGCCACGATGTGCGTCTCCGTGAACTCGACGCCATTGATGCGGTAGCTGATGCGATCCGTTACGGTGTGCGCCATAAAGCCGTTGGTGTTGGCGTGCGCGTGCATGGCGATGCACACGATGGCGTCAACGGAGCCGTCGATGCCCGTGCTGTACGGGTCGAAATCGTAATTGCGAAAATCGAATTTCGCGTGCGCATCCATTTTGTCGACCAGCAAGTCCGGTTCGTTGACGTTTCCCGAACCGTGGCCATCCTGGATCCAGATCGGGCCCGCCCCCCCGGCTACAAGCCCGCGAATGGCGGCGTTCACATCGGACGTCAGCGACTCGCGCCCTTTGGCATATTCGTCGGGGCGCTGAAACCAGAGCATTTCGTAGTGCGTAACACCGGAAACGCCTTCCATGTCGTAAATGATCAGGATTTTCGGATGATTGCTCGCCGCGGGTGTTTGCACGGCGTAGCAGAACAACAAAATCGCAAAGCAAGAGAAACCACGGATGACGCGCATCGTATAGCCTCCACGAACAGGATGCGCGCGAAGCTACCGATTCGCGGGTCCCACGTCAAGAAGTGCAACGGGCCTCACGAACTCAGTTGTTACTCAATCGTCGTCGGAGGAAGAAGCAACCTTGAGGACGGCGAGGAAGGCTTCCTGCGGGATGTCCACCTGGCCGACGCGTTTCATGCGGCGTTTGCCTTCTTTTTGCTTTTCGAGGAGTTTGCGTTTGCGCGAAATGTCGCCGCCGTAGCACTTCGCGAGTACGTTTTTGCGAATGGCAGCAACCGTTTCGCGCGCAATGACGCGGCTGCCAATCGCGGCTTGAATCGGCACTTCAAACATTTGCCGCGGAATCAGTTTGCGCAAGCGCGTCACCAATTCGCGGCCGCGCTCCTGCGCGAAATCGCGATGGATGATCAGTGCCAGCGCGTCAACGGGCTCGCCGGCAACCAGCACGTCCAGCTTGATCAGGTCGGATTCGCTGTACCCGGCGAGATGGTAGTCGAGCGAAGCGTAGCCGCGTGAAACGCTTTTGAGCCGGTCGTAGAAATCGAGAACAATTTCGTTGAGCGGGAGTTCGTAGGTGAGCATCACGCGCGTCGGAGAGAGATATTCAAAATTTTTCTGCGTGCCGCGTTTTTCCTGGCATAGCTGAAGAATCCCGCCGACAGACTCTTCGTTGGTGATGATCATCGCCGTGATGATCGGCTCTTCGATTTTTGCGATGTCGCTGGGATTCGGAAATTTAGCCGGGCTGTCGACTTCGATGACCTCGCCGGCGGTGCGCGTTATGCGGTAACGTACGCTGGGCGCGGTGGTGATCAGGTTTATCCCGAATTCGCGCTCCAACCGCTCCTGCACGATTTCCATATGGAGCAGGCCGAGGAAGCCGCAGCGGAAACCGAAGCCGAGCGCTACGGAGTTTTCCGGTTCGTAGAAAAAAGCCGCGTCGTTCAGCTGCAATTTTCCGAGTGCGTCACGCAATGGCTCGTAGTCGTCGGCGAGAACGGGAAAAAGTCCGGCGAAAACCATCGGCTTGATGGCTTCAAAGCCGGGCAACGGTGCCGCGGGCCGGGCCGGTTCGATGACGGTGTCGCCCATGCGTGCGTCGGCCACGCGTTTGATATTTGCGACGATGAAGCCCACGTCGCCAGCGCCAAGTTCCTCAAGCGCGACGGGCTTTGGAGTGAGCGTGCCGAGCGTTTCGACTTCGTGGACTTCGTTGCTGTAGCAGAGCTTGATTTTCTGATGCTTCGTGACGCGGCCTTCCATGACGCGCACAAGGACCACGGCTCCGCGGTAGATGTCAAACCAGGAGTCGAAAATAAGCGCCTGCAGCGGATTATCGGAACTGCCTTTCGGAGCCGGCACGCGTTGCACGATGGCTTCGAGAACGTCTTCGACGCCGAGGCCGCTTTTTGCGCTGATGAGCAAAGCATCGGCGGCGGGAATCGCGAGCACGCTTTCAATTTGCTCTTTGACGAAATCTGTTTGCGCGGCAGGTAGGTCAATTTTGTTGATGACGGGAACGATGGTCAGATTATTTCCGGCGGCGAGAAAGGTGTTGGCAACGGTTTGCGCTTCGACGCCCTGGCTGGCATCCACGACGAGCAGGGCGCCTTCGCATGCTGAAAGGGCGCGCGAAACTTCGTAGGAAAAATCCACGTGGCCCGGCGTGTCGATCAAATTGAGCTGGTAAGTGTTGCCGTCTTTTGCTTTATAGTGCAGACGGATGCTCTTCGCTTTGATGGTGATGCCGCGCTCCCGCTCCAGATCCATGGAGTCGAGAAACTGTTCGTGCATTTCGCGCTGGGTGAGCGCGCCGGTCATTTCGAGCAGACGGTCCGCGAGCGTGGACTTGCCGTGATCGATGTGCGCGATGATACAAAAATTGCGTATGAACTTCGGGTCCATTCGAGTCCGCTACCGCCTGCAGCGTTCTGCTTGTTGGGTTTTCGACGGCGGGCTATCGCTCCGGGGCAGGGAAGCCACGCGTCGCTCGAAACCATGCCGTGCAAACATTCAGTTTGCCATAAATCGCGGAAGGGCGCAGCCGGACGGAAGGGCGGCCCGTCTAAGTTTTTCGGAGGAGTCCTCAAATGACGAAACGAATGGCGATTTTTCTGTTTTTGGTGGCTGCGGTTGCAGTTGTCGCACAGGACAAGAAGCCGACGACGCTTCGCGAGGTTTTGCTGGCGGAACTGAAGTCGACGCACAATAACGAAGACTGGTTCGTGCCGGCGAATATTGCAGTGAAGGGCTTGACGGCCGAGCAGGCGAGCTGGACCGACGGCAAAGGAAATCACTCGGTAGGCCAACTGGCCTATCACCTGGTGTTCTGGAACCGGCAGTCGCTCGCAAAGCTCAAGGGCGAGCAGCCAGAGAAATTCAGCGGGAACAACGACGAAACGTTCGACAAGTTCGACAGCAAGACCTGGAGTGACACCGTCCAACAGCTGGACAGCGTCCTGAGCGAGCTGGAAAAATGGGTGGAAACTACCGACGAAGCAAAGCTGAAGGAGTCGGCCGCTACCTTCACCCATATCAGCACGCACAATGCGTACCACATCGGGCAGATCATCTACGTCCGCAAAGAGCAAGGCTCCTGGGATCCAAAGAACGGCGTGAAGTAAGCGTCGCATTGTCCAGGGCGTGACGGATTCCGCATAGAGTTGCAGGTGTGTTTTGCCGGTGCTACGCGCGCAGTATATAGTTGAACAGGAACGCGCGCAGCTCTCAGTGCGCAGCAACCGGCGCGAGATTCTCTTGGCAGCCGGCAGGCACAGCAAAGGCAACCCGGACGGATGGCCGCAGACGTCAGCAAGCATTTGGATCGCGCAAAGCGTTTCCTCGAGAAGAACCGCGTCGAGGATGCGATTGAGGCGTATTTGGCGGTGCTGGATGAGGCGCCGCAGCACCAGGAAGCGACACAGGCGCTTGGCGACCTTTACGCGCGGATGGAGCAGCCGGACCGCGCCGCGGTTTACTACGGACTTCTGTTCGATTTGTTGATTGAACCGCGCGACGAAACCAAGGCGCTGGCCATCTACAATCGCTTCCTGCGAACCAGTTCGACCGCGCAACCGCCGGAACGCATCGCGCGCTACGCATTTTTGCAGCAGAAGCAAAATCATCCTGAAGAAGCAATCGACCAGTACACCAAGGCGGCGGAGCTTTTTACTGGCGCAGCCCGGCTGGAGGACGCGCTCTTTTGCTGGGAGCGCATCGCGCAGCTCGATCCGGAAAATCTTGCGCGGCAGCTTCGACTGGCCGAAGCGGCAGAGCAAATTGGAAAAAATGCGCTGGCGGCGCGCACGTTTCTGCGGGCGGGGCAACTGGCTTCGGCGGGAGGCTCCGCGGGCGAAGCGCTGAAACTGCTCGGCCGGGCGTACAAGCTTGCGCCGCAGGAGCGAAGCGTTGCGCTGCTTTACGCGCAGGCCAAACTCCGCAGCGACGGAGCGGCCGAGGCCGCCACGCTGCTGGAGCCGTTTGCCGCGACAGAGAGCGACACCGTTTTTCTGGAGACCTACGGCGATGCCCTGATTCGCGCGGGAAATCTCGACCGGGCCCGCGAAGTCCTGGAAAGGCTTTTGCGCGAGAAAAACGCGGGCGCGGAAAGATTATTCGAGCTGGCCGACGCGTATGCGGCTTCCGCGCAGACCACAAAGGGCGTGGAGGTTCTGCAAACGCTCAAACGCCGGATGTTCGCGGACAAGCGGCAGAACGACTTCGCCACGCAGCTGGACGCGGTGGCCTCGAAGCATCCGCACTCGCAGGGGATGATGGAGTTGTGGGCGTCGGTCTACAACGAACTGAACCGCGAATCGCAATACTTCGAAATCCTCGTAAAACTTTTTGACGTGTACTTTAACGCTGGCGACTACCGGAAAGCGTGCGATTCGCTCGAACGGCTCGTGGATATCGATGCGTACGATTACCGAAACCAGGAGCGGATCGAGAAACTGCGCGCGCACGTTGACGAGAATTTTTTGAAGAGGGTCGGGAGCAGGCTGGCCAAGTCTGCGACAACGGCGCCGCCCCCGCCGCCGTCACAGACGGGCGCGGGCACGACAGTTTCACAAGCTTCGCCCAACTCCGAGGAAGCGCGCAACGCGCAGGCCCTCGAAGACCTTATCGTGCAAACCGAGATTTTTCTGCAATATTCCTTGCAGACCAAGGCGCTCGAACGGCTGCAAAAAATTGCCTCGATGTTTCCCGGGGAAGAAGAGCGAAACGCGCGATTGCAGAATCTCTACCAGATGGCGAATTGGTGGCCTCCGGGCGCGGCCAAAGCGAAACCGGAACCCGCGCCTGCTGCGCCAGTCGTGCCGGCGGCGCCGGTCGTGGAGGCACAACCGATTACCCAGACGACTCGCACAGGTGTCTACAGCGCGGAGACGCTGCGCGACCTCTCGAAGATTTCAGAAATTAATCAGAAGATTTTCCGGCAACAGACGCCGCGGGCAATGCTGAATACGGCGGTGAGTGAAGTGGGATCGCACCTGCGGGCGGCGCGGTGCATCGCCGTAGTTGGGGCGCTTGGGCGGCCGCCAGAGATGTCGGCGGAATTTAGCGTGCCGGGAGCCAAGCCTGCTCCGGGCGCGCAAGTTGTGCTGTTGCTCGCGCAGCTGGAAAAAGCGGAGCCGGATGAGCTGGGTGGCCTGGTTGTGGACGCCACAGAGGGATCGATTCTTCACGAAATGGGGCTCGCGACGGCGCTTGGCGTGATGATTACCGATAAAGAGACGCAGTCGCCGGCGGGGATGCTGATTGTAGGGCACGCAGAGCCGCACAAGTGGAAACCGAACGAGGCTTACTTTTTGCAGGCGATCGGCGATCAGATGCTGATGAGCGTGAGCCATACGCGGCTGCGGTCGCTGGTGCGGCGCATGGGCGTTTCCGATGAACGCACTGGATTACTGAGCCGCAGTTCGTACCAGAGTTGCCTGTTGACGGAAGCGGACCGGGCGCGTTCGCAGGGGACGCCGCTGGCGCTGGCGATTTTGCAGATCGATCGCGGCGCGGAAATTTTGCGGCAGCAGGGAGAGTCTCCGCTGGAGCGGTTTTTGGAGCAGTTGGCGCGGTCCTTGCAGCCCATCGTGCGGCAGAACGATGTGGCGGTGAAATATACGTCGTGGTCGCTGGCGTTTATTTTGCCGGATACGACTTTGGCTGGGGCGCAGAACCTGGCCGATAAGTTGCGGCGAGCGGCTTCGGGCTTGCGGCCGCCGTGGGATACGACTTCCATCACACTGAGCGCGGGAATTGTGGAAGCGGTGGCGAAGCACGAATTCGACAGCGAAGATATTGTGACGGATTTGATCAATCGAGCGGAGTTCAGCGTGGAAGAAGCAAGAAAAAAGGGCGGGGACACCGTGGTGACACTGGACACGCCGAAAGTCTAGCCAAGCAATTGAGCAATTGGCGCTGGTCAACAGTTTACTGGAGTGGTTCCGCTGAAGGCCACTCGACAGGGAACAACTTCCCAGCACTGGTAGCGTCCAGTTTTGCGCCGACAAGAGCGGCGGCGCGGGCGAGTAAGGGGTCGCGTCCCGTCGCGAGGTCGTCCGCAGTGGGGAGGAGCATCTCATCAGGAGCAATGCCCACGTGTTCGAGGCTCTTTCCATCACCCATAATCAGGTCCCCGACGGTAACTTGAACACCGTAGTCGAAGCCGTTTCCCATCCCGACTGATAACGGAAAGAATCGAGCGGCCATAACACTGCCAGCGCTGCGATCTCCGATGACAACTCCTCGTTTTTCGATTTGCACGACGCGCGCAAGAATTTCTGAGGCTGAAGCGGAACGGCCGTCGACCAGGACAACAAGCTGACCCGGAAAGGCGGATCGTCCCCGGGAGCCGATACACAACCGGTAGGTTCGAGCTGCTGAACATATGACGAAGTATACGCTCAATTTGTGGCGCTCCGCGCTCTACACGCTTAGGAACTTTGCTGAAAATGGTAAACTGAGCCCTGGCAGTTTTTCGAAAGTGAGGATGCATGTTTCCAACGGACGTGGTGATTTTGGCGGGGGCGCGGACGCCGATGGCGCGGTATACCGGGGCGTTTTCGGAGGTGAGCGCGATTGATTTGGCGGCGCACGCTTCGAAAGAGGCGATACGGCGGTCGGGCGTGGACCCGGGGGAGTTTGATCACGCGATCTTTGGGAACGTGATGCAGACGAGCGCGGATGCGCTTTATGGCGCGCGGCACGTGGGGTTGAAGGCGGGATTGAAGGTGGAGACGCCGGCGGTGACGGTCAACCGATTGTGCGGGTCGGGGATTGAGGCGGTGTCGCAGGCGGCGCAGCGGTTGCTGCTGGGCGAAGCGACGATGGTGCTGGCGGGCGGGATGGAAAATATGACGCAGGCGCCGTTTGTGGTGCGCGGCGCGCGGACGGGATTGAAGCTGGGCGGCGGAGCGCTGGAAGATTCGCTGTTTGTGGGATTGACGGACAGTTATTGCGGATTGCCGATGGCGATGACGGCGGAAAAATTGGCGGAGCAGCATGGGATTACGCGGAAGGACGCGGATGCGTACGCATTGCGCAGCCAGCAAGCGGCGGATGCCGCGTATAAGGCTTGCCGGATTCGCGAGGAGTTGGTGCCGGTGGAAGTGAGGCAGGGGAAGAAGACGATTGTTTTTAGCGAGGACGATCACCGGCGGCCGGAAACGACGATGGAGACTTTGGAGAAATTGCCGCCATCGTTTAAGAAGGATGGGATTGTGACGGCCGGGAATGCCAGCGGGATTGTGGATGGCGCGGCCGCGGTGGTGGTGACGCGCGAGTCAACGGCGAAAGAGCGCGGGCTGAAGCCGATCGGGAGGATTGTGGCGTGGGCTACGGCGGGAGTGGATCCGAGCATTATGGGGATTGGGCCGGTGCCGTCTTCGCAGAAGGCATTGAAGCTGGCGGGGCTGACTTTGGAGCAGATGGACCGCGTGGAAGTGAATGAGGCATTCGCGGCGCAGTATTTGGCGGTAGAGAAGGCGTTGGGGTTGCATCGGGACAAGACGAATGTGAATGGCGGGGCGATTGCGCTGGGGCATCCGTTGGGCGCTAGCGGGACGCGGCTTTTGATTACGATTTTGAATGAACTGCGGCGGAATAATTTGCGGTACGGGTTGACGACGGCTTGCATTGGGGGCGGGCAGGGGATTGCGATGATTGTGGAGAGCTTACATTGAAGATCGCGCCCGCGAAGACCACTTTACCGTTCGCGATTCAAAACAACTGGGTTTCCAGAGTTGCGATGAATTGAATTCCTGGAACAAACTTACCAAGAAGGCGCTTATCGTTGGTCAGAAACAAGTCTACTTTTGCCTGAGCGGCGCAAGCCAAATGAATTGCGTCTGCGGGCGCGACTCCCTGCGTTCCCCTGATTCTGGCGTAATGCTCCGAGGCTTCGAGATTGAATGGAACCACCTCGGCAATCACCCTTTGTAGAAGCCGCCGCGACTCGTCCGCCACCCGTATGGCACCCGCGCGGTAGGCGCCGGCGAGCACTTCGCCAAAAGTGAAAGCACTGGTGATCAGTTCGTCGCCACGCTCTTTCATCTTTGCGTGGACCGCTCCGGTGCGTTTGGCGAACTGTGGGTTGTCTTCGAGCCAGTAGACGAAGAGCATGGAATCCCAGTAGATCCGGCTCACGAGTTTTCCTTGTCGGCATCAGCGTAAAAGCCCTCTCGCTCGCCGCGGAGATAGGCTTCGCCACCGCCTAGCTCCGCATAGACGTGCCTAAGCGATCCCCGCAGTTCGGTCCAAGCATCCGTGCTTGGCGCGGTCGAATCCGTTGGATCAACGAACTCGTAGGTATACGTCACAGTCGTACTCTGACCCGAACTTGGTCCGGTGCGCTCCGTTATCCGCAAGCTATTTTGCTCCAGGAATGCACGGCTCTTGAGAGCGCTGCAGACGGCCGGCACGCGCCCCAGCAGCTTGAGTTCGCGAACTACGTCACCAGCGCGAATTGAGAACTTCTCGAGCTGTCGCTTGCGTGCAGGCACTACGTATTTCTCGCGGCCATAGGCGCGGATGTTGTCAGCCGTTTTGGCCATAGCATCTTCTTTCTATATTTAGCATTGCCATGCATTGCTAAGCTAGCATCTAGGGTCCGGCCTTGTCAACTTTCGCTGGCGGGGCTTGGGGCACACATCAAAGAGGATTCTGGTAAACTCTCGGGGCCCGCGAAGGGGTTCGACCGCGCTATCTACGAGGAAAATCAATCATGGCAATTCAAAAGGTCGGCGTGGTTGGGTGTGGGTTGATGGGGTCGGGGATCGCGCAGGTTTGCGCGGCGGCGGGATTTACGACGGTGGTGCGGGAAGTGAGCCCTGCGATTGTCGAGAAGGGGCTTGCGGGGATTGAGAAAAATTTGGCGCGGCTTGTCGAGAAAGGGACGATTAACGCGGCGGCGCTGGGCGAAATTCGCGGACGTTTGAGCGGAACGACGGCGCTGGATGATTTGAAGGATTGCGATTTGATTGTCGAGGCGATCATCGAGCAGTTGCCGGCGAAACGCGAGCTTTTCTCCGCTCTGGATAGGGAGTGCCCGGCTTCCACCATTTTTGCGAGCAATACCTCTTCGCTGACGATCACGGAAATAGCCACGGCTACCAAACGGCCGCAGCGTTTTGTGGGCTTGCACTTTTTTAACCCCGTGCCGGTGATGAAATTGGTGGAAGTGGTACGGACGATTGCGACGGACGCGGATGTGTATGAGGAGATGGTGGCGTTTGGCGCGAAGCTCGGGAAGACGGCGGTGCGGGCTCACGATTCGACGGGATTCATTGTGAACCGGCTGCTGGTGCCGTATTTGCTGGATGCGATTCGGGCGCTGGAAGAAGGCGTTGGCTCGATCGAGGACATTGATAATTCGATGAAGCTTGGATGCGGGCATCCGATGGGGCCGCTGACTTTGTTGGATTTCGTGGGATTGGATACGACGTATTACATTTCGCAGATCATGTTTGAGGAGTTTCATGAGCGGAGATTTGCTTCGCCGCCGCTTTTGAAGCGGATGGTTTTGGCGGGATGGAATGGGCGGAAGGCTGGTCGGGGATTTTACGATTACTCCGACCCGAAGAATCCGAAAGCGAATCGGCTGTAAAGTTCGAATTGTTCGAGCCGATGTTGACGCGGGATGTCGAGGCGAGAGGAGGATACTCATGCGGACCTTCATGGTAGTCGCGGCAATTTTGATGGTTATGGCGTGGGTTTCGGTAAACCCTGCCGGCGACAGGAAGATGCGTGGCTTTGCGCTTCAGCTGGTCCCATCCCAGAACGCAATCCAGCCTGGCGTGGCAACCTGGAAAGTGGGCGCTGCCGCTTTCGTCCTGGTTATGATGATTAACAATTCGAACCGGACAGTTCATTATTCGTTGACGAATCCTGGATTCGACTGGGAGATGGATGTTCGCGATGGCGCCGGCAATCCGGTGCCAGAGAGCCAAGCCCTCCGTAAGATGAAACAAGATGCGCAGAAAGTCTTAATATCCGGTCGAAATATTCTCGGCACCCTGAAACCGCATGAAACTGCGCAAGACACAGTCGAGGTCAGTTGCTTTTATGATTTGAGCAGGCCCGGCAAATACTCCATCCAGGTGCAACGCGTGTTTTCTGATGTGGGTAAGGAGTTTGTTCAGTCGAATCGCCTTGAAAGGACCATCGAGCCTTAGGAAGCCCATGAACTTCTCAAACATTCTCTTTGAAAAGAAAAACTCCATTGCCTTCATCACGGTAAACCGGCCGGCGGTGTTGAACGCGTTAAACCGCAAAACGATGGAAGAATTGCAGCAGGCGTTCCTGGATGCGCGGGATGATGCTTCGGTGCGAGTTCTGATTCTGACGGGCGCGGGCGAAAAAGCGTTCGTGGCTGGAGCGGATATTGGGGAGCTTTCGCAGCAGACGCCTGTGAATGGCAAGGAGTTTTCGTTATTTGGGCAGGGCGTGATTCATCTTTTGGAGACTATGGGTAAGCCCTCGATTTGCGCGATCAATGGATTTGCGCTTGGCGGTGGATGCGAGATTGCGTTGGCGTGCTCGATTCGAATCGCGAGCAAGACCGCGAAGCTTGGGCAGCCTGAGGTGAAGCTGGGAATTCTTCCGGGATATGGCGGAACGCAGCGGTTGGCGCGGCTTTGCGGGAAGGGTGTGGCGCACGAACTTTGTCTCGCGGGAGAGATGATTACTGCGGAAGAGGCGATGCGGATTGGGCTTGTGAATCATATTTATGAGCCGGCGGAGCTCTTGCCGGCGGCAGAGGCGTTGGCGAAGAAAATTATTGCGAATGCGCCGGTGGCGGTGAAGTACGCGATGGAAGCGATTGAGCGCGGGGTGGAGATGCCGCAAGAGGAAGGATTGTTCCTGGAGGCGACACTTTTTGGTTTGGCTTGCGCTACGGAGGATATGCGCGAGGGGACTAAGGCGTTTTTGGAGAAGAGGAAGGCGGAGTTCGTAGGGAAGTAAGGAAACAGAAAGAAAGAGAAAAGATAACGCAGAGGCGCAGAGTTATCAGAGGTTCGCAGAGAAGAGGAGTGGATGCAGACTGGGAAGATTGAGGGCGGGTTGAGTGGGGCGGGATTGCGGTTTGGGATTGTTGTGAGCCGATTTAATAGCTTTATTACGGAGAGGCTTTTGGCGGCGGCGGTGGATGCGCTGGAACGGGCTGGAGCTGCTAGTACGGACGTAGATGTTGTGCGCGTGCCGGGTTCGTTTGAGTTGCCACTTGCTTCGAAGAAGTTGGCTGCGACGGGACGGTATGACGCGTTGATTGCGATTGGATGCGTGATTCGCGGCGAGACTTCTCACTATGATTACGTTTGCTCCGAGACGGCGCGTGGGTTGCAACTTGCGCAGATGGATTCCGGCGTGCCGATCATGTTTTGCGTGCTGACTTGCGACACTTTGGAGCAGGCGATTGACCGCGCTGGGCTGAAGGGCGGCAACAAGGGTTTTGAGGCTGGGCTAGCCGCGATTGAGATGGGGCAACTGTCGCACAAGCTGCGGGGCGCGCACACCAAGCCTGCTGCCAGCAGAAAGACGCGGCGCAAGTAACGTGTCTCTCCGCACAAAATCACGCGAGTTTGCAATGCAGATGCTGTTTCAATGGGACATGAGCGAGCAGGCGCCCCCCAAACTGGAAGCGAAATTCTGGCGCGCGGCGAAAGCAGCGGAGTCCACGCGGGAGTTCGCCAACCAATTGTTCGAAGGCGCGGTGAAAGACACGGCGGCGATTGACGAGCTTATCGTAAAGCAGGCGGAGAATTGGCGCCTGGAACGGCTGGCGGTGATTGATCGCGCGATTTTGCGATTGGCGATCTACGAATTACTGACGACGGATACGCCGCCAAAGGTGATCCTGAACGAAGCTGTGGATTTGGCTAAGAAATTCTCGTCGGAAGAGGCCGGGTCGTTCGTGAACGGCATTCTGGACGCGGTCCATAAATCATTGCAGAGCAAATAGGCAGGTTATTGCCGGCCCGCAACTCAGACCTCGATCGTTCCTTCAAATACTTTCACAGCGGCGCCGCTGACGCGGGGAACGAGTTTCTTGCCGCTTTGCGTGACTTCCACTTCGATGTGGCTGGGCCGGCCCATTTCTTCGCCTTGAAGAATGCAGAGCGTGTGGCCAGGCGCGAACTTGCCGTGTTTCACAAGGTACGCGCCGAGCGAGCCGGCGGCGGAGCCCGTCGCGGGATCTTCGTAGACTTCCCACGGGAGCATGCCGCGCGAGAACACTTTGCCGTTCGGGCCCTGGGTGAAGCAATAGGCCATCGTCGCGTTTTTGCCGAGCAGCTTGCGCAGCTCGAACATGTTCATGCCGATTTTGGCGAGCGCGGCGCGATTTCTGAGCGGCACCATAATATTGAAGATGCCAGTGGAGACGCACTCAGGTTCGAGATGTGGATCGAAATCCTTCAGCGCGAGGCCTAACGATTTGGCCAGCGCGGTTTTTTTGAACTTGATCGGACGGAAGGTTGCTTCCGTTTGCGTCATGGTGACGCGCTGCGGGCGGCCATCTTTGAAGCGAATCTCGACGGGGAGCACGCCGGCGCCGGTTTCCTGCATGATGTGCACGCCGCCTTCCTGCGCGGGGACGACGCCGAGCTCCGCGAGCAGAAACCACGTTCCGACGACGGGATGCCCGGCGAGTTTCAGCTCTTCGCGTGTGGTGAATATGCGGAGGCGAGCCAGGGCGCGCTCGTCAGTTGGCTTCTGCACGAACACCGTTTCCGCAAGGTTCATCTCGCGAGCGATGGCTTGCATCTGGTCGTTCGAAAGACTGTCGCCGTCTGTGAAGACCGCGAGCGGGTTGCCTTCGAAACGTGAATTGGTGAAAACGTCGAGTGTGTAGAAGCGATGTTCCATTGGGTTTCGAGTCGTGGCCGGAGCGCTTGGGCGAATCAGATGTGCTCGAGCTGGGCGACCGTCCTTTCGTTATGAATGTTGCCCGTGTTTAGAGTTGATTTCGGTTCGATGAGGAGAAGATGGACTTCGTCATCGGCGACGGGGCAGTGCTCGACCCCTCGCGGCACAATGATGAATTCGCCTTCGCGGACAGTCGTTTCGTGATCGCGAAATTTCATGCGAAGCGTGCCTTTGACGACAAGGAAAAGTTCATCTTCGTTGTCGTGATGATGCCAGACGAATTCACCTCTTAGCTTTACTGCTTTTATTTGAGTGTCGTTCAGCTCGCCCAGAACCTTTGGGCTCCAGTGGTCGGAGAAGCGGCTGAATTTTTCGATTAGATTGATGGTTTCCATGGGGACACCTAGAGATTGTGAACGATTTGGGTTACAGCACCAAGAACGCGTTTCGTGGACTCGGCACTTGAAGTCTCGGAATAGACGCGAAGGAGATTTTCCGTGCCGGAGGCGCGAACCAGCAACCAGCCAATGTCGCCGAGATAGACCTTGATGCCATCCATATCTTCGCGGCGCGCGATGGGCCAATCGAGGAGCTGAGTCAGCTTAGTGCTGGAAAAATGAGCGATCGCCTTTTGCTTCTGGTCCGGCGTGACGTCGAGATCGACGCGATCATAGTGGTATTCGCCAAATTCGGCATAGAGCCCGCGCAGCATATCGCCGAGCGATTTGCCGTGCCAGGCCATGAGCTCGGCAAGAAACAGCGCACAAACAGAGGCGTCGCGCTCAGGCAGATAGAGACTGGTGCCGATGCCGCCGCTTTCTTCGCCGCCGATCAAAATATTCTGCTCCAGCATCAGCTCGCAAATGTATTTGAAGCCGATGGGAACCTCGTGGAGCTTGCGGCCGAACTTGGCGGCGAGCTTGTCAATGAGCTTGGTAACGGAGAAAGTTTTGGCAATGTCGCCGGGCAAATTGCGCGTGCCCACAAGGTGCCAGACGAGCAGCGCGAAGATCTGATGCGGATTGACGAAAGTGCCGTCGCGGTCGACCGCGCCGATGCGGTCGCCGTCGCCGTCAGCGCACAGGCCGGCGTCATACTTGCCAGCGAGAACTGCTTTTTGCAGCGGCGCGATGTGCGGTGGGATGGGCTCTGGATGCACGCCGCCGAAGCGCGGATCGCGCCTGCCGCGAATTTCGCCGCAGTCGATTCCGTTGCGCGCGAAAAGCGCTGGAACCAGACCGGCGGCAGAGCCGTGCATGGGGTCAAAGATAAACCGGAGGCCGGCAGCGCGGAGCCGGCGCCAGTCAATGAGTTTTTCTATGGTGTCGAGATAGGCGGCGCGAGGCTCGAGCGATTGAATTAGTTCTTTGCGCGGAGGGAGTGGCGCCGCGGGGCTCGCTTGCACTCGGGCGAGTTCGATTTCGATTTGCGCGACGATGGATGGCAGAGCGCTGCTGCCGTAGCTCGCCTTGTACTTGATGCCGTTCCACTGATAGGGATTGTGGCTTGCGGTGACAAGAATGCCGCCCGCCGCGGCGCGCTGGCGCACGAGCAGCGAAATCGCGGGGGTAGGACAAGGCTTGTCCGCAAGCCACACGGGCGTTCCGGTCGACGCAATCACTTCGGCAACAGTGGCTGCCACGCTATCGGAAGCGAAGCGGTGGTCGTAACCGACCAGAACGCCCTTTCGGGCGTCCTCGCAGCGCACCACGTAGCGCGCAATGGCCTGGGCCACAATGCGCGCATTGGCAAACGTAAATTCTTCCGCGATAACGTCGCGCCAGCCATCCGTGCCAAATTTGATCGAGGTCATAAAAGGCTGAAGGAAGTATACGCGATGCGATATATCGGAAAAACAGCCGGATTGGCCTGTCTCGGCTGAATTACAGAAGGTCCTTGCGGCGCTGCTCTTCGAGCCATTTCACGATTTTGGCGACGTCCTGCGCGCGGTCGCGCGGACAGACGAGCATAGCATCTGGGGTCTCTACGATGACCAGATCGCGGACACCAATCAGTGCCGTGAATTTGCCGCCACTCGAAACCAGATTGCCGAAACCATCGATCGCATAGACCGGAGTGACAAAAATGTTGCCGTTCGGATCTGCGTCGCCAGCTTTGAGCAGAAGGTCGTAAACCGCGCCCCACGAGCCGATGTCGCTCCATCCCACTTCCGCGGGAATCACGAATACGTGCGGCGCACCTGTTTGCTTTGTGGCTGGCTCGAGGATGGCGTAGTCCACGGAAATATTTTCGAGCTTCGGATAAATGCGGCGGAGGCTTCGTTCGTAGTTGCGAGTGCGAATGGAATCAGCGAGCTTTTCGAGCGCGGCATGTGTTTTGGGAAGAAAAGTTTTCAAATTGTCCAGGAACGTGGAAACGCGCCAGAAAAACATCCCGGCATTCCAGTGATAGTTGCCCAACGCGATGTATTCCTTTGCCAGTTCCAGCGCGGGTTTCTCCGTGAAACGCTTCACCGCGAAAACAGGGAAGCTCCTGCCAACGAGTGCCTCGCCCATGCGTTCCACGTAACCAAAACCGGTGTCCGGACGAGTTGGAGGGATTCCCAACACGACCATGCGTCCGGGCTCGCGCGCTGCTTCCAGTGCCGCGCTGACAATTTTTCTGTATTCGTCAGCCTGCGCGATGTAGTGATCGGCGGGCAGGACGGCCATCAGCGCATCGCCGCCCGCGGCATCACGTACGTGCAGCGCCGCAAGCGCAATCGCCGCCGCCGTGTTTCGCCCAATCGGTTCGGTCAGGACGCGTTTGCGAGACGCAGCGGGTATTTGTTTCCGCAAAGCCACAGCCTGTTCCGCATTCGTCACCGTCCAGATGCGATCCGGTGGAATCAAGGGGCGCAACCGCGCGACGGTCTGCTCCAGCATCGTTTCCTTGCCAACAATGTTCAAAAGCTGCTTGGGAGTGCGCGTGCGGCTGCGCGGCCAGAAGCGAGTGCCACGGCCTCCAGCAAGGATGACGGCATGAGTCGTGAGTTTTTCGTCGGGCATTTGAGCAAAAGGAATTTAACACGGGGGACACAGAGTGCACGGTGATTTTTGGGAGTTCCACTTTCAGCCGAAGACGGATTGGGAGATTGCCGAGGATGAGATACCAGCCTCGTGGAGATGCTTGGTGAGCGCAGCGACATCGGGGACGTATGCGCGCAGGACACTGGTTGGTTCCAGCGGATGGAGCGCGGCGAGGTCCAGCGACGCGGGAAGAAGCCAGCACTCTCCGGTTTTGTAGCGTACCGCCCCGCCGGGCCAGCCGAGATTGCCACGTCCGGTGAGGATGACCAGCAACTGGAAGTGGGCGCGGTCGGCAGGGAATTCGTGGCGTTCTGAAATCTCGAGCCGCTCGGCGGCGAAATAGCGGCAAGCACAGAGCAGTTTTGCGGGCTCAGGAGAAGCCTTCAAAACGAGCGGAGGAACTTTGCCACCGTGCGCATAGCCGAAGTTGAGGACTTCGAGCGCTTTTTCGATGTGCAGGTCGCGTGGCTTGCCGTGAGCGTCGACGCGGCCGTAATCGTAGATACGATACGTGAGGTCGGAATATTCCTGAACCTCACAGAGAATCATTTTTGGGCCGATGGTGTGCGGCGTGCCCGCAGGAATGAAAAAGGTGTCGCCCACATGGACGCGGTGCGCTTGAAGCACATCCTCAATGGTGTGCGCGGCCATGTTTTCCAGAAATTGTTCTTTCGTGACTCCGGGATGGAGCCCGGCCAGCAATTGGGCGCCTGGTTTGGCGGAGACCACGTGCCACATTTCGGTTTTGCCCCGGCCACCGGCGGCTTTTTCGTGAACCGAAGCGTATGCGTCGTCGGGATGGACTTGGATGGAGAGCTTGTCGGCCGGGAAAATGAATTTCACGAGAAGCGGAAATTCTTCGACAGACTTGAGTTTCGCACCGCGCCACTCCGCAGGCATTTCTCGCCACGCCGCACCCAGCGTTTTTCCAGCGAATGGACCCGTGGCGATTTTGCAATCTACTCCGGTGAGCCACGCTTCGCCGAGCGGCTCCGGTAGATTCGATTTTTCCGGGAAGAGTGGCGCCAACGTGCGCGAGCCCCAGATGCGGGGACTGAAAATTGGCTCGACGCGTGTCGGTTCGGGTTTCACTTTGCTCGCAGTGTTGATCGGTGCGATGGAATGGAGAAAAGCGGCAGCCGGGCTGCCGCACTCCCTAGCTAGGCTGCGGCTTCGACGCGGGTGAAGAAATGTTCGAGGCGGCGCAGACCTTCGTCGATGCGCTCGATGGAGGTCGCATACGAGAGGCGCAGATAGCCCGGTGCGCCGAAGGCATCGCCGCCGACCAGCGCGACGCGCGCGCGATCGAGCAACAGCTTCGCCAACTCCGACGAATCCTTGGCGATGGCGTGCCCGGTCGACCCATTTGCCAGATGCGCAGCGACATTCGGGAAAGCGTAGAACGCGCCGCCAGGCATTTCGCAAGTTACTCCGGGGATGGCGTTCAAGCCCACCACGATGCGCTTTCTGCGCTTGTCGTATTCCGCGAGCATCTGCGGTACGGAATCCATCGAGCCGGTCATGGCCTCGAGCGCCGCATATTGGGCGATCGAAGTAGGATTCGACGTCGATTGGCTCTGCAACTTGGTCAACGCCGAGATAAGCTCCGCGGGCGCCAGCGTGTAGCCGATGCGCCAGCCGGTCATCGCAAATGTTTTGGAGACCGAGCCGATGATAATGACGTTGTTCTTCGAATCCGGCGCGCTGGCGATGGAGAACGGCTTGTGCGGCGCGTACGTAAAATGCGAGTAGCACTCGTCGCCCATCAGCCAGACGTTGTGCTTTTTGCAGACCGCCAGGATGCGTTCGTACTCGTCGGGAGGAACGACACCGCCGGTCGGATTGCTCGGGGAATTTAGGATGAGCAGTTTCGTTTTCGGCGTGATCGCTTTTTCAATCGCAGCGGCCTTGATGCTGAAGCCATCTTCCACACGCGAATGCACGTAAATTGGTGTTCCGCCGGTATATTTCACGATGTCCGGAAAACTCACCCAATAGGGCGCGGGAATAATCACTTCGTCGCCCGCCTGCACCAGCACGCTCATCACGTTGAAGATGCCGTGCTTGCCGCCGACCGTGACGATGCATTCCTTCGCCGCGTAGTTCGAGCCGAGCTCGCGCTTGTGCCAGGCACAAATCGCTTCGCGCAGCGGCGTGATGCCGCCCGTCGGAGTGTACTTGGTTTTGTTTCCCTCGATGGCCGCAATGGCCGCCTTCTTGATATGGTCGGGAGTCGGAAAATCCGGCTCGCCCGGCCCGAAGTCGGCGATGTCCACGCCCTGAGATTTCAGACGTTCTGCTTCGCTGATGACCGCCGCCGTCGGCGAGATTTGTATTCGGTTGATTCTTTCCGTGAGTTGCACAGCTTTCTCCTAGTAGCACAGGCTTCAGCCTGTGCTCTTTCGCGCCGAGTTCAGCGCATGAAATCTCCTACAGAACCTTCGATCGCAGCCGCCGCTCCACTTCCGGCGGCACCAGATCCTTTAGCGACCCGCCCAGCTGAGCGATTTCCCGCACAAGTTTCGAGCTCAAGTAACTGTACGATTCGCCCGGGAGCATAAAGACCGTCTCCAGCCGCGGCTCCAGTTTCCGATTCATCAGCGCCATCTGCAACTCGAACTCGTAGTCGGAGATCGCGCGAATGCCGCGCAGGATTACACCCGCCCCGCGTTTTCTAGCAAAATCGACGAGCAGCCCGTGAAACAAGTCCACTTCCACCCCGGACCATTTCTTCGTCACTTCGCGCAGCATCTCGACGCGCTCCGGCACCGTAAAGAGCGGCTGTTTTTCGGCGTTGTTCAAGACGGCGACGATCACCAGGTCAAACATCTTTTCGCCGCGCTCAATCAAGTCGAGGTGGCCGTTTGTGACCGGGTCGAACGAGCCGGGATAGATGGCGATGGATGTTTTCATCTAAGTCTTGCCGTCACAGCATTTTACCCCAGGCGCCAGACTGCCCGGAAACTTTTCGCGGCGCCCCGGGTTTGAGAGCCTATCCAGCTTGACGGCACAATACAACCAATGAAAACCACGCGGCATTTGCCATTGCTCGCGCTGTGCTATTTAGCCGCGCACTTCTGCCTCGCCGGCTGCAGCACGGGAAGCGCCTCCCAGCCCCCACCCACGCCTCCTCCCAGCATACGAAGCTTCGCGGCTTCCGCTACTTCCATAATGGCTGGACAGACGGTGACGCTTGATTGGAGCGTCACCGGCGCAACTACGATTGAGTTGAGCGGCGTTTCCGCGGTCGGCGGCAATTCGGTCGTGGTGACCCCCGCGGAAACGATTACCTACACACTCACGGCCACCAACTCGAGTGGCTCGGTCAGCCAACCGCTGACCATCACCGTGGAGCAGGGAGCGGCGCTGGGTTCGGCGACAGTAGATGCAACAAAACCGGGTACGCAAATCCAGCCCAGCTTTCTTGGCTTCTCGCATGAATGGAGCGGGCCACCGGTCTTGATGGGCCAGCCGGGCAATACGAATCCCATTTATCGGCAGCTGGTGAAAAACCTGGCTGCCTACGCGGGGGGGCCGCTGCTAATTCGCATTGGTGGCAACAGCACCGATACAACCGGTGTGCCAACAACGGGCGTGGTCGCGCCAATGGCGCAGCTTTACACCGATCTCGGAGCGAAATTTACGTTGGGCGTCAATCTGGGCTCGGACGAGGTTGCGCTGGCCACGCAGCAAGCCCAATATTATGTCGCAAATATGCCGGCGGGTTCGCTCGAAGCGATCGAAATCGGCAACGAGCCCGATCTCTATCACGACAACGGCGACCGGCCCCCGACGTACACGTTCGCCGACTATTTTTCAGACTTCGCGACCTGGCGTGCTGCGATTCTGCCCTTGCTTCCGCAGGGCGTGAAACTGATGGGTCCGTCGTGGGCCAGCACAGGTTCGCTTTCCAATTTGCCTGCGTTCCTCAGCGAGGAAGAACAAAATCTCTCCATCGTGAGCCAGCATTATTACGCGGGAACGCAATGCAATGGCAATACAAATCCGCCCGACTATTTGCTCCAGGACTCCGCCGCGACCAAAGGCGCGACGGCTGTGGCCTCCAGCGTGACATTGACGCATCAAGCTGGGCTGCCGTTCCGCATGGGAGAAATGAATTCGATCTCCTGCGGCGGCGAAACCGGCGTCAGCGACATTTTTGCTTCGTCGCTGTGGTCAACGGATGTGATGTTTGAGTTCGCGAATGTGGGAGTGGATGGCGTGAACTTCCACAACGGAAACGGTGGCGGCTATGCGCTCTTTCAGTTCAACACCGCCATCATGGGCAACACAACAACCTATTCCATCGAATCAATTCGCCCCGAATACTACGGCCTGCTCTTTTTTCAGATGGCCACCGCAAACACGCCCAAGCTGTTGCCTGTCACTCTCGGCACGAAAGCCAGTCTAAAGGTGTGGGCCACGATCGACGGCAACGGTGTAGTCCACGTCGTTCTGATCAACAAGGATGAGGCGGCGCAGGGCGTGGTCAGCATTTCACTGCCCGCTTATGGGAATGGAACAGTGGCGCGGCTTATTGCCTCTAGCTATCAGGCGACAACGGGCATCACGCTCGGCGGACAAACGTTCGACGGCAGTACGGATGGCACGCCGCAGGGTATGGCCTACACGGAAACCGTTGCGCCGAATGGTGGAGTCTATTCCGTTGCGGTTGGGCCGACCAGCGCGGCGCTTTTGACCTTAAACCCGCAGTGAAAGCCTGCCGTGGAAGGTCGCGAACCGAGGAAACATTTCCGCTTCGCGACCCCGATGAATTGTGACAAACTCCTTTCGCTAAATGCCAGATAGCGATTGCGCACGATTCAGTTTGCTCTTGGGAGGGCTTTCTCTTCATGATGTTCCGCCGAATCACCCGAGGTTTGTGCGTGATGTTCGTTGCAGGTTTATTGCAAATTCCCGGCGCCTGTTCGCAGGGCACACCGCCGCTCAACTTGATGCCTTTTCCTTCGAGCGTGCATCCAGGCTCAGGCAGTCTGAAAATCGACTCCTCCTTCACCATTGCCTTGACTGGCTACTCCGAGCCGCGCCTGGAACGCGCTACCGAGCGCTTCTTGAAGACTTTGCAGCGCCAGACTGCTTTGCTGGTCGCGCTAAAGCCCGGCGCCGGCGAAAAGGCTGCCTTGGTAGTTCACACCGACCACGCCAGCAAGGAAATACAAGAGGTAGGCGAGGACGAATCGTACGTTCTGGAAGTAACCGCGACTGGCGCGAAACTCACAGCGCCAACACCGCTTGGTGCCATGCACGGCTTGCAGACTTTTCTCCAACTCGTCGAAATCTCGCCCGATGGATTTGCTGCTCCGGCCCTCACGATTAATGACAAGCCTCGCTTTCCATGGCGGGGCTTGATGATAGATTCCGCGCGCCACTTCGTTCCACTGGACGTTATCAGAAGAAATATCGACGGTCTGGAAGCCGTGAAGATGAATGTATTCCACTGGCATCTTTCCGAGAACCAGGGCTTCCGCGTCGAGAGCAAGAAGTTCCCGAGGCTCCACGAAGCCGGCTCCGACGGCCTTTACTACACGCAGGATGAAATTCACGACTTGATTGAATACGCGCGCGACCGCGGCGTTCGCGTGATTCCCGAGTTCGACGTGCCTGGCCATAGCACCGCCTGGTTTGTCGGCTATCCCGAACTCGCCAGCGCGCCCGGGCCTTATGAAATCGAACGGAGATGGGGCGTGTTCGATCCCGCGTTCGACCCCACGAACGAAAGAACGTATAAATTCCTCGACCAGTTTATTGGCGAGATGGCCAAACTTTTCCCCGACCATTTTTTTCACGTGGGCGGCGATGAAGTGAACGGCAAACAGTGGGACGCCAATCCGAAAATCCAGGAATTCATCAAAGCCCACGACCTGAAGAACAACGAAGGGCTGCAATCCTATTTCAACAAACGGCTCGAGCCCATTGTGAGTAGGCACGGCAAGAGCATGGTTGGCTGGGATGAGGTGCTGGATCCGTCGCTGCCCAAAGACACCGTCATTCAGTCGTGGCGCGGGGCGGACGGACTCGCGGCTGCGGCGAAGCAGGGCTTTCGCGGGATCCTTTCGAACGGCTACTACCTGGATCTGGGATGGTCTTCAGCGCGCCATTACGCCGTGGATCCGTTAGGCGGCGCGGCCGCGAATCTCTCGCCGGAAGAAAAAGCGCTCATCCTCGGCGGTGAATCCTGTATGTGGGCGGAATACGTCAATACGGAGAATATCGATTCGCGCATCTGGCCGCGGAACGCCGCGATTGCAGAGCGTCTGTGGTCGCCGCAGGAAATCACCGACCCCGCTTCCATGCACACACGCATGGAAGCCATGGCCGATCGCCTGGAATGGCTCGGCCTGACACACAAAACATACCATCGCCAAATGCTCCAGCGCATCGCAGGACCAAGCAGCCCGGAAGAATTCGCTGCGCTCAGTACGCTCGCAAGTGTGGTGGAGCCGGTGAAAGACTATACGCGGGAAGAGACAGCCGTCACCGAACCAACAAGCGCCACGCCGTTAAATCGCCTGGTGGATGCAGTCTCGTTGGAGAGCGCGACGTCGCGCCACTTCGCAGAATTGGTCGACAAATTCATCGCGGGCTCATGCCACGATGTTCACGACACGGCGCGTTTGCGCGCGCAACTCACCGCCTGGAGCAACAATGAGGCAAAACTTCAGCCGCTCGCCCAGCGCTCCTTCCTCGTGAAAGAAGTCAGCGCCACTTCGCAAGACCTCTCAACGCTCGGCGCCGTTGGTCTCGCGGCGCTCGATTTCATCGTCAAGGGCCAGCCAGCGCCGGGCGACTGGAAAGCCCAACAACTCGCAGTGCTTCAGCAAGTGGAAAAGCCGAAATCGCAACTCCTGCTCGTGCCTGTGCCAGCGATTCAAAAGCTGGTTGAAGCAGCCTCTACCGGCGGCGCTTGCGCAATCGCGAAATAACTTCGTAGGGGCGGGGCTTGCCCCGCCTTGGGTTCTTTTGAAAAGCTCCGCGGTGAATCGACGGAACCTCCCTTACGAATCCAAATGGTTCTTACTACTTTGGAGCGGCAATGTGGCGAGGGCAATCCCCGGAACCAGAGTCCGTAAACGTCTTGCCTTCTTCTGGAATGAATTCCCAAGTGTAATGGCCAGGCGTAAGCGTCAGTTTAATTACGCCGTACGTGTCCGTGTTCCGTACTTCGCTGTTAGCCACCCCAAAGCCCAGAGGATCGTGGCTTCTGCCGCCGGTGCCGACGACAATCTCGCGAATTCCGTTGTGCGGGTCCGCATGGCCGTCAGGGTCCTGCTGCGCAAAGCGCTCGTAAGAATGTTCATGCCCAGCCAAAACCAGAGACGCATGAGCAGCGTAAAGATCCTGCCAAAGCTCCTTCAATTCCGGGTGCACCGCGTGACTCTTTGAAATGCCACTACTGAAAAGAGCATGGTGGCCATAGGCCAGCACGCAAGCGTCTGGATGTTCTGCAAGATCTTTGCGCAGCCATTCCTCTTGCGACGAACCCTTCCCGCAACCTCCCAAGTCTCTGGCACCGCAATTCGTGTTTAACGCAACGATGTGCCAGGAGCCCAGGTCGAAACTGTAATAGCCCTTGCCCACGGGGCCTGCCGCCGCACCCCAATATTGAAAATAGGCGGATGCCGATGGCTCCCCATACTCATGATTCCCCAAAACTGGCTTTGTTCGTGCCTTGAACTCCCCCCAGGTCGTGCCGTAGCAACTCTGAAACTCGGCTGCGGTGCCTTTCTCATAGGCAAGGTCCCCCGCTGCGAAAACCGTTCCGGGAATCTTCTCGATAAGTTTGGCGGTGGCCTGCGCTCCGTCCAAGTCTTTGCAACCGGCGATGTCACCCGCGCCTACGAGCACATAGGTTTGCCCATCGGACTTGGCCGGCGAAGGCGACGGGTCCAGCCGAGGGGTTCCAACCTCCGGTTGCGGCGACTGCGAGCATCCGACGGGCGGCAGAAAAGCGAAGAGTGCGATGAGCCAAGCGGTAAATCCAATCCAGCTTCGGCCGGTTCTACCGGCGATAGTCTGTCTCGCAGTCATGTTTTCTCCCGCAAGCCTACCACGTCAACCAACTCGCCGGCCCATATTACCGTTCAGAGCCGAAAAACGACCGCCCAATGCAAAATGGAGCTGTTCGCTGTAATTTGCTGGCATGTCAGACTAAATCAGTCTTATTATAAGCTGCACGAAATAAAGGATTTGGCGGCCATCTACTCGGCAAACGGTTTGACTTGGAAGGCAAAATACAGTATCCTGTGAGTGCGACTGATTCAGTCGCATATCCTGCGGGGGCAGGAACCAGAGTGAGAAATGTTTAAGCTATCCAAAAAAGCCGATTACGGGCTGATTGCCGTCAAGCACCTGGCGATGCACCGTCAAGAGCACGCGTGCAGCGCAAACGAAATTGCGGAAGAGTACGGCATCTCCGTGACGCTGATGGCGAAGGTTCTGCAAAGACTCGCAAAAGAAGGTGTAGTTGTCGCGAAGCACGGTTCGACGGGCGGGTATCAACTGTCGAAAGACCCCACGCAAGTCAGCGCCCTCGATGTTATTTCAGCCATTGATGGCCCCGTGCTCATCACATCCTGTGTGACGAGCCACGGGAACTGCGAAACCACGGAGAGGTGCTCGGTCCGCGAGCCGCTCCGCAAGGTAAACGAGAGCATTTTGGGAGTTTTGAGCACGGTAACCATTGCGCAGATGAGCGAAGAGCTTGAGCCCGCGCTTGTCGGCTTGTCGAGCCCAATGCGGTCGGGTTCGCACATGAGTTCGAGTTAGGAGAGCAAGGAAATGTCAGTCAAGCTGCCGATTTACATGGACAATCACGCGACCACCCCGGTTGACCCTCGCGTCGTGGACGCGATGCTGCCGTATTTCACGGAGAAGTTCGGAAATGCCGCGAGCCGCAATCACAGCTTCGGCTGGGCCGGCGAGGAAGCGGTAGAAACCGCTCGCCAACAGATCGCTTCGCTGATCGGCGCCACGCCGAAAGAGATCATCTTTACCAGTGGTGCGACCGAATCCGACAACCTGATGATCAAGGGTATTGCCGAAATGTTCCGCGAGAAGGGCAACCACATCATCACGCAGTCCATCGAGCACAAGGCTGTGCTGGATACCTGCAAGCGCCTTGAAAAAGAAGGTTTTGAAGTCTCCTATCTGCCGGTGCAGAAAGATGGCCGCGTCAATCTGGATGAGCTGAAAGCCGCCATCCGTCCGACGACGATCTTAATTACGATTATGTACGCCAACAATGAAATTGGCGTGATCAACCCGATCCCGGAAATTGGCAAGATCGCAAAGGAACATGGCATTTTCTTTGCCGTGGACGGCGTTCAAGCAGTCGGGAAAATTCCCGTCGACGTCCAGAAGGACAACATAGACTTGCTCGCCATCAGCGGCCACAAGATTTACGGCCCCAAAGGTGTTGGCGCGCTGTACGTTCGCCGGCGCAACCCGCGCGTGCAGCTTTCAGCCATCATTGACGGCGGCGGGCACGAGCGCGGCATGCGCTCCGGTACTCTCAACGTAACCGGCATCGTCGGCCTCGGCAAAGCCTGCGAACTCTGCCAACAGGAAATGGCGACCGAATCCGTTCGCCTCGCCGGCCTTCGCGATCGTCTGAAAAAGGGCCTCGAAGCGAAGCTCGATGAGGTTTTCATCAACGGCTCGCTCGAGCATCGGCTGCCCAACAACCTGAATATGAGCTTCGCCTACGTCGAGGGCGAATCGCTCCTGATGGGCATTAACGACATTGCGGTATCGAGCGGTTCGGCGTGCACTTCAGCCACCCTCGAACCCAGCTATGTCCTGAAGGCGCTGGGGGTTGGAGAAGACCTGGCGCACACCTCAATCCGCTTCGGCCTCGGCCGGTTCAATACGCAGGAGGAAGTCGACTATGTCGTCGACAAGATGGTCCAGGTCGTCACCAAGCTGCGAGAACTGTCCCCCCTTTACGAGATGGCTAAAGAAGGCATCGATATCTCCAAGATGAAGTGGCAAACCGCCTAGACCCCGCATCTAATAGTGTTGGGCGGGATGAGATCTCAAGAAGAGAAGGAAACACGATGGCAAACGAAGGAACAATCCGAATTCACCGCTCGATCGGCGGCACAGGAGCCGCTTTTCGAGTGACATTTGTACCTTACGAAGAAGGCGAAGAAGCTCCCGCCGCGGGGGAGCGCTCTTTCCACGAACTTCAGCAGGTTCGTGCCTTTTTGAAGATGCTCGGTGTTGGCGCCGAATTCATCAAGGACGCCCTTCGTCAGCTTACCGCTGGCCGCTCGGCCTCCGTGCCGAACGTTTCACTTTCCGAAAAGGCCGTCAAGAGCGCGGGCTTTGGAAATCTCGTCAATTTGGCAAGGAGCAATGGCTAATGGCATACAGCGATAAGGTCGTCGAACACTACAACAATCCCCGCAACGTCGGAAGCCTGCCCAAAGAAGACCCCAATGTTGGAACGGGTCTCGTTGGCGCTCCCGAGTGCGGCGATGTGATGAAGCTGCAGATGAAGATCAATCCCGATACGCAGGTCATCGAAGAAGCGAAGTTCAAAACCTTCGGCTGCGGCTCGGCGATTGCCAGCTCCTCGCTCGCCACCGAGTGGGTCAAGGGCAAGACGGTCGAGGAAGCTCTCTCGATCAAGAACACGGACATCGTGCGCGAGCTTTCGCTCCCGCCGGTGAAGATCCACTGCTCCGTGCTTGCCGAAGACGCCATCAAGGCCGCCATCGGCGACTGGAAGAAAAAGCACGGCATCGAAGTGCCGGTAGCCGAAAAGGCCGCGCACTAGTTCTGCGCCCTGGCCACGGGATGCTGCATCGCTCGCCTGCCGTGTAGGGGCGGAGCATGCTGCGCCCCAGATTGGCAAGCTTGATCCGTTCGTGCTCTTGGAGTGTTAGAAAATGGCAACAGAAGTCGCCAATCCGACAATCGCGAAAATCTCCCTAAGCGAGAAGGCCGCGAAAAAAATCCGCGAACTCCTTGAAAAGGAAGGCGTCTCGCCCGAACAGGGCGGCCTGCGCGTCGGCGTACAAGGCGGCGGCTGCTCCGGCCTGTCCTACGCGATGCGCCTCGACACCCAAGCCCGCGATCGCGACAAAGTTTTCGAAGAATTCGGCGCCAGGCTCTTCGTCGACCCAAAAAGTTTCCTGTATCTGAATGGCACCACGCTCGAATACGAAGAGACGTTAATGCGCCAAGGTTTCGTTTTCCAAAATCCCAACGCCGCCAGAAACTGCGGCTGCGGCAGCTCTTTCACGGCGTAAGTAGCACAGACTTCAGTCTGTGCTCTTCGTTTCTAGTTTCAATTTCGGCGGGAGAATTTAGAGGCGAGTCAGACAAGTGGTTGGCAGCCGCACCCGCCAGCCACTTTTTTTGTGTTCTGAACTGAATCGGACTGGATTTGTCGGATATCAAATATGACGCAAGCGATGCCCACCACGAATCCTCCTCTAGTTTGCTGGAACTGCCATGAGCGCGCACAAGGCACGCAGTTCTGCGCCAGCTGCGGCAAACTCCAGCAGGCTGGCGGCAACGCCGATTACTTCGCGCTCTTTGGAATGCCTCGCAAACTCTGGATCGAAATGAGCGCGCTCGAGCAAAAATTTCTGCGACTGAGCTGGAAGTTGCATCCCGATAATTTCGTAAACGCCAGCGAAGAAGAGCGCGAGCTTTCCTTGGAGCGCAGCTCTGAATTGAACGATGCCTACCGTATGCTGCGCGATCCGGTAGCCCGCGTCGAGTATCTCCTGAGCATCGAAAACATGCGCAAAGAAGGCGAGCACAAGCAGCAAGCTCCGCCCGAACTGCTCGAAGAAGTCTTCGATCTGAACGAATCGCTCGATGAATTGCGCGAAGCCAAATCCGCGGGCGGCGACCTCACCAGCCTCAAGCAGCGCCTGCAATCCGCGGAAAAGAATTTCGGCGAAAAGCTGGCGGAAGTGGACGGCGAGCTTCAATCCGTAGCACGCGAGTGGGACGCCGCTGTTGACGCTAACGCAGACGAGACAGTTCGCAAGAAACTGATGACGCGTATGAATGAGTTGCTCAATCGCCGGTCCTATGTCCGGAATCTCGTCACAAATGTCGCGAAAGAATTGGGAGAAATCTGATCCGCGGTTTTACGCTGCGGCTTCAAGGAGAAATGTAGCCGCGGTTTTACACCGCGGCTGTGCTTGGCGCCATGGGACGAATTGTAGGAATAGATCTAGGCACGACCAACAGCCTCGTCGCGTACATTGATCCGAAGACGAATCAGCCGAGGTGTATTCCGGGGCCGTACGGCAGCACGTTGTGCCCGTCGGTCGTAAGCCTGGACGCTGACGGCACCATCATAGTTGGAGAAGCCGCGCGTAGCCGGCTCCTTACGCAGCCCGAACGCACGATCTACTCCGTTAAGCGCCTCATGGGCCGCGGCCCTGCCGACGTGCAAGGCGAACTAAGACTCTTTCCGTTCCGCATTGATCCAGCCAGCAAGAACGTCATCCGCGTGATGCTCGGCGATAAGGTTTTCACGCCGCCGGAAATTTCCGCGTTCATCCTGCGCGAACTAAAAAGCTGGGCTGAAGCGTTTTTCGGGGAAACCGTGGACCGGGCGGTCATCACTGTCCCGGCGTATTTCAACGACGCACAGCGCCAGGCTACGAAAGACGCCGGTAAGATCGCCGGCCTCGAGGTTCTTCGTCTCGTGAACGAGCCAACCGCCGCGGCGCTTGCTTATGGCCTGCACGAAAAGCAGCGCGGCCGCGTCGCCGTCTACGATCTTGGCGGCGGAACATTCGACATCTCCGTTCTCAAGCTCATCGCCACGGAAGAAGGCGACATTTATCAGGTGCTCTCCACCAACGGCGATACCCACCTCGGCGGCGACGACATCGACAATCTTCTCTTGGAAGAGTTCCTGAAAAACAAGATTACGCAGTCGATGCCCAATTACGAGTTGACCGCGGAGAACCGGCAAGAGCTACGCAAGGCCGTTATTGCCCTGAAGCATGAATTGAGTGAGAAGACTGAAGCCACTTTGCGTGCGACGCGTCCCGATGGCAGTCGGTTCGCTTGGCTACGCGTTACCGATGCTGAATTGCGGTCCTTCGTCAGTACCCGCTCTGAATTGGATCGCCTGATTCAGCCGGTGGTCGATCGCACGATGGGGCCGGTGAAACAAGCGCTAGCCGACTCGCACCTCAAGCCGTCCGAAATTGACGAAGTTGTGCTCGTCGGCGGCACAACGCGCACGCCGCTGGTCCGCCGCACCGTCCAGGAATTTTTCGGCCGCAATCCGCACACCGAACTGAATCCAGACGAAGTCGTCGCCCTGGGCGCCGCTGTGCAAGCCAACATTCTTGACCGCGGCGTTACCAATGTGCTTCTGCTTGACGTCACTCCGCTCTCGCTCGGCATCGAGACATACGGCGGCGCCGTGGCAAAAATCATTCCGCGCAATTCGACGATCCCCGCGAGTGCGCAGGAACTCTACACCACTGGCGTCGACAACCAGACCGGCATC
>Ga0209038_10000053_pt1 | contig 33204 bp, 28 predicted proteins | sample BogFormECP03_OM3_FD_188237 | JGI IMG/M metagenome (GOLD analysis project Ga0209038, IMG submission 188237) | Bog forest soil microbial communities from Calvert Island, British Columbia, Canada - ECP03_OM3 (SPAdes) (version 2) | ecosystem: Environmental > Aquatic > Freshwater > Wetlands > Bog ...
CTCAGGGTGTCAATCCCAGAGTGAGGTATCTGTTCGTTTCAGCATCGAGCAGCGGAGTCGATCTTATGTCGACCAAACTAAAAATCCTGCTTGCCGAGGACGATCCCTGCCTGAGCCGTTACATCGAGACGCTGCTGAGTCAATGGGATTGCGACGTAGTAGTCGAGCAAACGGCAGAGCGTGCGATTGGCCGGGCGGCGACGTTCAAGCCCGATGTTGCTCTCCTAGGCTTCATAACTCCCGGCATGGACGGAGCGAAAGCTGGAATCGAATTGCTTAAGGACTTGCCGGAGACGAGGATTGTCCTCACAGGCGAGTCTGCGCCTTCCGAAGTATTAGACGATCTACGCTCGCGTGGGTATGACTTCCGGACGCTCGTTGCGCCCTTCAACATTCAGGAATTGCGGTCATTTTGCTTCCCGTCATCGCATCCAAGCGTGGAATGAGTAAGTTGTTCAAGGGTCGGTTCACTCCCTGCGGATAGGCCGGCGCCATGCGACCTTCTAGCAACGCGCTGTCGTCCAATGCGTACTTCCAGTTGAGTGCACTGATTGAGGTGTCTCCCGTGTTTCCTGGCAATTTTGGTTCTTGAGGGGAGCTCATCTTCTGGCCTCTAAGATTGCATCATGTAACACGCGGATGTCCTTCGGCGCGCGCTTTTCGAAGAGTTTGTCGAATAGGCTCGATCAGGTCGCCGTCAGAGGCCTTGCACGATTTCCGACAGGAACCACGTCCGCCGCTCGGTTTGGTCAATCCAGACCTCGATTAAACTGGCGGTCGCCACGTCATTGTATTTATCGCAAGTCTCATGTGCAGAACGGAAATAACGTGTCAGCACCTGATTATCGGCGTTGAGCTCCGCGAGCATTTCTTTCGGGGCAACGCTCTCATCGTTGTTGTCCTTCAGGCGTTGATGCCGTGAGATATCGCTGATCGAGTGCAACGTCGTTCCTCCGATCTTCCGAGCACGCTCGGCAATTTCATCGGTCATAGCGAAGATCTGTTCAGCGTGTTCGTCGAGCAGCAGGTGATAATCGCGAAAGTGTTGCCCCGTCATGTGCCAGTGGAAATTCTTGGTTTTCAGGTACAGTGCGAATGTATCGGCCAACAATTGACGCAGCGCGGTGGTGATCTCCGTGACTCCTTCGCGGTTAAGGTCAGTTAGTATTTCGTGTGTTGCTCGCGGTTTTTCCTTGATCTGAGTTGCGGCTTCCCTTGACATTGTTTGTTTCTCCTTTATTTATTTGGGTTCAATCTCCGACTCGAAATTCCAGGACCTGCTTCGCTTTGGCTACTCCGGTGGTCATCCGGCTGTAGGCCTCCACGGCTTTCTCAAACGGAACGATCTCGATCGCCGGCGGTTTCAAGGCGCCCGTTTCAAAACCGCGACGAAGTTCGGCGGCGATCTCCCCTACCTGTCGCGCCGTCAACCCATAACTGTCTACTCCGAGCAGGTGGGAGAAATTGTGATAGAAATCGATCAGGTTGAAACTGACGCGAGGCTCTCCTCTACTTGAGATAGCCACTTGTCGCCCTCCCTTCCTGAGCGATCGCAACGCCGGCTCGAACAACGCGCCACCCACGGTGTCAAAGACAGCATCGACACCTTTTCCCGCGGTAAGTTCCAAAACCCTCTCCCGAAGATCTTCCGTTTTGGTATTCACAACCGATTGAGCACCTGGGATCGCATCGGACGTAGTGTCCGCGCCAATAACGTGCGCCTGCTTCCAGTTTGCGATCTGTGCGGCGGCTTGCCCCGCCGCGCCAGCCACGCCAGTAATTAAAATGGTTTCGCCAGGTTGTAGCTGGGCTGCATTCACGATAGATGCCCACGCCGTAATGTAGGGAACCCCGATCGCTGCAGCTTGCGCGATGCTCAACGACTTCGGTCTAAGCGACAGTGTCTCCGCTGGGACAACCACGTATTCGGCGTGAGTTCCGTCGCGCTCGATACCGAGCTTTGGGGCGCTGCCCCACACCTCTACGCCTTCGAGCTGCTTCCCTTTTACAACAACGCCCGCAAAGTCGCGACCGGGCGTTCGCGGCAGAGTTGTGTTCTTGAAGTGCCCAGCGACGTCTCCGACGTCGCTGGGATTAATCGCCGCCGCCTGCACTTGGACAAGTACTTCTCCCTCTCCCGGCTGCGGAATCGCGACTTCTTCGATTCGCAGTACCGAGGGCGGTCCAAACTCCGCGAAACGCAACGCTCTCATTACGTTGGTATTCATGGCCCTAATCCATTCGAGCACCCCAAATGCCATAACGGAGGATGAGTTACAATTTCAGGAAGTTATGGGAAACGGGCAGCTTATGCGGGAGACGCGGAAGGTGCTTGCTAGGGTTGAGTTGCAGTGAGTCCAGCGAATTGAACGGTTCGTCAGCACGCTGACAGGAAGATCTTCCGGCAAACAGCAAGTTGTATCCAGAAGGCCCGCGCAAGGCCCTGATATCGGTTGAGGGTTGTACACGACTGTAATCCAATTTCCAACGGACTGACAGTGTCCAAACTGTTCAACAGACAACTCCCACCAGCTAAGTGTTAATTCCTTGCCGGTTCACTCGGTATCTTCCATGCGGTCAACATCTTCCATCAACTGTTGGTTCACCCAGCGAAAGGCACTACGAGTGCTTTCTGTCAATGTGGAAGTTGGGATTGAAATCGCAGCTCAGTCTAAAGGCGATTCATCATGAAACCAATCACGCAGGAAAATGACAGGCTTGGATTTGTCGGAATCGGCTACATGGGCCGGCCGATCGCGCGGAGGTTGCTTGAAGCCGGCTTCAAGCTGACAGCGTACGACCGAGACCCGAACAAAGCGGACGAACTGGTTCGATACGGAGGAACGGTCGCCCAGAGCGTTTCGGAACTTTCCTCAAGTTGCAACGTCGTGTTGTCGTGTCTGCCTAGCGATCAAGCTGTGTTGGACATCTATAGGGGATCTGGCGGAGTTTTCGCCAACGCCAATAGCGGCTCGGTGGTCATCGACCTGAGCACGGTATATCCCGAGACCTCGCACGAGCTCTCAAGACTAGGAGCTGAGCATGGAGTTGAGGTTCTCGACGTGACAATGTCGGGCAGTACTCCTGTGGCCGAAAAGGGATTGCTAACCTTGTTCGGGGGCGGAAATAAGGAACGCTTCGACAGCGCCGAGTCCATCTTTCGCGTTATCGCCCAAAAATATTTTTACCTCGGGCCGAGTGGCTCCGGAGCGACCATGAAACTTGTGGTGAACGCCTTACTGGGAATCGGAATGCAGGCGATTGCCGAAGCCGTCGCACTCGGTGAGAAGGCTGGCCTTGATCGCAATCGTTTACTGGATGTGTTGTCCCAGACCGCAGTGGTCGCTCCAGCGCATGTGGGCAAACTGCAAAGAGCGAAGAACCGCGATTACAGCCCGCAATTTCCGATTCGGCTGATGAACAAGGATTTCGGTTTGATTCTCAATCTCGCGGCCGCCGTTGGCGCGCGAATGCCCGCGACGGGAGCCGCTTTTGAGGTCAACTCCAGGCAATCAGATCAAGAACACGAGCAGGAGCAAGATTTCTCGGCGGTGATTCTGCAAATGGAAGAGCAGGCCCATTTAGGTTCGACGGACAGGCGGGCTCACGCCGGCGTCCACTCGGCGGCCCAATCGAGTTAGTAGAACCAAGGTATGCGTCGGCGGGTGCGTGCGAAAAGAGGCAGGAACATGATCCAACTGTCGGTAAACGGAACTGAGCAGTCGTTCAATGGCGTTCCCGAAATGCCTCTCCTCTGGTATCTGCGCGATATTTTGGGGTTGACCGGATCGAAATTTGGCTGCGGCATCGGGCTTTGCGGCGCTTGTACAGTACACGTCAATGGCCAAGCCACTCGATCTTGCGTGACCACAATGGAGAACGCGGCTGGAAAGGAAGTCACAACTGTCGAAGGGCTCGAGAAGAACGGATTGCACCCACTTCAGAAATCGTGGATGCAAATCAACGTGCCGCAATGCGGTTACTGCCAGGTCGGACAGATCATGCAAGCGGCGGCGCTATTGAACAGCAAAAAGAAGCCTACCGATCAAGATATCGACGAGGCCATGGCCGGGAATATCTGCCGTTGCGGAACCTACAATCGGATTCGCGCGGCGATTAAATCGGCGGCGGGGGAAATGTCATGAGCGGCATTGAAAATGTGAGCCGGCGCACATTTTTGGCGGGAGGCATCGTGGTCGCAGGGGCGCTCGTGCTCGGCGTGCGGTATTACCCAAAGCTAGCGACCGGAGACAAACTGCCACACGATACCCACGCAGATCACGCTACTTTGAACCCCAGCGTTTACCTGGGAATTGATCCCGACGGTACCGTGTGGATTGTGGCCAGTCGCTCGGAGATGGGTACCACAAGCCGCACGACGCTACCGCTCGTTGTCGCTGATGAACTGGACGCGGATTGGAAGCGCGTCAAGATCGAGCAGGCCATCGGCGACAAGCGTTATGGTGACCAATATACCGATGGATCGCACTCCATCCGGTCGTTCTACGATGCGATGCGCGAGGCCGGAGCAACGGCGCGATTCATGTTGATTCAAGCTGCGGCTAAGCAGTGGGGAGTTCCCGCAGCGGAGTGCGAGACCGACTTGCATGTGGTGATCCACCGCTCAACAAATCGCAGTTCGAGTTACGGTGAACTCGCAACTCGGGCGGCAAAATTTCCGATCCCAAAAAGAGAAGAGCTGAAGCTCAAACCAAAGAGTGCCTGGCGCTATATCGGCAAAGGGCAAGTGAGCTACGACCTCGAAGCACTCGTGACCGGGAAAGCCGTCTTTGGCATGGATGCGCGTGTCGACGGCATGGTGTACGCCTCGGTGGAACACCCGCCTGTTCTGGGCGGAAAAGTCAAATCGTTCGACGACAAGGAAGCATTGAAGGTCCCCGGCGTGCAGCAGACGGTTGCGATGGATCCGTTCAAGCCGCCGCCGGCTTTTCAGCCGCTAGGAGGCATTGCTGTAATTGCCGATAACACCTGGGCGGCATTTCAAGGCCGCAAAAAACTGAACATCTCGTGGGACAGCGGACCAAACGAAACCTACAACTCGGACGCGTACAAGAACGAGTTGCGCGCAACTTCCCACAATCCTTGCAAAGTAGTGCGAAATGTTGGTGACGTGGATGCGGTGTTCACCAAAGGTGGCAAGGTCTATGAGGCGGACTACTATGTTCCGCTTCTGGCCCACGCCTCGATGGAGCCGATGGTCGCGGTGGCGGACTATAAAGACGGCAAAGTCACAATATGGGCTCCGACACAGAGTCCTCAAGGTGTGCAAGACACCGTGGCGAAAGAGCTGGGGATCACGAAAGAAGATGTGATTTGCCATGTAACGCTGCTTGGTGGGGGATTTGGGCGCAAGTCAAAGCCCGACTACGTCGCCGAAGCTGCGGTGCTGTCAAAGAAACTAGCTCGGCCGGTGAAGGTAGTGTGGACACGGGAAGACGACATCAAGTTCGACTACTACAATGCTGTCGCTTCCATGTACCTGAAGGCCACTCTCGGGACGAACGGCAAACCGACGGCGTGGCTGCAACGCTCCGTTTTTCCTCCAATCCCTTCCATCTTTGACGTGAACGCGGTCTACGGCGACCCGGCCCATCTTCAGCAAGGCTGGACAGATATTCCCTATGATCTGCCAAATCTGCGCGTCGAGAATGGGCCTGCGAAAGCCCACGTGCGCATCGGCTGGTTGCGCTCGGTGGCGAATATCTATCATGGGTTTGCTATTCAATGCTTTACGGATGAACTTGCCCATGCGGCCGGGCGCGATCCGCTCGACTATCTGCTCGATTTGATCGGCAATCCGCGCACAATTGATTTTAGCGGAGTGGAATACCCGAATTATAACGCTTCGATGGAAGCCTACCCTTGGGAGACCGGTCGTCTGCGCCACGTTACCGAATTGGTCGCTGAAAAATCCGGGTGGGGAAAGCGCAAGCACGGTAAGGGAACAGGCGTCGGGATTGCAGCGCACAAAAGCTTCTTGACCTATGCTGCCACGGTCGTTGAAGTCGAAGTCAACGATCAGGGTGAGGTGCGAATTCCACGAGTGGATGTGGCTCTGGACGCAGGCTTGGTCGTCAATCCGGAGGCGACACGCGCGCAGTTCGAGGGCGCCGCAGTGTTCGGGACCAGCGTGGCGCGAACCGGCGAAATTACGGCTACCAAGGGTGTAATCGATCAGTCTAATTTTCAAGACTATCCGGTAGCTCGAATTAATGAGGTGCCTGCCCAGACGAACGTATATATCGTCGACAGTGACGCTCCGCCGGCGGGCGTCGGCGAGCCAGGGGTACCGCCGTTTATTGCGGCGTTCTGCAACGCGATTTTTGCTGCAACTGGCAAGCGAGTAAGGGATCTGCCGATCACAAAGCTCGGTTTAAGTTAAGAGTTTCTGCGCGCGATGATCGAGAAACGTGCGCAGCTGAAGTGAGAAAAAACTAAGTAAAGGAAAAGCCATGACACAAGTTAAAATAGAACGCCCTGTAACGTTCGCCTCTGCGATTCTGCTGGCGCTTTTTACTGGCCTGACGCTCTTCGTAGCCTCGATAGTGCAGGCAAATCCCGGTCCAGACAGCGCCGCCAGCAGCGCGACCTTCCGGACAAAGTGCGCCATGTGCCACGGTCCGGATGGAAGCGGCTCCGCGGTCGGAAAGAGCATGAACGTGCCGGACCTTCGCTCCCCGGAAGTCCAGAAGGTGCCCGATGCACAACTCGCCCAAATCATTTCCGACGGTAAGGGCGGAATGCCTTCGTTCAAGGGTTCGCTCAGCGAGGAGCAGGTTCATTCGCTCGTAGCATACGTTCGCTCGCTGCGTGGAAAAAAATAATCCGGATTCCGTAGACTGCGTTGCGGGACGAGCACGCGGGCTGGCGCTTTCAAAAACGAGCCGCCTGAGCAGGAGGTACGTAATGGATGACAAGAGAAATCAACAGAGCCACGAGGATTCACTGCATCCGCATCTCGCGCCAGCTTCACGAATTCACGAGTCCGCGGACACCAGCATTTCCCGGCGTGGATTCCTCGGGTTCGCGGCAGCGTCCATTTTCATGGCGCACGCTGAGACACAGTCCCCGCGATCGGAATCCAGGAATGGCATTCCCTATCGAAAGTTGGGCCGCACCAGGGAAAAAGTCTCGCTCGTTGGCCTCGGTGGCTATCACCTGGGCAAACAAGCAGATCCTCAGGAGAGCATTCGCATCATCCACATGGGTCTCGACGAAGGAATCAATTTCCTCGATAACTGCTGGGACTACAACGACGGCGAGAGTGAGATCCGCATGGGCAACGCGCTACGCGGCGGCTATCGCCAGAAAGCTTTTCTCATGTCCAAGATCGACGGACGCACGAAAGCGGCCGCTACAATCCAGATCAACGAGTCTCTGCACCGTCTTCAGACCGACAGGATTGATCTCCTCCAATTCCACGAAGTGATTCGCGACACCGACCCGGACCGCATTTTTGCCGCCGGTGGAGCGCTAGAGGCCGTATTGGAGGAGCAAAAGGCAGGCAAGATCCGCTACATCGGATTCACCGGCCACAAGAGTCCGGACATTCATTTGCAAATGCTGGCTACCGCCGCCAAACACAGCTTCACTTTCGATACTGTTCAAATGCCCTTGAATGTAATGGACGCGCACTTCCACAGTTTCGAGAAAAAAGTGTTGCCTATCCTGCTCAAGAGCGACATTGGCGTGCTGGGCATGAAGCCCTTTGGCGATCACTTTATCCTGGAGAGCAAGACAGCGACACCGGTGGAGTGCTTGCACTACGCGATGAATCTTCCCACCAGCGTGGTCATCACCGGTTGTGATTCTCTGGCGATTCTTCAGCAAGCTATCGATGCAGCCCGCAGTTTTCAGCCCCTGGATTCTGCCCAAGTTGGGATGCTCCTTGCAAAAACTGCAAATGCCGCGCAAGCCGGCCAGTTCGAGCTTTATAAAACCAGTCACCACTTCGATGGAACCTATGCGAACCCGCAGTGGCTCGGCTAGAGGCACCGGGAACGCGTTTTTTGTGAGGACTGGGTTTCAGGGTTTTGTTCCCATTTTAGTTTCATTATGAGAATGTTGAATTCTTTGGTTGGGGGAAGAGGTAACGTTTTCCACGAAATATGTAAGTGGGACGAGATTAAGAATTGTGGAGGCTAGTTATGAGCAAGAATGAACTCTCTGTAAGCTCGGCTGGAGATATTTCGCTCGGCGGGGAAATTTCCGTACACCGCCTTGGCTTCGGTGCGATGCGCCTTACGGGCGAGGGTATCTGGGGTCCGCCAAAAGATCGCCTTAAGGCTTTAGCGGTTCTGCGCCGAGCCGTGGAGCTGGATATCAATTTCATCGATACCGCGGATTCCTACGGCCCAAACATTAGCGAGGAACTGATTGCCGAAGCGTTGTTTCCATACCCGGCGGGCCTTGTAATTGCGACCAAGGGAGGCTGGAACCGTCCCGGCCCGAATCAGTGGACCCACGATGCATCTCCCGCGCATCTTCGCAAGGCTGTTGAGGCAAGTCTAAAAAGACTGCGCCTTGACCGCATCGACGTCTATCAATTGCATATTCCGGATCCCGCCGTCTCATTCGAGGCATCCGTGGAAACTTTGGCCCAGTTGCGAAACGAAGGCAAAATTCGCCAAGTCGCGCTTTCCAACGTCACGCAAGAGCACATCGAGCGAGCACGCAAAATTGTTCCAATCGTCTCCGTGCAGAACCGCTATAGCTTTGCGGACCGCGAATGGGACTACGTGGTGGATCATTGTGAGCGCAATGGAATTGCGTTTATTCCTTGGTATCCACTGGGAGCAGGTAAAGTTGCTGGCGAAGTGCTTGACCGAATCGCCCGAGCACACAGTTCGAGTCCCACCCAAGTAGCGCTGGCTTGGCTCTTGCATCGGTCTCCCATTATGCTGCCTATCCCCGGGACTTCCTCGATCGAACATCTCGAGCAAAACGTTGCGGCGGCTTCCCTGCGCTTAACTGACGAAGACTACCGAAAGCTTTCTGGAGTTTCCGCGCTGGCCGCATCGCGGTGAAGGGGTTTGTCGCTTTTTTAAATGTTTGCCAAATGTTTTCTCGATATAAGTATGACCCGTTCACTTTTCATCGCGATTAGCGAATTTCAATAGCGGGTCCACAAACTCCGCTGCACGCAAGCGGTTTAGACTCGACGTGAGCGTGTGAGCGCACGAATAGTCGATGTCGATATACCGCCCGAACGCGAGGTTCAGGGAAATGCGCGATGTGCGAGGCAGAGGTCCAAATTTGAAATTTTGGATAAAAGCAAAAGCGACAATTTGCGGCGAAGTTCACCAACGGTTCGAAAATCAGCCTACATCAAAAATATCGCTATTAAAGTATGACCGATTTTTTGCACGCCGATGTAACCGCTCGGGCTCGCAGTCCATCTAATGATATGTAGTCAAATAATAATCCTCTGCGGCTGGAAGCGAATTTTTTTCGCGTCTCAGTTCTTGGAGAGGACAAAAGGGAGTTGTATATGAAAGTGTCGAGGGTTTCATCGCTGCTGCTTGGAAGTTCTTTGTTGTTTTCTGTCAGCGTTTTCGCAGGAAACACAATCAAGAAGTCGCTTCATTTGTATGAAAGTGTCACAGTCGAGGGAACGAAGTTGATGCCCGGTGATTACAAGGTCGAATGGAGTGGCTCTGGTCCGGACGTGAAGGTAAACATTCTCAAAGGTAAGGAAACCGTGGCCACCGTGCCCGCACGAATCGTGCCAGAGAGTGCTTCGAATACCCAAGATGGTTATGCGCTCCGGCCAGGAGCGGACGGCAGCCAATCTCTCAGCGAGGTTTTCTTCACCGGCGAAAAATACGACCTGGAAATCAGCCAAGCGTCGAATGCAAACACCATCCAGGGTGCAAATCCCAGAGGCTCAAACTGACGATTCCGAAAAGTTGGATACGAGTCGACCCGGAAAATGTGAAAGGGGCCTTCTTTAGGCCCCTTTACATTTCTCCAGCGAGAAAAATCAAGTAACGATTTCTGGTGTAAGAGCCGGACGCCAGTGCTTTAAGGTCAGTTCGCTGATCCTGCTTAACTCTGATAATCGCCATTGAACAGAGGGACGAATCGTACCTGAGGCGTGCGGTGGAAGAATTCTTAGCCTCAATCATTGGAATCCGTCATCCGCTCCACTAAGTTGATCTTCGCCCGCCGGTGCGACTCCGTACCATGGCAGTGCGTTACGGACGCAACTGTGGGTGGCTCCGTTCTTATCGGACCTAAGAACGGAAGAAGTTGTTCGACCATCGCCTCGGGGAATGTCTGGCTGCAGAAGTCAGCGGCGTTAAGCTTCCGCTCGGCGGTAGGTGTAGCCGCCAGGAAGGAGCCGAAGGCTTATGGTTCGGCGTAGCTTGCGGCGTCCATGGAAGACGCGTGCTTTCACAGCGCCAATGGAGGTACCCAGAATCTGAGCCGTTTCCGCGGCTGATCTTTCTTCCATGTCGCGAAGCAAGATCGCAGTTCGAACCCTCGGCCTAAGGCGATTGATCGCCGCAGTCAAGAGTTGCGTGCGCTCGCGCCGCCAACAGGACTCTTCGGGATTGGGGTTCTGGTCGACGAATGCCTCCGTGTTGGACTTCGTCCCATCTTCAGGGCTCTCTGGCAACACTTCGATAACTCCTCGCCTTCGGCGGAGCAACATGAACGCTTCATTCATAGCGATGCGCGTCAACCATGTAGAGAACCGCGACTTCTCTTGAAAATCGCCAAGATGAACGAAGGCCTTGTGTAAACTCTCCTGCGCCACGTCTTCGGCATCCTCGCGGTTATTGGTTATCCGTTGCGCCACGGCGAGCACTGTCTGCTGGTGACGCAGAACCAAAGTCTCGAACGCGTGCGTATCTCCGCGCTTTGCGGCAGCTACCAACGCCTCGTCCGAGCCTTTGTCTCCACCTGCTGTCTGAAACGGCTTCATGAATCCGATCCTCCACCGCCATAGCGGCACAAAGTAAGAGAAATTGACTAGCGCGCTAGCCACAGCGCATATCGAATTGCCTGGAATATCGCCCACTGATGCTGCGCTCGCAGAACACGATACAAGTTGAGAATGAATTGAGATTTCATGTTGCCCGCTTGTCTGTGTCCTCGGCTTCCAGCCTTGCGTCGCTGGTACGTGGGCGCTTGCTCCACGCTGCGAAATCCGTTCACTTCGGAAATCCTAACCGTGATGGAAGTGTGCAATCTGTGTGCCAGTGAGAGTGCATGACGCAAACGACTAGGAAGTGGTTGGCGGAGTGGGAGATACGCCGATTCACGAGCGCCTTGGCGACGTTATTCGATACGCAATGATGTCGGAGTGTTGGCATCCCGTCCATTAAACTGGATGAGCTACGGGCTGCCACTTGTCTACGACGCTTCTTTCTAGGGGCCTGCTTAATTTACACAGAAACAAATGGTGCGTTCCGGGTCAGTTTGAGAAAAAATGGCCCCTATGGCAAAGCGTTGTTCCGAGTAATCCGTCCAGAGTCGATGCCAAGGGCGGAGATCACTTTCTACAAGCCGAACTTACCAAGACCAATCCGCCATGGAGGCAGGCTTGCTTCCAGTTAGCCGACCACTCGTCCAGAAACGGTAGTCTGTGCTAGGCTTTGCTCCAACGGGAAGCTAGAAGTATCTGTCGATGTTTCTTCCCCAAGAGTCTCGCACAGGAAATCCGTGCACTATACGCCCGGTGGCAAGATGGCACGCCCGATTTGCATTGTGTTGTTTTCTTTGCTCTTGGGAGGTTGTGCTCGGCCAACTGCTCATGAACCGGTTACGTTAACTCTTCTTGGGGAGTGGTCGAGCAAGACGTTCACCGAAACGCGCCAGTTGGAGTTGCAGCAATTCACCCGAGAAACAGGAATCCGCGTCAGTCTTATTCCGGGTCCAGAGTCCTCGTGGCAAAGGGTACTTTTATGGCGAGAGTTACTCGAGACGGGCGCCCAAGGTCCCGACGTTTACGACGTGGATGTGATCTGGCCCGGAGCGCTAGCTGAATATTTCCTGGATTTAAAACCGTATTTCGGCAACGAAATCTCCGCGCAATTTCCGGCGACAGCGGCCGGCTACACGGTGGATCACAAACTGGTCGCCATGGCGTATCGCGCCGACATCGGGCTTCTGTACTATCGCACCGACCTTCTGCAAAAGTATGGATATCGTGAGCCACCCAGGACGTGGGATGAACTGGAGATTATGGCAGCTCGAATTCAAGCGGGCGAGCGAGCCAAGGGGAAGAAAGAGTTTTGGGGCTTTGTGTGGCAAGGGGCGGCTGATGAAGGGTTGACCTGCAGTGCGCTCGAATGGCAGGCAGCCGAAGGCGGCGGGCGGATCATCGAGGAAGACCAGACGATCAGCGTCAACAATCCGCAGGCCATCAGGGCGTGGCAACGGGCGGCTCACTGGGTTGGTTCCATCTCACCCCCGGCCGTCGTCGGATATAGACAGTGGGATTCGCTAAATGTTTGGAACGCGGGCAACGCGGCATTCATGCGGCACTGGACGTCAGCCTACGTCGACAGCCAGGTGGCAGAGTCGCAAATCCGGAATAGGTTTGATGTGGCCCTGCTGCCGGGCGGCAAGTCAGGCAGCGTGGGTACCCTCGGAGGATGGGGCCTAGCAGTTTCGCGGTTCTCGTCTCATCCACGTGAAGCCCTAGAGCTGGTCCGGTATCTTAGCAGTAAAGACGAGCAGGTGAAGCGGGCGCGCGTGCTTTCGGCGCCACCCACCCTGCCGGAACTCTACAACCTGCCCGAGGTACGTGAACCCAATCCTCGTTTTCGTCTTTTAAGTCAAGCGTTCCGGACCGGCATCGTTTTGCGTCCTTCGAACGTCACCGGCAAGAAATACCGAGATGTGAGTGAGGCTTACTTCCAGGCAGTGCACTCCGTGCTGGCCGGCGAGAAAAGTGCGTCACAAGCTACCGCAGCCCTGGAGAATCAATTGGTTCGCATCACCGGTTTCAAGAAGGGACCGCCCCTAGGGGATTCGGCACACCCTGAATAGAATTCTGAACCGGTCCAATAACCTCTCCATGACCGGCTCGAGCTTCGCGCGCAAGCGGTTAGAGGCGTGGCGTGAGTTCGAGGCCAGCGATGGCTCGATTGGAACAACCGATGAGACTTCCCGCAGCAGGATTGAACCGTTGGGTCAAGAGCGCTGAAGCAAAGGCTTTTCGGGCCGGTGGGCTTAACATCGGCCCCCGCCTGGTACTCGGCTTCGTATTCATCATCCTTTCGATGTTAGCCGCTGATGCGGTTGTGCTTTGGCAATTCCACTTGGTCCAGACTCAGGCGGAGCGCCTGAACGGCATCGACCAGAAGTTGATCGCCGTCTTACGCCTTCATACGAGTCTCACGACGTTTCACGACCGGCTGGAAGATCTAGCCGACTCCCAAGATATTGGTGGACTCGTGACAGAAGGCGAACGCCTTCGTACCGCGGTCCTGGACGAAAGCCGCGATGCAATGAGCGCCTTTAGCCTGGCGCCTTTCGATTTTCACCGAGATCCGACTATCCTGCCTATCCTCCACTCCGTTCAGAGCGCGCTTCCCGCACAGCTTGAAGCGATCACCACACTGGCCAAGGCTGGCGACTGGCGGGCCGTGCACCAACGTCTGGCAAACCAAGTCGCAGCATTGCAATCAGTAACGTTGGCGCTGGTCGAAAGGGTCGACCACGAGGTCGGCGAGGAGCAAGCCCAAACCGTGCGCAAAATTAAGATCGTGCAACGTCTGGTTTTCCTTGTGGTGCCGCTGACCGCTGTCTTCACTTTGCTGATTGCCGGTACCTTTGGTCTGTCTATTACGCGCAGCATCACGCAGCCGCTGGCGCGTTTAGTCGAAGGCTCCAAGGCATTAGCACGTGGCGACTTTAAACATAAAGTCCCTGTTACCGGAAGAGACGAACTCGCTGACCTTGGGCGGGTATTCAACGACACCGCCAGACGCCTGCAAGATCTCTACGCGACCCTGCAGCAAAGCGAAGTTCGCCTCCGCCTTGTCATCGATACGATTCCTGCGTACGCCTGGAGCGCTCGGCCAGACGGCTCCGTCGATTTCATCAATCAGCGTTTCCTGGAATTTACGGGGCGATCTATGGAGGACATGCTGGGCTGGGGTTGGGGTTTCTCAGTTCATCCCGATGACCTCGCGAGGTACACCGGCGACTGGCAGGAAGCTGTGGCAACTGGGGAACCGATGGAGAGCGAAGCACGGGTCCGGCGAATGGACGGGGACTATCTCTGGTTGCTGATCCGCAACGTGCCGCTGCGTAATGAGCTGGGAAGTATCGTTAATTGGTATGGGACAGCCATCGACATCGAGGAACGCCACCGAGCTGAAGATGCCTTGCGGCGGAGTGAAGCATATCTAGCGGAGGCGCAGCGCCTGAGCCACACGGGCAGTTTCGGCTGGAAGCCGTCCACCGGCGAGATCATCTGGTCAGAGGAAACCTTTCGAATCTTTCATTACGACCGAACGACGAAACCCACCGTGGAACTTATTCTTCAGCGGGTTCATCCGGACGACGCAGCCTCCGTCCAACAGACAGTCGCACGCGCGATGGAGGATGGCAAGGATTTTGCGCATGAATATCGTTTGGAGGTGCCGGACGGTGCGGTCAAACATGTCCACGTTGTGGCGCGTGCCTTAAACGATGAATCGGGCAAGGTGGAGTTCGTTGGAGCGGTGATGGACGTCACCGAACGAAAGCAGGCGGAAGAAACGTTGCGGCGAAGCGAGGGTTATCTGGCGGAGGCGCAGAGGCTCAGCCACACGGGGAGTTGGGCCTCGAAACCTGCCAGCGGGGAGAACACGTACTGGTCCGAAGAATGCTACCACTTGATGGGTTTTGATCCGCACGGTGGACTACCGGGATTCGAAACGGTCCTTCAGCGCTTCCATCCGGATGATCAAACCAAAGTTAGGGAAGCGGTCGAGACAGCCGAGAGTGAAAAAGCAGGGTTCGAGCTGGATTACCGAATCATTCATTCTGGTGGCGAGATAAGAGACATCCACGTCATAGGCCATCCCGTCCTCAGCCCATCCGGTAATTTCGTTGAGTTCGTCGGCACCGTGATGGATATAACCGAGCGCAAGCGGGCGGAAGACCGGACTCGCTTGATTATCGACACCGTGCCGGCGCAACTCTGGACGGAGACTCCTGAGGGCGTCGTTGATTTTGTGAATCGCCGCTGGATGGATTACAGCGGGATGACGCTCGAACAAGCAGTTGGATCGGGCTGGAATCGAATGGTGCATCCCGATGATATCGAGCGCGTACTGAGCAAGTGGCGAACACTCATATCGGAGGGAAAGCCCCGCGAGATCGAGTCACGTCTGAGAAGATCCGACGGAACGTACCGTTGGTTCCTCAGTCGTGTCTGTCCGCTGATTGACCGCTCGGGACGCATTCTCGGATGGTACGGCAGCGATACAGATATCCATGACCGGAAGGAGGCGGAAGAAACGCTGCGGCGAAGCGAGGGTTATCTGGCGGAGGCGCAAAAGCTCAGCCACACGGGCAGTTGGGCATGGGCCCCTGCCACCGGCGAAATCAGGTACTTCTCCGAAGAATGCTACCGCGTGATGGGTTTTGACCCACAAGGTGGACAGCCGCGATTCGAGACACTCTTTAACGGCATTCATCCGGATGATCAACCCAGCGTCGCAAAAACGCTCGAGAGAGCAAAGCGCGAACGTGCGGAGTTCGAGCTGGATAACCGAATCGTTTATACCGGCGGCGAGATCAGAGATGTCCACGTAGTGGGCCACCCGGTTTTCAGCTCATCCGGCGACCTCGTTGAGTTCGTGGGTACCATGATGGACGTCACCGAGCGCAAGCGGGGAGAGCAGGCGATCCGTTTGCTGGCTGCCGTTGTGCAATCGTCGCACGATGCGATTGTGAGCAAAGATCTGGATGGCATAATCACCAGTTGGAATAAGGGCGCAGAACGACTGTTCGGCTATGCTGCGGATGAGGCGGTCGGCCAGAATATCTTGCTTATTATTCCCCCTGGCCGTCGTGACGAAGAAATAGCGATTATTGAACGGCTGACGCGAGGCGAGCAGGTCGACCACTTCGAGACGGTCCGCATGCGCAAGGACGGCAGCCTGCTCGACGTTGCGCTAACAATTTCGCCGATGAGGGATGCCGCGGATCGCGTCGTTGGAGCATCGAAACTGGCACGGGACATAACCGAACGTAAACATGCCGAAGAAGCTTTGCGCCAGGCACGAGCGGAGCTCGCACACGTCAACCGTGTGACCACCATGGGAGAGCTAACGGCTTCCCTGGCCCATGAAGTGAATCAGCCGATAGCCGCCGCTGTCACCAGCGCCAATAGTTGTATCCGCTGGCTGGCGGCCGACGTCCCAAATCTCGACAAGGCCCGCGCGGCCGCCGAGAGGATCGTGAAAGACGGAACGCGGGCGGCGGAAATCATCAGCCGGATACGCCTCCTCTTCCAAAAGGGTACACAGCAATTGGAATGTGTCGACGTAAACGAAGTCATTGAGGAGATGATCGTGCTGCTGCGCGGCGAGGCGACGCGACACTCGATTTCAGTCCGGACAGAACTGGCGGCAAATCTTCGCCAGGTCATGGGGGATCGCGTGCAATTGCAGCAGGTCATGATGAACCTCATGACAAACGGCATCGATGCGATGAAGAGTGTGGACGGGATGCGCGAACTAGCGATCAAATCCCAACGAGCCGAGAACGAGCACCTGCTTGTGTCCGTCAGTGATACGGGTGTTGGGTTGCCACCCGGGCAGACGGATGAGATCTTCAATGCGTTCTTCACCACCAAGCCTCACGGCACGGGGATGGGACTGCGGATCTGCCGCTCCATCGTTGAATCGCATGGCGGCCGCTTGTGGGCTGGAGATAACTCTCCCCGCGGCGCGGGCTTCTACGTCAGCCTACCCACCAGAGTCGAGACACGTGAATGACGTCAGCAGGTACTCCCACGGTGTTCATCATTGATGACGATGCCGCGGTACGTGCATCCATCCAAGATCTGTTGGAGTCGTGCGGGTTGCGTTCCGAGTCCTTCGAAACCGCGGAAGAGTTCCTGCGCAGCGAACTGAAGGGGGAGCCACGCTGTCTAGTTCTGGACGTGAGCCTCCCCGGAATCAGCGGCCTGGACTTTCAGCGCCGGTTGGCCGACGCAGGTTTCCAGATTCCCATTATCTTCATTACCGGCCACGGAGACATTCCGATGACCGTGAAGGCCATGAAATCCGGTGCAGTAGAATTCCTGACTAAGCCGTTCCTAGACCACGACTTGCTAGCTGCGATCTACCAGGCATTGGGGCGCGATCGTGCGACGCGCCAGCAGCAGAGCGATCTTGCTGGATTGCGAGAATGCTTCGAAACGTTGACCGCACGCGAGCGCGAGGTCATGGGCCTGGTGGTTTCGGGCATGCTCAATAAGCAAATCGCCGGTGAACTCGGCAACAGCGAAGTTACGGTAAAAATCCAACGCGGCCGGGTGATGAAGAAGATGAAAGCTGGATCTCTGGCGGAATTGGTGAAGATGGCGGGGCTTTTGGGGGTTCCGCCGGGCGCGAAATAGCATAATACCAACGTGTGATTGCGCCACTTTCCGCGAAGCTGGTAGCTTTCTGACATGGTCAATCAGAACAAAGCCAAGTTGGTCGTGGTTGTCGATGACGATGATTCGATGCGTAGCGCTGTGCAGGACTTGCTGGAAGCAGTTGGGTTGCCGGCAAGAGGCTTTGCGTCCGCCGAGGAATTTCTCAGCTCTGGCAAACAGTACGAGACTGCATGCCTGATCACGGATATCCGCATGCCGGGAATGTCCGGTCTCGAACTGCAGGCGCAGTTGAACGCCGAACGTTGCAGGATTCCAATCATCTTCATTACCGCACATGGCGACGAAAAAATGCGGTTGCAGGCGCGGAGAGAAGGCGCGGTAGAGTTTCTGTCTAAACCGTTCGACAACGAAGTCTTGCTCGATGGTGTTCGAGCCGCTCTGGAAAGCTAAGCCCCCAGGTAGAGGTGCGCATCAGTGCGCACAGGAGGTCTCGCGTGGCAGCTGTTGTAAGATTTGGATCCGCCGACCATGAGAGCAAAGAGCGCAGATTCGAGCAGATCATAGGCAAGAGTCCTGCTCTGGAATCGGTGCTCGAACAAGTTGAGCAGGTCGCGCCCACGGACTCCACTGTTCTTATCCAGGGAGAAACAGGCACGGGCAAGGAGCTGATCGCGCGCGCCGTCCACGACTCGAGTTCACGGTTCGGTCGCCCTTTCATCAAACTGAATTGCGCTGCCATCCCCTTCGATCTATTGGAAAGCGAGCTTTTTGGCCACGAGCGAGGCGCATTCACAGGAGCCATAGCGCAAAAGATTGGCCGTTTCGAGTTGGCCGACAAGGGGACTCTCTTCTTGGACGAGGTAGGAGATATTCCGCCGGGCTTGCAGCCCAAGCTGCTGCGGGTCCTGCAGGAACAAGAGTTCGAACGGTTGGGCAGCACTCGGACTCACAAGGTGGACGTGCGGCTCGTGGCTGCGACCAACCGGAATTTGGTGGATATGGTGAAGCGTAACGAATTTCGCAGCGACCTCTACTATCGATTGAATGTGTTTCCGATCTCGCTGCCGCCGCTGCGCGAGCGCCGCGCAGATATTCCAACGCTGGTGACGCATTTTGTGGAGCTATATGGCCGCCGGATGGGTAAGCAAATCGAACACATCCCTCCAGACACGATGTCCGCGCTCAGCTCGTATCAATGGCCGGGAAACATTCGCGAGCTTCAGAATTTTATCGAGCGGAGCGTAATCGTCACTTCAGGCAATGTTCTGCACGCCCCTCTCACGAGTTTGAATTGCGCGGCTGCGACGGAATCGATCGGGGCAATTACTATGGAGGACGCGGAGCGCGACCACATTCTCAAGACTCTCGAGCTAACACGCTGGGTGGTTTCCGGTCCCGACGGGGCGGCCATACGTTTGGGAATCAAGCGGTCTACCCTTTACTTCCGGATGCAGAAGCTTGGCATCTCACGTATCAACAGGAATCCCCTTTCCTTGTAGCAGAGTCGCTATCGTCCGGGAATCGGTTTTCCAATTGATTGACCATGTCCACGCAGCAGCCACAACGCACCAGCACTTACCTCCCCAGTCCACCAAGATCTGAAGCTGTTTGAAATTTAACTGATAAATGGTCTCACTGAGTCTGTCGGCGTGACGGACGCCGTGTATAGCGGGCTGGCATCGCATCCCGCGCTATTGCTTGCGTGGGTCTCTGCTTTCAATCACTTACGCAATCAACATGTTTGGCAACCTGCTTGCCCTTTCAGTCGTGTCACGCGACGCACGGAGTGGTTTCGTGGCAAGTCTAAGATTGAAGAGGAATACCATGCTGCACAGGATTTCGATTTTTGTTCCACATGGCTGCAAGTGCTTTGTTCGAATTGCCGCGTCTGTTCTGTTCGTACTTGCCTTGGGGTGCTCATCAGCACCAACGTTTGCCCAGGAGCCGGGACAGAGGACCTTTTCCTCTGTCCAAGATGCCAGCCGCGCTTTGTTTGCTGCAATGCGGGCACAGGACGATCAATCTGCCTTGAGCATCCTCGGACCGGACGGAAAGGATGTTCTCTCGTCAGGCGATCCAGCGGAAGATGCCGATGCACGCGTCGGCTTCGTCGTCAAATACCAGGAGATGCATCGGTACGTGACCGAGGCGAATGGGACTGTAACCCTTATCGTGGGGGCCGAAAACTGGCCATTCCCAATTCCCCTGGTTAACAACCAGAGCTCGTGGTATTTCGACACGCCGGTAGGCAAAGACGTGATCCTCTCTCGGCGCATAGGTAAAAACGAACTTGCCGCAATGGATGCCTGCCGCGAATTGGTGGATGCGCAAAAAGAATATTTCGCCCGCCCGCCGGGCAATCTGCCCCAGCAATTCGCGCGGAAACTCGTCAGCGATGAAGGCCGACATAATGGTCTCTACTGGCTCGGTGCTTACAATCAATTCGGCAGCCCGATCGACCCTCTCATCGCGTATGCGTACGGAAAAGGTCCGGAGGACCAAGTGGGCGATCAGGTCCCGTTCCACGGCTACTTTTTCCGGATCCTCACCAGCCAAGGGCCTCATGCACCGGGCGGAGCCAAGAAATATGTCGTCGACGGAAAGATGACCAAAGGATTCGCCTTCGTCGCCTATCCCGCCAATTACCATTCCTCGGGAGGATTGACTTTCATTGTCGACGAATCCGGAAGTATTTACGAAAAGGACCTTGGTCCCGACACCACAAAGATTGCGCAAGCGATGATCGCCTACGACCCGGATTCCACGTGGCAAAAGGCTGATTGACCCAGGGGGTCCAGAGTCGCCGATGTCACGCCCTGCACCAGTTCTACCAACGCTGTACCCATTCGATCCGCCCGTTCGAGAATCGGCGCCTACCAGCTCGCGCCGTCTAGGCGAACGCGTACCTTTGCTGTCCTTTCTTCGGCAGGATGTAGCTTCCAGTCGACCGGCGTGGCTGCCATTCGTATTGGTTTTAGCGGCGATCGCCGGAGTCGCGTTTGCAGACCATCTCGTTGCTTCGCTCTCACTTGTTTACCTCTATACGCTGCCTCTTACCATTGGCGCAATTTTCTTGCGCAAGGAAATCAGCTACGGCCTAATCGTCGCGTGTATCCTGTTCCACTATTTTTTCCACTATTTTGATCCCCCGCGGCACATCCACTTGGGACTCCGCATCTTCCACGATCTCTCAGCGCTGTTCTGCCTCACCGTCGTTGTCTATGTGCTCCAGCGTTATATCGAGCGGCAGGAATCGCTCGTCAAAACCATTGAGCAACAACGTGATAGCCTTCTCAGCGACTTGGAGCTTGCGGCAGAAGTTCAGCGCTTGTTTCTCCCCTCTGGAAAACCAGCGATCGCCGGACTCGAAATAGCCGGGATGATGCACCCCGCACGCGGCGTAGGCGGCGACTACTTCGATTATTTCCCCATTGACGCGGACACGACTCATATCGTCATTGCCGACGTAGCTGGAAAAGGTGTTGCCGCCGCCCTCTTGATGTCCGCGACGGCGGCGGCCATGCGGCTTGAGGCGAACCGCGATCGAAACATGCTGCAGCAAGTGGATAAGTTGAATACCGAGATCGGCGCCGTGTCAGATCCCGAAAAGTATGTGACGCTGCTGGTTGCGGAAATCCACAGAAACAAACAGATAATCCACTACGTGAATTGCGGGCACAATCCTGCCCTTTTGTTTCGAACAAAAACGGGAGCGCTTACGCGGCTGGACTCGTCTTGTCCACCCATTGGATTAGCACCGGAAGAGAATTGTGAACTACGCTCGGAAGATCTTGTTACCGGCGACGTCTTGGTTTTCTATACCGATGGAGTCACTGAGGCCGAGAACCGTCTTGGGGAAGAATTCGGCATGGAGCGCCTTTCCGCAACTGTGCGCAGTGGTTCTTCGATGTCCGCCGAGGACCTCATGACCAGTATCTATAGTGCCGCCGCAGATTTTTGCGGCGATGCCTTCAACGACGATGTAACCATTCTCGTGGTCAAGTGCGAATTCGACCGCTCCTCTACTCCCACTTCGTAAGACTTTCTTTGAATGTGGCAGTTTAAGTCCCGGAGTGACCTCGCATCGGCGCATACCGCTTCTGTCCCCATCCTTTATCCCTCTTTCGGAAACCGCATTCAGTCCCGATCGGCGCGCTGCCAGCGTGCTGACAATCATCCAATCCGCTGGACTCTTCGCTCCTCTCTCCCTACGCTTAGTTTCCAGTCGATCCTATTAAGGGTTATATTTTCAACCACTTCCGAGATTCCTGCTCAGTCTGCATGGTGGCACCCCGGCTGCATTCTTACTATCCGGAGCAAGAAAAGTGGGCGGAAAGGGTAGAGCCGAATCATGTGGATAGTCAGACTAGCACTGCGGCGGCCTTATACGTTTGTCGTAGTGTCGATACTCATCGTGATTATGGGTGGGCTTGCAATCGTTCGAACACCAACGGACATCTTCCCGAACATCGACATTCCCGTTGTCAGCATCATCTGGAACTACAACGGCCTCGTACCCGAAGACATGAGCGATCGCATCGTTAGCGTCACGGAGCGAGCGCTGACCACTACCGTCGACAACATCGAGCACGTCGAATCGCAATCACTGTATGGAGTTGCCGTTGTCAAAGTGTTCCTGCAGCCGACCGCGAACATTCAGCAAGGAATTGCACAGATTACGGCGATTTCTCAGACCCAGCTCAGGCAGTTGCCCGCAGGAACGACACCGCCTCTCATTCTTGCCTACAGCGCATCGAGCGTGCCGGTTCTCCAGTTGGCTCTCTCGGGGCAAAACTTGTCGGAGCAAGAACTCAACGACTATGGCCTGAATTTCATTCGGACCCAGCTCATCACCGTGCCTGGCGCATCTGTCCCCTATCCTTATGGCGGTAAACAACGCCAGGTGCAAGTCGACCTGAATACGACAGCCTTGCAGTCGAAGGGCCTGTCCGCCCTAGATGTAGTGAACGCGATAAGCGTGCAAAATCTGATTCTGCCCACGGGAACGTCCAAGATCGGTTCCAAGGAATACGATGTTTCCATTCCTAATGCAGCGCCGCAGACGATTACCGACTTAAACCGAATCCCGATTAAAACGATTGGCGACACGACGATCTACATCAAAGATGTTGCCTGGGTACGCGACGGCTTTCCGCCGCAGACGAATATCGTGCGTGTGAACGGACAGCGCTCCGTATTGCTGACCATCCAAAAGGCGGGTAATGCGTCAACCCTGGACGTTATCGCCGGCATCAAGGCTCTTCTGCCCCAAATCAAAACCACGGTTCCACCACAGCTAGATATTGCACCGCTGGCGGATCAATCCATTTTTGTTCGTGGCGCGATCAGCGGTGTCGTCCGGGAGACGCTGATTGCCGCGTGTCTGACCGCTTTCATGATTCTCGTTTTTCTCGGTAGTTGGCGAAGCACCATCATCATCGCAACCTCCATCCCTCTGGCGATCCTCACCTCCATCATTGTGCTTAGCGCGATCGGAGAAACGATCAATATTATGACCCTTGGCGGACTCGCTCTGGCGGTCGGCATTCTGGTGGACGACGCGACCGTTGAGGTCGAAAACATCAATCGCAACCGCGAGGCGGAACCCGAGAAGGACATGGATGAAGTTGTCCTCGACAGCGCGTCGCAAATTGCAACACCTGCTTTCGTCTCCACACTTGCGATCTGCATTGTGTTTGCACCGATGTTCTTGCTCTCCGGCGTCGCACGGTATCTCTTTGTGCCGCTCGCCGAAGCAGTCGTTTTCGCTATGTTGGCCTCGTATTTCCTCTCGCGGACCATTGTTCCGACAATGGCAAAGTACTTATTGCGGGGAGAGAAGGAGGCGGGAGATCCCCCCAGCCGCAATCCTTTTGTGCGGCTCCAGAAGGGTTTTGAAGCGGCTTTCGAAAGATTTCGTCACAGCTATCGCGGTCTCCTGGAGATTTGCCTCCATCACCGGAGTGCTTTCCTCATTGCCTTCTTCGCGACCTGCCTGGGTTCCCTCGCGATTCTGATCCCTTGGCTAGGCCGGGATTTCTTCCCCAGCGTTGACAGCGGCACTTTCAAACTTCATCTGCGCGCGCCCACCGGAATGCGCATCGAGGAAACCGCCAACCTATGCGACCAGGTCGAACAGTCGATTCGACAACAAATTCCAACCAATGAAGTTAACGACGTAATTGACAACATAGGTCTGCCTTATAGCGGCATCAATCTTTCTTACAGCAATTCGGCTCCGGTCGGCACATCGGACGCCGACATTCTTGTGACTCTTTCCGCCAAGCACCATCCCACAGATGACTACATTCATCAGCTTCGTCTGACACTCCCAAAACAGTTTCCGGGGGTTAGCTTCGCGTTCTTGCCTGCGGACATGGTCAGCCAAATCCTGAACTTTGGCTTGCCGGCCCCCATCGACGTCCAAGTCGTGGGAAACGACCTCGAGGGAAACCAGCGCTATGCAAATGCGCTCCTGGGCAAGTTGAAGTACGTTACAGGAACTGCAGATCTGCGGATTCAGCAACCCTTCGATGAACCTTATCTGTACCTGCGGGTCGAGCGTACGAAAGCAGAGCAGCTTGGTTTTACCGCCCACGATATTGCGCAAAATCTTCTGGTGTCGCTGAGTGGCAGCTTCCAAACCTCGCCAACATTCTGGGTTGACCCCAAGAACCGTGTCAGCTATCAAATCGCAACGCAGACGCCGCAATATCGCACCGACACACTGCAGGATGTTGAGAACATCCCGATCACCGGCACAGACCCTACGGCTCCTCCATCGCTCATGGCCAGTCTGGTATCAACTCAGCGGGGTGCAGGAATGGCAGTGATTTCTCATTACAACGTAGCGCCTGTCATTGACATCTTTGGCGCAGCCACGGGACGCGACCTGGGTGGCGTGGCCGGCGACATCAATAAAATCATTGAGGACACCCGCCAGCAGTTACCCCGCGGCTCTCGCGTTGTTGTGCGTGGTCAGGTTCAGACGATGCGAGCGTCCTACGTCGGTCTTCTGAGTGGCCTTGCGTTCTCGATCCTGCTTATATACCTGCTGATCGTCGTCAATTTTCAGTCCTGGCTGGATCCTTTCATCATGATTTCCGCGCTGCCCGCTGCACTGGCAGGCATTGCGTGGTTTTTGTTCATAACGCACACAACTCTCAGCGTTCCCGCGCTCATGGGGGCCATCATGTGCATGGGCGTCGCCACCTCTAACAGCATCTTGGTTGTTAGCTTTGCGACCGAAAAAATGCAGGGAGGTAGTGATTCCATCAGCGCCGCATTGGAGGCAGGCTTCACGCGCTTTCGACCTGTCCTGATGACTGCTCTGGCCATGATCATCGGCATGGTGCCCATGGCCCTAGGACTGGGAGACGGAGGCGAACAGAATGCGCCCCTTGGCCGGGCGGTCATAGGCGGCTTGCTTTTCGCTACGGTTTCCACGCTGCTTTTTGTCCCAGCATTTTTCAGCGTTTTGCAGGGTTCGCGCCGGCATCCGGCCCAAACCGAATACCAGCACTAGACAATAATCTATGTGGAGTCATTATGTCGCAACAAACTGAAGAGAAAAAACAAGTGGGCGGGCAAACGCTCCCACCGAACGACGTGGGAAGACCGCAGCGTCCGCTTAGGCGATGGTTGGGTCTGGCGATTGCGTTAATCGCCGTGGCCGCCCTGTTGGTCTCGGGCATCTTGTCCCGTGTCAAGGCTCGCACAACGCTAAAGGCAGAAACGGCCCAAGTCGCTCTCACCGCGGTATCGGTCGTTTCACCAAGACAAACCGCGCCCGCCCAGGAAATCATCCTTCCGGGAAATGTGCAACCGTTCATCACTTCACCGATCTATGCGCGAACCAACGGATATTTGAAAAAATGGTATTTCGATATCGGCGCGCATGTGAAACAGGGGGAATTGCTTGCTGTCATCGAAACGCCGGAAGTCGATCAGCAACTCCAGCAAGCGCGCAGCAACCTGGCGACCGCACAGGCCAATCTAGAACTCGCCGCCATCACGAAAGCACGATATCAGGGGCTTCTGAAGAGCAATGCTGTGTCGCAGCAGGACGTCGACAACACCGTGGGTACTTACAATGCGAATAATGCAATTGTGGAAGCGGACCGGGCGGCCGTGGACCAATACGCCGCGCTGGTGTCCTTTGAGAAGGTCTACGCCCCATTCGATGGTGTTATCACTGCACGAAACACTGACATTGGGGACCTAATCAATTCCGGTAGCAACGCCAACACAAAAACCGATCTCTTCCACATTGCCCAACCGGGAACGTTGCGCGTTTACGTGAACGTCCCGGAGGAATATTCGCGAGGTACTAAAGTCGGCATGACTGCAGATCTCGCCCTCGCTGAATTTCCGGGCCGTAAATTTCACGGGAAACTGGTGCGTACTGCCGATGCGATCAATGTGACGACGCGCACGTTGCTGATTGAAATCGATGTTGCCAATCCAACAGGCACGCTCCTCACCGGCTCTTATGCAGAGGTCCACTTGGCTGTTCCGACGCAAGCCTCGACCTTGCTGCTTCCCGTCAATACTCTGCTATTCCGCTCAGAGGGTTTACAGGTCGGCGTTGTAAGGGACTCCAAAGTGGTGCTTTCGCCCGTGATTCCTGGGCACGATTTTGGCAATCAGATCGAGATCGTCTCCGGCCTCAAGCCCGACGATAAAGTCATTATCAACCCGCCCGACTCCATCGTGACTGGACAGCAAGTCCAAATTGTTCAGGCAACATTGCCGGGAGATATCAAGTGAAACGCCCTCGAAACATGGTTTTGATTGCCCGCCGACGCCAAAAATCTTGTCTGATGGTTCTGCTCGCGGTAGCTGGGTTCCAGTTGACCGGATGCACCGTGGGACCTAATTATCGCCGCCCGGCGGCAGAAGTTCCACCAGCTTATAAAGAGGTAGGGGATTGGAAACCTGCCCAGCCGAATGACCAGAATTTTGGGGGCAATTGGTGGGAAATCTTTCAAGATCCCCAACTCAATGCCCTCGAAGCGCAGGTCAACGTTTCCAACCAAAACTTGAAGGCGGCCGCAGCCCAATATACTCAGGCCCGCGCTCTGCTGCGTTACTATCGCGCCGATTACTTTCCAACGATTACCGCAGATCCATCGGCAACTCGCACCAGGACATCCAAAAACCGTCCTCCTCCCAGCTCAACCTTCAATGGCATCACCTACAACGATTTTCAAATCCCTTTCGAATTGTCTTATCAAATCGATGTCTGGGGACGCGTGCGTCGTACGGTTGAGGCCTATCGCGACCAGGCACAAGCCAGCGCAGCCGACCTAGCCACAGTGAACTTGTCCATGCATTCCCAGTTAGCGCTCTACTACTTCCAGGCTCGCACGCTTGACGCTGAGGAGCAGCTTCTAAATTCAACCGTCACGCAGTACGAGCAAGCCTTGGAGTTGATCCAAAGTCAGTTTGCCGGAGGCATTGCTTCCGATCTGGAAGTGCAGCAAGCTGAGACTCAACTGGAAACAACCCGCGCGCAGGCCATCGACGTTGGAGTTGCTCGTGCCCAGTACGAGCACGCAGTCGCAGTTCTGATTGGCAAGCCTCCAGCATATTTCAGTCTCGCTCCTCTTCCCCTAACGATGCCTCCTCCGCCAATTCCCGTGGGCCTGCCTTCCGAATTGCTCGAAAGGCGGCCCGACATCGCATCCGCCGAGCGCCTCATGGCCTCCGCCAACGCGCAGATCGGCGTGGCCAAGGCTGCCTACTATCCCAATATCAGCCTGGGGGCGACTGGGGGATTTGAGAGTAGTGCCATCACGACTTTGTTCTCCGGCCCCAGCATCCTGTGGTCGGCTGGTCCATCTGCTCTGTTTACAGTCTTCGACGTCGGGAGGCGCCGTGCTGCTTCTGACCAAGCCGTCGCCGCGTACGATCAAGCCGTCGCCAACTATCGCCAAACCGTGCTGACTGGCTTTCAACAGGTCGAAGACAACGTGGCGGCATTGCGCATCCTCGAGCACGAAACTCAGGTTCAGGACAAGGCCGTCACCGCAGCTCAAAAATATCTCGAACTCGCCAACACTCGTTACAAGGGCGGCGTAACCAGTTATCTGGAAGTCACGACCGCTCAGACCGCCGCCCTCTCAGACGAAGTCACCGCGGTGAATCTTCTCGGCCGCCGCATGGTGGATGCCGTCACGCTTGTCCAGGCCCTTGGCGGCGGCTGGAATAGCGCCGAGTTGCCGGCACGCCCGGAATGCTGCGGCAAGCTAACCACCACCTCAAGATAATTTTCTCCCACTTGGGGCAGTGGCCAAATCAAGCAAAACTCCTTTGCACGAACTTCCACCTCTCGGTGCCTCTTCGATCCATTCGTCGTGAATCACAGTTCGCAGAAAGAAACCAACAGCTGAGAATGGCTAGCGACCCGAGTTGCACGCAAAATAACCTGCTGGGGGATTGGACCTGAATTTGGACAGGTGTCTGACATTCTGACATTTGACGTGGCTCCCTTTCTCTCCTGCTGGTCCGAACTCCTGCAATCTCACTAAGGATGAACCCCTTATCGCCTGGCTCTTTCATCTTGAACCTCAAACTCTTTTGGCAGGGTCCTTGCTGTAAATGAAAATGAGAACACGATTCTAGAAACAGGGGGGAGATATGGCTGAGGGGCCAAATTCGAATTCACGCAGAAACTTTCTGAGGTCAGGCCTAATCGCGATTTCGACTGCGACGTTGGCGGGAGAGGCTCCCGCGCTGCTCGGCAATCCCCGTTCCGAGGCGACCCCTCGATTTCTCAACGAGTCCGAAAGGCGATTCCTGCAAGCCGCCGTGGAACGACTGATCCCCGCGGACGAAAAATGGCCGGGTGCTGCGGAAGCTGGCGTCGTGAACTACATCGACCTGCAAATGGCCGGTCCGTGGGGCAAGGGCGAGATGATCTACCGCCATGGACCTTTTCGAAAGGGCACCCCCTCGCAAGGCTATCAGCTCGAGTACACGCCAGCAGAATTGTTCCGTCGATCGATCGTCGCCATCAGTGCGCATTTTTCGGAACAGGGCAAATCATTTGATCAACTGCCCCCAACGGAAAAAGATGCTTACCTGACCAGTCTCGAAAAGGGGGGCATCGACCTTGACGGCGTTCCCTCCAACACGTTCTTTGACTTCCTCTTGAAACACACCGTAGAAGGATTCTTTTCTGATCCCATCTATGGCGGAAACAAAAACAAAATTGCCTGGAAGATGATCGGATTTCCCGGAGCCTATTCGGATTACTACGACCTGATCGACAAGCACGGCGTCGAGCTGCTTCGCGAACCATTGGGCATCGGCGACGGTGCCAGCTCGCCTTCCATGAACGCGATGCGGGAAGGGATTTGAAACGTGCCGCAAACACTCAAAGAAGTCGACGTTGTCGTCATCGGCGTCGGATTCGCAGGCTCCATTCTTGCGAAAGAGTTGGCGGCGACGGGTCTCAAGGTTGTTGGGCTTGAACGCGGCCACGCACGCCACAGCGTCCCAGATTTTCAGGCGCCGGCGATCCATGACGAACTGAAGTACTCGGTTCGCAAAGGCATGATGCAAGACGTCACCCGCGAAGCGATGACCTTTCGCAACCAGCACCGCGAGGTTGCATTACCGATGCGGCAGTGGGAGGCATTTCTGCCAGGCACTGGCCTCGGTGGCTGTGGCGTTCACTGGAACGGCCAAATCTGGCGATATCAGGTCGCCGACTTCATCTACAAATCACACATCGAACAGCGTTATGGGAAAAAAATCCTGGATCCCGACCTGCGCATTCAAGACTGGGGCGTGACCTACCAGGAATTGGAACCGTATTACGACCGCTTTGAATACCTGCTTGGAGCTTCCGGAAAAGCGGGCAATTTGAACGGCAAAATCGAAGAGGGCGGTAATCCTCTCGAGGCGCCACGCTCGCGCGAATATCCCAACCCTCCGCTGAAGGAACAATACGCCGGAGCTCTCTTTCGGAAAGCGGCCTCGGACTTGGGTTATCACCCGTTCCTCCAACCGGCCGCCAACATGACTCGCCCATATACCAATCCGGAAGGACTAACTCTGAATCCCTGCGTGTACTGCGGATTTTGCGAAAGGTACGGTTGCGAGCACTTCGCGAAAGCGAGCCCGCAGACAGTGATTCTACCGGTGCTCATGAAGAATCCGAATTTTGAGCTGCGCACGGAATCTCAAGTTCTGCGGATCAACCTGGACAGTTCCGGGAAAAAGGCAACAGGCGTCAATTATATGGACGCACAAGGACGCGAGTTCGAGCAACCGGCCAGTCTCGTACTTCTCACCGCGTTCGCCCTGAACGATGTGCGGATGTTGCTGCTCTCCGGCATAGGGCAGCCATACGACCCCGTCACGGAAAAAGGTGTCGTGGGCCGAAACTACGCCTACCAGACGCAGAGCTATGTTCCAACGTTTCTCAAAGAAGACATCCATTTGAACTCCTTCATGGCCGCCGGCGCCAGTGGGACCGTCATTGACGATTTCAGTGTCGACAATTTTGATCACAGCGCTCTTGGATTTATTGGTGGCTGTTACGTCCTGTGCGGGAGCACAAATGCGCGGCCGATCGAGTTCCATCCGACCCCGCCCGGGACTCCTCGTTGGGGACGCCAGTGGAAAGACGCCGTGCGTCGCCACTATAACCACACTGCGATATTCAATTTATCCGGCACTTCAAGTGCTTCGCGCTGGAACTACCTTGACCTGGATCCAATCTACCGCGATGCATGGGGACTGCCACTTCTCAGGATGACCTTTGATTTTCCAGAAAACGACTTGCGGATGAGCCGGTACGTCACGAACAAGGCCAGCGAAATCGCGCGGCAAATGGGCGCCACGGTAGTTGTCGATCAACCGCGAACAGGCCCGTTCACCACCACGACGTATCAGAGCACTCACAACACTGGCGGAGCCATCATGGGAAGTGACCCGGCTACAAGCGTGGTGAACCGCTACTGCCAGACTTGGGATGTCCCAAATGTCTTTGTCGTGGGAGCCTGCAACTACCCTCAGAATTCCAGCTACAACCCGACGGGTACTCTAGGAGCGCTGATTTATTGGACTGCAGACGCACTTAAATCCCGGTACCTCAAGCATCCCGGACCGCTGGTGTGAGTGATGACCCGAAACCACATTCTCCGTAAGACTGCGCTGGCCATCCCCTTTGCCGGAGCTTTGCTCGTGAGTTATTCCACCGCACGTCCTGCCCAAACAGACGCGCTGCAGCTAGGGGCCCAAATTGTGGCGCAAGGCACAACGAACGGGGCAATCGCTTGCGCTCGTTGCCACGGATTCGACGGACAGGCGGACGGGAGCGGCGCCTTCCCCAAATTGGCGGGACAGTTTCCGCAATATCTCGCAAAACAATTACGTGCCTATGCTTCCGGGGCGCGGCTGAACGCACTCATGCAGCCGATCGCCAAGGGATTGAAAGACGCGGAAATCGATAGTGTCGCGCAATACTACGCTAGCCTTCACACTTCCTCGTTGCCGTCAGGCTCTGCGGCTTCGCAGCTCGTCGCTCGCGGGGAACAGCTCGCCAAACTTGGAGACTTAAGTTTGCGTGTTCAAGCTTGTGAGAGCTGCCACGGACCAAACGGCCAAGGTGAGCCTCCTGCAGTTCCGTACCTCGCTGGTCAATACGGTCACTACATCAGTGTTCAAATTCAAATGTTTCGTCAAGGCATTCGGAAGAGCCAGCAAATGCAGGATCCCGCCCACGACCTGCGCGAACAAGACATCGCTGCCGTCGCGGCCTATTTCGAGCAAGCATCTCGCCCAACGTCGAAGTGAATCTATCGGGAGGCTCAACATGCCGGAAGTTGAATATCACTACACCTCAGCGAGCAAGCCAGAGGGCGTAGCCCCCTCTATCGCGCGCGAATCGGCCATGGCGGCCCTGACAGATGGTCCTCGCGGAGCCCTGATTATTGCTGCATTTGCGGTCGGGCTGCTCTTTGCAGGTTGGTTGTTTTTTTATTTCGTGTTGTTCATGAGCAGGGGGTCCGTTGGCTAACCAGCTGAATAACGAAAATGCGGAGGGACTCGTCTCAGAACGAGTCATCGACAAGACGGAACGCCGCTGGCTCTTTGTCATGGCAGGCATGCTCGGCGTGATGCTGGCGGTTATCGTCCTCACCGGTGTCTCGCAAATGTTGCATCCCTTGAGCGATGTGGAAACCATCAACCCGGCCACGTTGCACCTGCAAGGCGAGTTCGTCGAAAGCAATCTCGGCTCCGCCGTCGAGCCTGATGGCTCGATCACGGTCCGCATTATCGCCGAACAGTACATGTTCGTTCCTCAGTGCGCCATCGTGCCGGCTGCTACACCCGTTCGTTTTCGGCTGACCAGCGCCGATGTGACACACGGTTTCTTCGTCCAAAGCACCAACACCAACGCCATGGTGGTGCCTGGCTACATTAGCAATGTGATGACAAGCTTCGCGCGCCCGGGAAATTACGAAATGCCGTGTGATGAGTTTTGCGGTTTCGGCCACCATGCCATGGCCGCGCGCGTCCTGGTCTTGCCCAAAGATCAATTCAAGAACCTGCCGCCGAACGAAAGGATGAATTGTGGAGCGCAATAAATTACTTCCTCTCGCCCACTTGTGGGCGGCATTTCTTTGTTTCTTGCCCGCCGTTGGACTGGGTGTGTGGCAAATGCTCATGCGCAGCCCGCTTCCAGCTCCTATCGACGACCCCAACATCTACTACGCCTCCGTAACCGCGCATGGTTCCATCATGGCTTATGTTTTTCCGACGTTTTTCGCGATGGGATTCGGCTACGCCATCGCCGTCTCTGCTCTTGGAAGGCCGCTTCACGGCGAAAAATGGGCGTGGGTCGGTTTTTTCCTCGCCGTCATCGGCACGGTCATGGCTCTCGTGCCGGTTGCCGCCGGCCGATCCTCCGTCTTGTACACCTTTTATCCGCCCCTGGTCGGAAGTCCCTGGTACTACTTAGGAGTCGCGCTCGTCATCATCGGCTCTTATTTTTGGATCGCGTTGATGCTCGTCAATTTCCGTGCATGGAAACGAGAGAATCCCGGAAAACCGGTTCCGCTCGCTATGTTTGCCATCACGGCGTGTGCGCTCCTGTGGGGGTGGACAGCACTCGGAGCGACCAGCGAGGTCCTCTTCCAGATTTTGCCCGTCACGCTCGGGTGGCGCCACACCATGGACGCTGGCTTGGCCCGGACGCTCTTCTCTTTAACTCTGCATGCGATTGTCTATTTCTGGCTCATACCGGCCTACATCGCTTATTACACGCTAATGCCGCAAGCCGCCGGCGGACGACTCTATAGCGACACCATGGGACGCATAACTTTTGTGCTTTTCCTGGTTTTTTCTCTTCCCGTCGGCCTGCACCACCTGTTCATGGACCCTGAGCACGGAGTGGGTTTCAAGTTCGTTCAATCCTTGCTCACGTTCTTGGTGGCGCTTCCCACGTTACTCACGGTGTTTACAATCACCGCCTCCCTGGAAATAGCGGGGCGCGTGCGCGGCGGTAAAGGGCTATTTGGATGGATTCGGGCGTTGCCGTGGGACGAACCTATGGTTCTCGCTGTCGGTCTTTCGCTGCTACTGCTAGGCCCCGGCGGTTTCGGTGGACT
>Ga0209038_10000056_pt1 | contig 32879 bp, 18 predicted proteins | sample BogFormECP03_OM3_FD_188237 | JGI IMG/M metagenome (GOLD analysis project Ga0209038, IMG submission 188237) | Bog forest soil microbial communities from Calvert Island, British Columbia, Canada - ECP03_OM3 (SPAdes) (version 2) | ecosystem: Environmental > Aquatic > Freshwater > Wetlands > Bog ...
AACTTTCTAATGTGATAGCCAATAATATCAGGATATATATAAGATATTTGCTACGGATTTCTCACTTGAAATAGAGAAAGCCAAAGTATTTCTAAACAGCTAGACTAGTAAACATACTACTGTTGAGACCACATCAGTAGTGAAAATAAAAGTCACGAAGAATACTTAGATATTAGTGATAAAGCTTACCACGATACAATAGAAAGAGTATGGCAAGAGTTACAAAAAAGAAGACAACACATGTAAGAAAATAAAAGAAGTATCCTGAAAGTATTGAAAATAATAAAAAAGACATCTAATGACAGCAACTTTAACGTTTCATATAAAGTAGTAAGTTACTCCAAATGACTAAGCCAATATGAAAGGACACTGCTAATAAATAGAGACTAAATACATATATAAATTCCTTATAAAAATATCTTTAATTATCAAATATTACTAAAGTCAAGAAAAGCATTACAATTTTGACTATGGGTATAAGATTAATCAGATATATATCGTTTAGGTCTACATTAGATGGAAATATCAATTACGTGAATCGATTTAGCAAATATTTATTTGTTAAATTAAGAAGAATCTTATATGGAATATTCAGTACCGTAACTACATACAATGTACGACGAGATTCAAGTCAAATGACATAGTGATGATAGCTTATTGAGTAAATCCTGTTATTTTTTAACTAATAATTAATCTTTAGTCATTTTGTTGTTCTTCTGATAGTATCTACGGATATTATCTTTTTACAAGAGTCATTGATAATGATGATGAATTGATGATGAAGATTTTGATTTACTCCTACGATGAAGATATAAATATTTTTTTAGTGATAAACTGAGGATATGATGAAGAAATGGAGAAGATGATGATGAATAACTATGAGGAACTTGATGATATGGAATGTTAAAATTAATAATACTTTATCATTACTGATGAACAGAAGATGAAATATGTTTCTTTATGGTTAATAATAACTGGGATTATTTCTAAATGATTCTTGTCAACAAATTTTTAAAAAATTAAGAATTTTTTCTTTCTCTTAAGATATATCAAATTCACTATAAGATTATCCAAAAAAAAAGATTATTTTTTTTTAATATTTTATAATTGTATTTCTACTTTGTTATTACTTTCCCATATTCTAATTTTAAAGACGTTTAGTCTCTTCATTAATTATTATGGACTATCTTTTTCTTTTCGTTATTTAATTTTCAATACATGAAGAACTGGTATTAAATATTTTGTTTTTAGTTCTTTTCAAAAGTATTACACTATATTAAGGAAATTCACTTTATAGCAAAAATATATTATCCGGTTTATAGGTTACATGAGATAATATCAATGCAATATTTTGTTAATTATATAGAATTAAATTAAAACAATATACTTGCTTAATGAAATTATGTACCCTTACTTATAGACTTAAAACACTTCGAATATTATCGGATTCAGAATATTATATCAGGACGTTAACACGTAAAGACGAGCTGTTTTCTTGTACATAGCCATAAAATCTTAATTTATCTATCATGATATAGTATAGATTATGCAGGGATTTCTTAATATGAAATTGGTGTTGTAGGAATTAAATCTATTTGAATGTAATAAAGGGCTTCTTATGATTACTTTTTGAATTTTTTAATTGTTATGAAAAGAATCCCAATAATATTATATATCAAAAGTCTATATAAGAAACTAACACAGTTAGTAAAAAAGGTAAAAATTTACGATTTTTACTGTGGTTTAATTACTTAAGAAGCTCATATTTACTTATAATCAAATAGAAGCATGTCGTATACGATTGGAAGAATATTAAAGTCAAAAACGAGTAAATAAACTTCATGAAAGATTATTTAAGTCGTTAAGAGTAAAGGAAAGAAAAGTCCACGTAAACGCGTAAGAAATTACGTTTATTTTAAGACCTAATTTTGTTTTCCTTAACGAAAAAACCTTACAGGTTAGAATGGGGAAGGAAAAGGTAACATCTATAATTGGATAAGTGTTGAAAATCAATACGAGTTATTTTGAATTATCTCGTCGAATTTTAGTTTACAGCGTATTCATAGGTTATTTAGATATTCTATTTAAAATTACCTGTAAAGTTAAATTTATTTTTCAAAGATCTTTTGTGCAGAGAGGTAAATTCAATAAAAAAATGAAAACACTAGTAAATTAAAAATCTTTAATTTATAGTAATATAACTACTTAAATAAGTATAAGAAATCCTGTAAATATACTAAGACTACTTTAATAGTGATTATATCTCATTGTCACGTGATTTCTATAATAACAGATGAAATAGATGAGACTTAGCCTATTAGAGCTTCCTATAGATATTTAACTAGAAAGTTTCTAAAAGTAGTAATAAGTAACTAGTGAACTGTACTATAATACCACAATCGTATCATATTCAAATTGAAGACCACCTGAATCTGATATAAGTTAAAGATACGAGATATACACTAAGATATAAAAAAGTAGTTAACCATTTAAGAATAAAAAAGAAAAAGACAGTATACTTTAAACAAAAGATTTTGGACTGGTTTTTTTATTATTATGAATATAACATACAAGGTTCTTTACAATAAGAAACAAAGTAATAAACTAGCCACTCTTTCTCTCTACATGGCCTAGTAACCAATACCACAGAAATAAAGGAAATACAAACCACAAATCAAAACAGAGTCCAACCAAAGACTAAGTCTAACTCCACTCCAAAGCCTACATTAAGAATTGTAAATTTTTATTTAATTCATTACGTACAGTTAAAGTGAATACGATAGGTATATAGTGTAAAGTTATGAAAAAAAGTATAAGGAATTACTCAGTGGTTTTATATGAATATATAGTGTAATCTTAACTAATATTTAGAATTACATTATTGAAGAAAAAGTATTTTAGTTTATACACTAAGTTTTATACAGTTTATGTAATTCTATTAAATAGTATTTTCTGGTTAGTAAGAGATTCTTATTTTTCAATTAACGAAATTTTGAATATGTTATATAAAGCTTTTTTAATGAGAAAGGCTAGTTTATAAAAAGAAATGAGTTCGATATCATTGATATAAATAAAGATACTTGTCGTTTCCACGTAGGAATTTCATAATTGAATATATCCTGGAAAATAAAGTAATTTATTCTTTTAATGAGAGTTCAAACAGTATATAAATTCGCAGGTTTCTTTATGTAAAACATCATGAAAGAGTCATATTTATCATTTTGAGCTTTAAATAAATTAAGAATTACATCTCTCTTAGTATAACGTAATACATAAGTCTAGATAACTTGTTCTTTAATTGGATAAATGACTCTATCATTAATAACATTTTATACCGTTGATCCAAAGTATAGTAATTAGTAAAATGATATTTAAATACATGAATGATTCAAATTACTTGTTAAACAAATAACTTGTTAATCTATCAGGAATAAAAAATATTTATTGAACTTAAAAATATTTTTAACTCATGTCTATTAAAAATACACTATAAAATTAAAGTACAGTTGAATAATCCTCTGTTATATTATTTATCAAATAATTAAGATTTTAACCTAGCTTTTTTTATTCTTAATGTCTAATCTTAATTACATTAGAAAATTCACAGATAATTTCTTTATGTTTATTTTATTAATTCAATGCCGTAGAACGTCTTAGCATTCTATATTTTCTATAAGCAAATTTCTTTATATAATTTTTAAGTAATATACCACATATGGCTTTTGGTACAAAACCGGGAGTAACTATAGGTATTAAAACTTCTTTTTAATGAATAGATCTTACCCTTTGATAAAGAACTTATAGACTATTTGGTAAGAGTTCGATGCAGAGATATATATACTTTAGTGAACGGTGGCTTTCTCTACAACCATAAATATATGGCACTTTATATTCTTATTCAGTATGGTGCTGGATGTTAGGACTTCCTTATCTTTAATATGCGTATAGAATTAGCGGCTGTGGTGATTAATTATTAATTAAATTATCAATTATATAATACATTGTAACTGCACATGCATTATAATGATATTTTTTTCGTGATGCCGCGCTAATAGGAGGCTTCGGAAATGGTTTGTGCATTAATTATGGAGCACCTGATATGGCTTTCCTAGATTAAAAATATTAGTTATGGTTATTACCTTCTCATTAATCTTATTATTATTTCTTCATATGTTGAAATGGTGCTGGTACGGATGGACGTTTATCCACCTTTAGTTCTATAATAGGACATCAAGGACTTCTGTTGATCTTGCATCTTCAGTTTCATTTAGCAGGTGTTCTTCCATGTAGGTGCTATAACTTTATACGTACATTCGTAATATGCGATTAAAGGGTTAACGTTGAAAGGTTGTCTTTATCGTTTGGGCAGTCCTTGTTACAGTCATTTTATTATTGCTGTCTTTACCTGTCTTGCAGGTGCTATACCATGTTATTAACAGATGTAATTTCAATACTCATTTTCTGATGTAAGGGTGGAGGTGATCTATATTATATCAACATTTGCTCTGGTTCTCTGGTCACCCTGAAGTTCATTTTAATTTTACCTGTTTTGGCATGTTTCCGTTATATTCAGACTATGCTAATAAATTATTTTTGGATATTTAGGATGGTTTATGCAATGTTATCAATGGTATATTAGGCTTTATGTTTGGGCTCACCATATGTACACAGTCGGGCTTGACGTTGATACGAGCTTATTTTACAGCTGTACTATGATATAGCTGTACCAACGGAATAAAAATTTTTAGTGGTTAGCTACATTATTCGGTCATATTTGAAGTTGAAAACGCCTCTATTGTTTGTGATTGGATTTCTTTTATTGTTTACGGTTGGTGGCTTATCAGGTGTTGTTGGCAAATTCAGGTTAGATGTTGCCTTTCACGAACATACTATGTGTAGCACATTCTCACTACGTTTTATTATGGGCGCTGTTTTGGAGCTTTCGCGCTTATTATATTGGTTTTGTATATAAAATCTTTACTTCTTATGAACCATAGAATGGTTATATGTTTATAACCCATTGAATTACTTAAAGAATTGTTTATGAAATTCTCTTTATAGATATGTGAAACTATAGGTGTTTACATTTTATTACTACTTTATAGGTGTAATTTAACTTCTTCCCAATGCATTCTTAGGCCTCTCGGGCATGCCCGTCGAATACCTGATTCCCGGATGCTATTTACATTTTAATATTATAGCAGTTATGGGTCTTTTATTACACATTATCTACTATTTTTTTTTCTTTTTTGGTATGTTTTTGGTTATATCAATATATGTTAATTTAAGTTAATATTTCAAATATATATTCTAGTTGATTTTAATCTCTATGGTTTTATTAAAGCATTAGTTATTATGATAACTTGATGATCTATTGAAATACATAAAAGTTATATTTAGAATATTTCGAATAGTATATTTCGTTATAAAGTGGTTTCATAAGACAAAAACATTTACTTAAATAATAAATTGCTGTTATCTTTAGTACTTAGAAATGTACCATAGTAAACTTATTTTTAACTATTGAAAATGTGTATATACAATAACTATATAAAACTCTAACTGATTTTTGACTTTTAAGTTAATAGACACTGCAAGCTTAAACTATATACTAAGAAATCCGTATAATAACCTGTAAATATTGTATACAAACCTTTGTAAAATACTTGGCAGTTATATCGTTTATCAATGCGGTATACGTCATTCATTATTATGGGAAACAGTATCCAATATCAACCAGAAAACATGAGAGTGTAGAAAGCCTATATAGAGCCTTTGCCACCAGAAAATAATATAGAAAACCTTGGCATAGTAAACACAGAGTTACTACGAGATATACCAGTGAATTTCTTCTCAAATTAGGGCATGTTTTCTTATTTATTGTTTCTAATAATTATTATGCTTCTTACTGTAATACTTGACTATATTACTAAATACTACGGCAAAGAAGATAATTAAGCCTATAGATAAAGACGAAGTTAAGTCAAAAAAGAGAACACCAGTATCAAAGAATATAATAAAAGATAGGCCGTAGGTAGCCTAGGCCTCAATAGTATAGAAAATATAGAGAAGAAAATACCTGTATCTACTACGAGGTTGAGTACCACTAAGAGTAAAGTGAATAGTGAACCAAGTAGTAAGTCCATCACTAAGAAATTGAAACCTGGAGCTATAGTAAATAACTGAAACAAGGAAATAAACCTTTAAGTATACGTATGCGCGTAAGGCCTATACTGACGGTATACAAAATAAAGTAGGTAGTCAAGAAGTAAACACTGACCCTATATCTATGAGCAATACAGAGACTAGTACAAGCGCAATGCAAAGTGGAGTACAAAGTACATACAAAGTATGCCGAGTGTAGTGATATAGTAAGTAGTAAACCAGATAGTATGGCTGAGAAATAACAACAAGGCATGTACAGTATACGATAACATTACAGAAAAATATATTCCTGTGATATGCAAAGTTAGTAAAAGTACAGTAGAAAAACCACAGGAAACTTTGCCGATAAAGAAAATAATAGATAAATATTGTACAGAAAGGCTGTCATTTACAACCTAAAGTAAATACGACTGATGTATCGAGCTAGTAATAAATAACTGAATAAACAAAAACCAACATTTATAGATTACAAGAAAGCGCAAGAACAAAAGGAAGAAAAACAATTAAAGAAAACTACGTGGTATTTTTTGGTAAAGTTGTAGGTATTTCTCTAAAGAATAAATGTTACAATATGTAAGTCCTAGCTTATATAGATAAAACTAAGTCAAACAAAGTCAAGAAATAAAAAACACATATTTACACACGGCTCGCTGTAGAGTATTTCTAATTAATAGTAAGATGTAACTATATAACAGTATTTGTATATGTATAATTAATAGCTTTAGAATTGCTACTGAGAATTAAAAGTCAATACAATATAAGTTATAAAAAAATAAGCAATGGTTAAGCCAATAAAAGCTCATAGTGTCCTAGGCTTTGACATCTTTAAAAAATCTTCTTTAAATATCAGTTTCTTTGTATCTAGTTACTATACTATGGTAACCAAATTACTAATATTAAGCTAACAATATCTTTCTTTATATCAAGAATACTTTGCCAATTACTTTCAAGCCTTTTATAAAGAATTTCAAAATAACTGTTTCTTCTTTATTTATAAACTTCTGCTACTCTTCTGATAAAATACCTCCTTATTTTTATTTACTCTCTTTGACTTTGTTACAAGATTCAAGTATCTTTATAACCTTATACATCTAGAAAGCCTCATTACTTTCTTAACTTACATATTATCCCTAGTGCTTCAGTATATTAAACTAGTTACAATAAATTTGGTATATTTTATTATACTTTTAATGGTTGCATATGGTATGGGAAGTGATTTTAGTTAATCCTAGCTCATGTATATAATAAGATATTTTTAAAGATTTCAGTACATATCGCACTATAACACATTGTGGTTATGTATGCAAACAGTTATACAATAGGCTATATATACAACATTCTACCTGATACTTAATAAATACTTTTAAGCAGGTAACGATTAAAAATAAATTGCACAGTTTATTATAAACTATACAGAATCGGTAAATAACTTTTTTTTTACTTTAGTGGTATTCTCTTATATTTGCTAGATAAAGAGTTTATACTAGGAGGAAATTTCTATATTTATTCTTACTTTTTTTCGTTAGACTTTGTTTTTATATATTAAGGAGGCTTTGTCATATCCAGCAAAGCCTCCTTAATACAAATTTAATTAACTCTATAATGAGGCTTTAATGAATTAATAAAAGCTTGAATTTCTTCTATATTAAATGGCATATTTAGTGCTAATTGATTTAACTTTATAGTAGCTTGGGTATAGTCACGTAGTTGTAATAAAGTAATAACTTCCATTATTATTGTGTAAGCCTCTTGTTGATTCGTAGGCCACTTTGTTAATACTGTTACTAATGTAGGTAGGTTTTCTGGTTAAATTGAGATATTACTATTATCTGTATAGTGATAGGCCCTACGGTCAAAGTTATATATATTCAATTATTCTTAAAAAAGTCTCGCATCTTTATTAGTTTTAACGAGTTCAGTATCTGCGCTTATTTCATTGATTACAAGAAGTTTTTATTAGTTTATAGTTACTAAACTGTTAACACTGCGATAGCTTCTGCATGCTCGCTTTTAATAACAGTACTACATGCATTATTAGTGTATAACTTTCTTGCTGATTCGTATATAACTGTGTTAACGCTGTCACTAATTCTTCTAGGTCTGCAGCTTACTACACTATACCTATTGTAATGTAAAAAATATCCTTTTAGTCTTTATAAATGGGAGCATTTTATATATTTAATCAAGCCGTTTCCTTTGTTATTTCAGCGATTGTCAGAGATACTTATTATTGCTTGCTGTGATATACTTATATAACAAAAAAGACTCTTATGCTGTATATTATAGTTAAAGTCACCGTACGTATTAAATACTGTGTTAGACTTGAGTTAACTAATAAATGTCTAACTATTCGTTTAATTTAACCTATGTCTTTTAATAGAGGAGCAGTTCACTACTTTATGTTAAACAGTTTAGATGTCTTGATTTTTTATTTTTGTGAACTAATCAGACTACAGTTCAGACTACAAGTGAGCCCATACCTAGGCCTGAGGTAGTATCAAAAGATAACCAAATTGATAAAGAAATAGATAAACAATTGTTAAGTAGAGAGACTATAAATGACAGTATATCTGATTACAAAGAGATGGAAAAAGTACTACCAGTAAGAACTACCAGTGATACTACAATGCAGCATACAAATAGTCAAGATATTGATGATATGTTAACCGATATGAATACAACAGTTAATAATCGTAAAATAGTTTATAGACTAGATCCATTAACAAAACAAAGTAGATATAAAGACGATATAAGAGCTAGTAATGAGTCAGTAGTAACAGATAAAGAAAACTCAGACTCTGCTTATGATAAAGAAGCTAATTTTAAAGACGATACACAGTCAAACACAAACGAAGTAAATTATGAATCTGCACACGAGAGGCAATCTTATGTAAAAAATAGTTCGAGGTTAACTGAAGCAGAAGCATATAAAAACTATCGTAAATTTATGAGAAGAGATAGGTCAGCTGAATCTGAGAATAAAAGTAGTAATACACCAGAGGACGAAACAGGACCAAGTATAGGAGAAAAAATGAAGAATAAACTTCACGAAATGAAAGCGTCTATATCACCTGAGCAGAATATAAGTAATAAAGAAAGTACGCCTACGACAAGTAAAAATATAGTAAATAATTCAGAACGAGAATTAAACGCTAATGATAGAACATCATTAGAAAATTTCCGCAAGTTTACAATAAAAGAAAGTGACAGTGATAGTGAAGATGAAATAAAGAGTGATCCTTTGCCGAAAAAGCCAGAATTTCGTGATAGAGCTGATGACGAAGCAGCACCTAGTTTCTTAGAAAGATTGCGCGATAAATTTGAAGATGTAAAAGAGTATATAAGTAGTTCTTCGTATAGTAAAGGTACAACTCAAAGTAATATATTAGATAGTAGGGACAGTACACAGAATATACAAAGTGACACGCAAAGTAGTATACATAGGTCAAATCCCATAGAGATAGGAAGCAGTGAGCACAGTACACACACAATGACAAATAGTATACAGAGTGCCATACAGACTGATATACCTATGTCTTCTAAAGATGTACATAAACTAGTAGAAGCAGACTATAAAGAATATATAGGCATAGACTCCACAACTAAGAAAAATACACAGGAATTCTCAGAGCAAGGTAATGACTTTACTACAGAGAATAGAGCAGAAAAGCCTAATATTTCCCTTTAGATATAATTGAGACAAATAACAAGACTATATCTGAAACTATATACTTGATATAGTTGGGAATAAATGTATAAAAGTATACAAAAAAGTAATAAAAATCTTTTTAATAATCTAAAGAAAATACCATAGTTTCATAGAAAACAGCTATCTTTTTTCTCCTGAACAGACTACAACTGTAAACAATTCTGATAGTAAAGTACACAGTCAAAATAATAAAGAACATAGGTTAAAAAGTTATAATGAAAGTAATAAGAGTATTCCAAGTGGTTAGCTCGATATAAAAGATCAACTAAAAATGCTAATTCTTGCCATTGAATATAACTGAGACTACTTACGTGACTAGAAAGAATAAAAATGTTAAATCTTTAATTAACAACGTTAAAGATTTAATAAGTCAATATTAGAGTTAAAAAGAGAAGTTAAGGAAGCAAAAAGTAGTAATCAAAGTATAAACCTACCACGCCTGGTAGTATACTCAAACTTGAAATATAGACTTTCACATACAACTGGTATAAAATACACTAAAGACATAGAGAGTATAACAATAGCTTGATAATATATTAACTAATAAAAAGAAGAGGTATAAAGAAAGAAATTCAAGATTTAAAAAGTAGTTGCTATACGCTACATATACTATACTGAACGGTTGAAGACTTATTTCTTAGCAAGTATATAGAAATACACTAATGATACAAAGAGAACTATAACCTGTAGTATATCATCCTCTTAAAGTAGGTACCTCATACAAGTGAAAAAAGTAGTCCTTATACTAATAGTCATACATACTAAAGCGTTAAACTAACCAGGACTTGTTTATTATAGAAAGATACATAAATACACTAAAATAAAAACGAAGACTATAATCATCACTATAGTATAGTAAGCCGTAAACGATAAAGTTATTCCTTAGAAATTCAGCACTTCTCATGTAAGATATATTGTGTTTTTCTTTATTGTTTATCATGAACAAAGCGCACTGTGTTTTTCTATAAACAAATATATATAAAGGTAAATAGATTATAACGCTTTTTTTTTCTGTAAACGTTATATGTTATTAGTTGTTTTTTCTATACGAAAGAGTTATAGCATTATTCAATCTATTAATAGTTCTAAACGCTTTCTCTAATTTTTTTGTTAATTTTAAAGTAATAAGAAGTCTTGTGCTACTCTTTTATATATCTTTTTGAACTCGTTTAATTTTTGTTATCTTAATAAGTTAGAAGGATAAGATAATAACTGTATATATAATAAAAGAACGGGTTGAGGCTTATATAAAAGAATACGTGATTTTTCTAGTATATTAGTTAAACATAAAACCCAAATATTTAAATATACTTTTTTAGTCTAAACCCGTTATACCAATATATACTGTGTTTGAAAGAAAATCTTTTAAGTTAACAAATAACATAGATAAATTAATTTATTTATGGTCTAAGTACAAAATACTCTTATAATTAGGGAAAGCTTAAACTGACATTTCTTAATAAAAAGATGTCTTTGTACATAAGTAATATTAAATGTTTGACAAACACTCAAGCGCTTTTCTTTTGCTATACCTACACAGGTAACGTATTCGTATACAAACTTTCTTAAAAATTTAAAAGCCTGTGTTAAACTGCAATAGTTTTTCTTAAATTTGTGCCTGTAACTATATAATCCTTTTTTACTAAATTTTTAGTAAACTTAATAGTTGAATTATTGTTTTCCTGTTAATTTCTCTTTATATACGTTTACTATCACATAAAAAAAGTTTTCAATTAATATAAATCTGTAATTTAAGGTATATCTTAAGATCTATTACTTACAATAAGGATAGTCTGTTTTAAAGTTGTCATACAAAGTCTTATAAAAGTGTTAAATTACCTATGAAATTTAAAGCTCAGTTTATTCTACAAATCATATTAAACCTAATATAAAGACTAAAAAGATCAAAAATATCATGTTAACTATCTTTTGAGAGATCGTATTTGTTACTAGTATTATAATAAAAGAATTTACTTTTAATTTAATGAGGTTTTGTTGCTTCCTCTGTAGACGATATGTTCTTAATTATAAAGTCTTTTGTGCTTTGCATGACATTCTTATTTTCATCTCGACCATCATGCAATTGTGGTTTTGGTGGTATGGTACTTTGTATACTACTTGGTATAATATCAGATAGTTTTGTACTCTGGTTAATACTTTGACCTATACCCTGACTTGTCTCTTGTATAGTGTCTTTATTACTATATAGCTTATCATTTTGTATACTACTTTGCATACCACTTGACTCATTACTTGTACTACTTTCTGTACCATGTAACGCACGGTTTAGATACTCTTTTATATCTAGATATTTACTTCTTATATTTTCTCCTATATTTGGGCTCGTTTCATGGTCTAATTTATCATGAAATTCTCGCTTTAGTGGTATACGATCTTCCTGTATTTCTTCTATACCTGTAAACTACTCTTTTTACTTAGACTTTCAACCGTTTCATGTAGATTTTGTGTTAAATTGCTGTCTTCACTGTTTATACTACTTTGGAATGTTGTAGGCATAGTGTTCTCACTGTTAATTACAATATAAATAATGAAATAATGAAATTATTTCATTATTTAAAGATATCAAATCAGGAAATAATATCAATAATGTAACTCGTGGAACTATTGCTGAAATTTCTTATATAGAATCAGGTACGTTATATAATATAATAAATACGCCGAAAAGTCTTCTAGAATTAAATGAAATGCGTTTTAATATCATTAATAAAGCATCATTTGATAAAATAGATCGACAACGATTGGACCCTTATTTAGAAAATATGAGATTATTAGACCCTATTCGCGATCAATGTCATTTAAAATATAATTTGATGCAAGAAGAATTATATAAAGCATTATCCATAGCAGGCTTTCCTAGATTTAATATGTCATATTTTTATGCAATTCTAGTAAATGAATATAAAAATAACCGTGAATTTTTTATACAATTACAGCCTTATATAAATGATAGTATTTTCGAGAGTAAAAAAAATATGACTAAGTTTTTAACAAGAGCAGTTATTATATATCATAATACAGTTAAACCTATACTTTATAATATTCAAAATACCAAAGGTACTCCATGGGAGCCTAGTTTCATTGATGAGATTCATAATGATATATTTTCTTAGTAATAAAATAACTTATATATTTCTTAATTATCCTATAAGATTTGCAATTTTTTTAATAAGTATATGTATATGTTTGTTAGCATATAAATTATATAGATATCAGGTATCAATTGATTATAAAATATATAGACGTAAATTAAATTATTTTGTTATAGTTTTATATATGAGTTATTATATAATAGCTCTTTTGATTATACGATTTTATATGTGGAATAAATCTATTGACTTTAAGATCTTTATTACTAAAATAAAAGAATTACATGCTGTAAATGGTATATTGATTATTTTCTTTATTATTTGTTTATGGATATTTTTAATAGTATGTTTAATTACCTTACGTAAAATACTTAGTAAAGAGATCATTAAATATCATATATATATTTATTCTCATTATGATCATACCAATATTTATAGAAAAGTAATACGTAATCGTTATTTTCGGAGTTTAAACTATTGTGAACGAAAATTACTTATATATTCCTTTAATATTACCACATATATAATAAATCTTTCTAACTATAAATATAAAGAGGCTTTAATAAATAAGCTAGGAAAATCTACTAGTAAATTTGAGTCCTTTTTTGTAATTAGAATAGTACCTATCTTACTAATCCCAACTTTACTTATTTACGATTGTTATATGAATAATTGGCTAATAACGAAGATATTCTATTATCTACCTTTTTATCTTTTATATAATCTTTGGTATCAAACTAACTGTTTCCTTGACAATAATCACATAATATTCGATCGTGTAATATATGAACGTTATTATCAAACTAAAGATATTTTGTATGTAAATACAACAGATAAAGAAGAACAATTGCTTGTATTATATATAAAAAGAGGCTTCAAATATAATTATACTTTACTTGATTTAGACGAAGTCATACCACCTATAATAACTTATAGACGATTTGTAAGAGTACATAATTCAAATATATTTGAAAATACAGAAACAGGTCAGTGTATAAAAGAAGAAGATTGTGTAGAGATACCTAACAAAATTTAATCGAATACAAAACAACATCTCAAAAATTACCTTTTAAGACTTTGTAATAATTGATAAACTTATTATGAAAAACTAACAGAATAAAAAAGCCTTTGAAGCTCTATGTTCCGAAGTAGATACTCGGTATCGTTATAATAAACTGTGAATTATACAAAACGACTCATCACGTTAACATGAATCTTGTTATCATAAACCTCAAACTCAAGAAGAAAATAAACATGATTCTACAAATATCAAGGCTACTACAGATCAATATCTTTACCATGAAGTTAAATCCACAGTATCTCAACATTATACAAATAATAATCCTTTAATGTAAAACCTCCACTTCCCTTAATAAGTTAAACTTTTACCAAAACCGCTTTAGAAAAACCTATCGATATTAACAAAAATTCTCATTGAGATTATCCTGGAAAAGGTTATACTCCAAGAGATCATAAAAAAAGTACGAATTAATCAGGAAAACAAGAAAGTGATTACCCTTGCCTGTAATAAGAAACCTCCTCAGCATGAAACATCCCATACAACCATAGTTGATAACCAAGATGAAAAAGAAATTGGTATACTTTCCCAATTGTAAAAAGATAGCAAATGAAAATTATAAAGGCCAAAGTGTAGGTAGTAGTAATATTGATCCAAATAAACCAAAAGCGCAGTATATGAAAACATATGAGAATCCAAGGGTACACGAAACAGATACCACGGTTATAAAGCAAGAAGCAACAAACTTCTTAAAAAAACATGAAAAAATCATAGACACCATCGTTACCAATTCTAATGTAAATAATAAACCAGCCTTATTAAGAATTAATAAACACTCTCAATTATTGTATCATGAAAATGTCAACCCATATATGATATAGACAGAAATAAAATCGATTATGATTAAAAACCTAATAATGATAATTATAGCCTGTATAATTGTTACATATTTTGTATATTTTCGTCTCATTTTTACAAGGTTACCTAAAGAACTGATTAGTCAATAGATTGTAACAGAATATTATATACTTTAGCAGCAGCAATATCTCTAGCCTTATTTTTTTATACAGTTATAAATTATACAAGACACAATATATCACATGGTATAACCATCCACAAACATTCTCATTTTGTGGGTTAGTAACCAAATAAGTACCTTGTTTAAAGCATATTATAATAGTTTAAAGGCTTTGGATGATTTCATTAAGCATACCATATTAGTAGAACATTTAGGTCAAATATTGAAAAGTTTAAGTGTCATTTTCATTAAAATATTCACTAAAGTAAAATCCAAAAAATATATCATAATATACACAATGTTAGATCTAATGCCCAAAATAATATTTCTAATAGCCTTTAGCTTTGATCTTTATAATCATAAATTTTACTATAGCTATCAACTTGTTGGTATTCTATTCATTCCTTTACTATACAAATATATTCTTTTTACACTCCGAGAATTTACTTTCATTCAGAACGATAATTCCAAGAGTATAATAAATCTTAAAGATACTTATTATAATCCAAAAAAGAGATTTTCGTTACATGTTGTAGACTTATCTGAAAACTATAAACAGGAATTCTTTGATAATGGTAGAGAATTAAGGGATGATCTTATGTTTTATAGTAAACAAATGAACTTCTTTCAAAGGGTAAGAGGTAATGTAGCTAGACTTGAGATCCAAAATAAATACACGATTTACTTTAATCTTATACGTTATACCATATATAGTATTTTATGGCTATACATTCTTGTTTATCTAGATATTATATCTCTTGATTCTGTTACCTTTCTAGAAAATATACAACATTCTTCAGAGCCATTTAGCGGAATTAATATAACGTAAAGTAATAAACAAAAAGTATCCTGTAAGTTACACTCAACATAAGTAATAAGAATTATTGTATAACACAGTACAAAACTACCGAGATAAAACTTCGACGTAGAAGTCTCCAGTAGAAAAAATCGTATACTTATAGATATCACTACTAACCTTGCCACTTGCTGAATATACATCTACATACAAATTAACAGTATTAAGACTATTATTAAACACTGTAGTGATGCTGTAGTAAGAAGTTTACCCAGACTACTGTATGTCTCATAATATACATATTGGTATATAGTAGCTGAAAGTATAAAAATTTTCGAAATTTACTTTTATCTCTTTTTTTCTTTACTGTTTACAATTATTAAATTTTCTATGTATTTTTTTCATATGCCTTATGTGGTTTGATTTGCCGATTAAATAATAAGAAAAAGAGTCATACGACATCTAATATTAAACAAACAAGATACAGGTAATTTTTCAGTAAGCAATATCTAATTATATCACTGGAGTTATCAGTAATTATTTCATATGTCCAATTCATATTATATACTAGTTACATATAGAGATATCAAAGTATATAATAAAAAAACTTACATAGAAAGTCCAATAAAAAGATATTAAAATGATAATTTACTACTACAGTATTTTTTCTAGGTATAACATTATATTTGACTATGATATTTTTCTCGACTTTACTTCCTAATTTATCACTAGATTCTTTAAACTGTTATTTTGCTATTTGTATTTATTATAGTTGTCACTTTTTACAATGCTCTTATTGTTTAATAGATGTGTAAACCTTATAGCATAAAGATAAGCTTACAGACTAAGCTAGTATACGAAGTAGAAAATACCCTAAGTAAATAAGAAACGAGGCGAAGGAAACTGAGCCCAGTAATTATTAATAAATCCTTATTATTTTGTAAACTAGTTATTACCAAGTTGGCTGCCAAATATTAAAGAAAATATATAGGAATATTACCATGAAATATATTAGAGATTCTTAAATAATATCTAACGTTTCCGTCAGCTATCGAAATGTATGGTAAATGAGCTAGGTAAGAGCAGTATGTTAAAGAATTCCTAACTTTTCACTGTTTGTTCTGAGATATAGGAGAAATAATTCCCTAACTTTTGTATACCAGTTTGTATTGTAAATTATTGAAATATAACAGAAAACAGGTTTGGTAACTTGCTGTGTATAGTAAGAAAATATTATAAAATTTACCTGGAAATATAGTAGATATTTCTAAAATTACAGTAAATTATCGTTAACTTTTCTTTCAGTGATATACAAATACAAAATGACGCTAGATATCGATCGAAGTATAATAATAAATATTTGGGAAATTACCTCAAATATAGTAGAAAATCTTTAAGAATTGTCTAACTTTCGGTACCCAGTTGTATAGAAATATAACCAAATGAGCGAGTTAGCGTCCTGTTACTAAGAAAATATGTATAATAAATATCTTGGGAAAAGCTTTATTTATTACTTAACTTTTTCTTATAGCTTTCAAAAATGTATATTTCATATAAAAAAATGAGCGAATTAGCAAGCCTCTGTATATATAAATATAATGAGAGATTCTTAAGAATTCCTAACTTTTCAGCACAGTATATTTCATATAGGAGAAATGAGGCAGTAAGCCACGCTGTATATATAAAATATACATGAAGCAGGTAACGAGCCTCGGTATATAAGAAAATATCTATAAAATATATCTTAGAGATTGTTAAATAATTATAACGTTTGCACGCCAGCTATATAAGAAATATTTGTAAATTACATGCAAATATCTTAGAAATTTATTAATTAATAGTGAACTTTCCCTGGCTAGTGAGTATGTGAAATATATGGAAATCCTAAAAAGTATAGTTAAAAAAATGTATATAAGAAATATGCGTAAATTTACCTGCAAATATCTTAGGAATTCTTTATTAATTCTCTAACAGCTTGTATGGAAATATATGAAAGAATTCCCTCACTTTTGCATACCTGTAGTATTGTAAATGTATGGTAAATGGTAAAAGTATATATATTTATATATATACTCAAGTAATCGAGACGTAACAGCGTAGCCAGTAAAGTAATAGTTAATAAATAAATCAAAGCACATTAACCGCAGCCGCCTTTGCTTGTTATAAGATATAAGAAAAAACACAGTAAAACAAAACAAAGAAAATACAAAGAACATTCATGTGAAAGCTGAGTTTACAATCTAAAGTGAAAAAACTAGCCAAGTAAGCATCCTTGTATAGTTAAATAAAAGTATAGAAATTTATATTAAATAAAGCATCAAGTTATTAAAAATATCTTTATTTATTCGAATTATTTCTTTCCATGTTGACAGCAAATGCAAGAAAAAAGAAAATAAGTTAGATGAAAGTATGGAAATTTCTTTAATAAACTTTACAGGGCAAGGTAACTGCCAATTGTATACAAAATACAAAAAAGTATTGAAATTATCTTATCTTGATAAATATAGAAAAAATGCTGAAAAATATATCGATTTATTTAAACTTTTTTTATCGGGTTAAGTTCGATATTTTTATAGTTTGCCGTCTTATACTGTTAGAAAGACTTTTATGTAATAATGGAAAGATTAAGCTGTTACAGGTGTTATTCAGTATACATGTTGAATATGCTAGAGATAGTATACTATACAAGTTATTACAGTATGTTTCACAAAATACACTAATAATCAATGTATTATACAGGAGACCACTTGGAGTTTAGAGAGTGCTTATAGATAGGTGACAGTTAGTGAAGTATATTACAAAGAAGCTTCGTATTTATATACTACTTCTCATATTCAAATATACATATACATTTTCTTTATTTAATGTTAATTTATATAAACTACATATAAGATGAAAGTAAGTTGTGATAACATAGTAAAAAATGTTATACCAATACAGTTAATAAATTAAAAGACTGTTATATTATCATAGTGTCTAACGAGTGTTTTTTCATAATTTACACATATTTCACTAAGTATAAAACAGGTAATAGAACAAAAAAGATACTATTCAGTCATTTATGTTTATATCAGACATTTGACTATTTAGACGTATACTCGACTTTACTTGCTTTATACTTAGATACTTTTTAGTGGTTTCCTTTATAAATACTAATATAGACTATTATATCATATAATAGCTCATTTTTTCTATTTTCTTTAATTTCTTTATTATTCATAGATTACTGCTGTGTTTTTTATTAGACTATTCTAAAATAAACAGTTGATTAGTTAGATAAATATTTACAAAAGAAAAAAGTATAAATAAGTTTAATCTAAGTAGATTATCAAGAACTTCTAAGAAAAAAATAAACAAAAGACTTACATAAGAAAAGAATAACCACCTAAGAATTATAAAAAAGACTTGGCCTATTACTTGTCTATAGAAAGTATATTTAAAATATACTTTTATAAAATTAGAGATTACTCCTATTTCCCACAGTATACTATTTATCAATTTAAATAGTATATGTAACTAATAAGAGTAAAGAAGGAAATCTCTGTGATGACTACAGGACATAGTCTTCATAATAGTCTCTGTATACAGGTATACAAGTAAGTTAGAAATATACCTTTAGAATATAAAAAGAACTATTTTCTATATTAAGCAAGAACTTGGCTATAATATCTACTTTATCTGATTTTGTCTTAAAATAGGTTTATACATTGTTAGTAATAGTGTTCTAAAATGTATTTTCCTACTATTTACGTTATCAATGTGGTATTATTTTATCATTAACTTTTTGTGTATTTACTAACCATACTCTGATGATGGTTTTTCATAACTAAAGAAATTCGGTTTACAATTTCATATAAATTAACCGTAAGACGTTTATAGTATGTAATGACATATACATAGAATAGTACAACAATAAAATATATCATATAGTCTAAGAATAAAGGAGTATAAAGGATACAATAACTGTATAAGAGTAATTAAAAGTAGTTTCCATATATACTATAAAAACATATATAATTAAAAGACTGATATTAACAAATTTTCTCTAAGTTAAAAGGAATTCAAGAGATATTTATTCAGTTATATACAAGAATTTCACTGTGAATTATAACAGTATTTTTATAGGCTAAAATTTATTTTTAATTCACTTTTAATAACCCTAATTCCTTTTGCCATAAAGGTTAATGAGAATAACTTAATAAAATTAACTGTTATTTCTAAGTTAATATAAAATCAGTATTTTCAAAGTCTGTTATTTATAAGAAATATTCTGTAGAATGTTTGTCTATTCATTTCTATATATCAGAAATGTATCTTTAACTAATAAATTATTTTATAAAAACATAAGCTATATACACATAGCGATTATCTATCATTCATAAACAATACCCAGCACTGATTAATAGATAATGAGTAATTATACATAACAAAACTAATTTTATAAAATAAGCAATTACACATATTTTAATTTTAAGATGACAGTTAAACCGGTTGAATTCTACTGACATAATAAAGATTATCTTGTTTTTAAACAATCTTGAACATCAAAAGAAATCTCTTATATATTTAAAAATAACTTATAGAATTATCGTAATATTAACTTAAAAAGCTCCGTTTATCCTTTTTAGTACAGTAATCCTTACAGGTTTAATTCAACAACTTTTTTAGTTTATCTATACTAATTTCTAGTAGTAACAACTCTAGCTGTTTCTTAATTGAGTAAAGCATTATTTGAAAAAATAGAGTCAAAAGGTGTAATCTATTATTATTGAAACAAATATATTTTTCTTTATATACTTATTATGACTAACTAAGACTTCTTGTAACTTTGTTTATTATAAGTTTATTAGGAAAATTTGCCTTATACCTAATTATCGGATTTAGCTTATTATTTTCTTTATTACTATAACAAGCTATGAAAATATACCTCATACCCTCATCTACTATATACACGGTATACTCTATGGATATTACTACTTGTTATACGAGTTACATAAGCTGGATCCTATAGTAGGTAATAACATACTATGCAAGCAGAGTATCTAAATAAAATATCTTACAATATGTTTATACTTATCTACAGAATATAAAAAAAATATCAAGAGACGTCGTGAATAAGCAAGTAGATAGTGATATAAGTATACAGTTATGAAACAAAAAGCTAATAAAGTGGAACATATAAACAATACTACATAATAGCATGTAAAGACACTAAAGCTAATGTGACATATAAAGAACAGTAAGTAGTATATAAACCATGAACTCTAAAGATCTTCCGCGGTCTAATTTGTATTTAGTATATCCTTAAAGATTTACTGAGTATTTCTTATACTGTTTAGTATACAAGATAATCAACTTCCTTTTTTACTGTTAAAGACTTATTAGTATGTTGTAATGTTTTGAAAATCTAATTACTATACTTATTAAGTGTTTTCCGTGTTATTTGATATGTATTACTTATACTTATTTGTTATACAAAATTCTTCTTCAATAAGTTAACTTGGTTTATTAAATCTTTTACAATGTTTTATATTTTTGTAGTATCTGATATGGTCTCTTTATTAAAGTAGAAAATTATACTTTTTCTGCAGATCTTTTTAATTTTATTTTATTACTAGTGAAATACTGTATAGTATAACCGCTAATATCTCTCTATACTTTCTTTATTACTGCTAGAAAGAACCACTGTAAGTCTATATCGTATTGTAGTTATCTTTAAGTATTATTTTCAGATATCAACTTAGTGCCAGATTTAACAAATTATCATGCTTGGTAAATGTGCTTGTATCTATGTGTATACCTTTGGGCTGTAGCTCTGTCTGTATACTATTTATCATACTTTCATATAGAAATACTATCTGAGCATCTATACTATCACTAATATCGAAGTAAATGATGTGATAGTTTACTTTAATCTATAGTGTCATTTTTCCATAGATATTTAACTTATGTTTACCTTTAGATAAATTCTCTTACTTTACTTATATAAGACAGAATATCCAGCTACATATTGATTACCAATAAACATGGACTAGACTTCCTGTTATATTGTGCTCATCTATAGTATTTGATGGTATAGTCATCTTTCTTATAGCTATATTTCACATAACTTTCTATTATGCCGAGAAATTTGGTATTATCTTTCATATATTTATTTTTAGATAGCTAGCCAGTCCCATATTTATATCGAAGTTATCGTGATTGCTAAACGTGTTTATATCTAGGCATATGTCTTTACTTCTCAACTCTTCTGGTATACTTTTTACCATACTCTCATATAGAAATACAATGTGGACATCTATACTGTGTACTAATATCGAAGCAAAACTTGTTATTGTTTTACTCTCATCTATTACGGCACTCTTCGTGTAAATATTTAACTTGTGTTTACCTTTTAAATTAATCCTTTCAACCTTAGTGATATAAGGACAGAATTGGCAGGTTACATACTCATTACTTATATACATGGGTTTCGTGCTTATGGCTACCCCTTTTTCATCTACGGTATTTGTCTGTATACTTGAATCTTTTTTACAGCTTTCTTTTATATATTTTTCTACAATTTCTAGAAATTTCGTAGAATCTTTTAGATACTTATTTTCAAAAAGGTTAAAATATCTATTATATTAGCTAGATTTCGTATACTTTGCAGGTTTATTTGGCTAATTCCTCTCTCATATGCATATTCTTTAACAGATTCTTGATAATGAAAAACACGCACTGTACTTCCCATATTGTACCCGTGACTCATAATAGGCTTTTTCCCCATTTCTGTTTTTACTTAGATCTTTTATTAATACTGGTATCTCTAATGATTTTAAATATGAGATTAAATTTTGTAAATTTTCTATATTATTTTTCATTTTCTTTTCTTATCCATTAAGCCTAGGCTCATTTAGTCACTATACAATGGAGACTTATTACCAAATTGTTAGTGAAAGATTAAAACTAAAAGGTATAACAGTTACTACGGAAAAGTTCTAAAATATCTAGAAATTCCTAATAATGCTGAGCACGATGCTATTGAAAAACAGTGGAAAGAGTTAGCAGATCGTAGAAAAAATATGGCTAAAAATATGTCAAAAAGTATAGAACTAAGTAGTGAAGAAAGTAGTGAAGAAAGTAATAAAAAGTTTCATACTGACAAGGAGCCCACTTCTAAATTTACAGTAGAAAGGCCTAATGTTTCAACTTTGGATACAGGAAAGACTTCAACTATGACTAGTACTGAGACCATATCCCGTAGTCAAGTTGATAATAAAAATATGGCTAAAAGTATAGAAATAAGTAGTGAGGAAAGTAGTAAAATACTTTCAAGTTACTATGAGCCCACTTTTAAAAATACAGAAGAAAACCCTAATGTTTCTTATTTAAATACAGAAAAGACTACTAAGCAGACTATGTCGGGTAGTGAACTTGATACCACATCTGATACGAAAGACACTGTTAAAGAGACTACTCAAATGACTAGTAAAGAGACCATATCCCATAGTCAAGTTGATAATAAAAATATGGAAGAAAAGCCTAATGTTTCTACTTTGGATATAGAAAAGACTACAACTCAAATTATATCGCAGAGTAAAGTAGATACCATATCTGATACAAAAGTTGAGAGTCAAAATAATAAAAATAATAGAAAAGTCTAATAATAATCACGAGGAATATTTAGATATTAATAATCAAGAAGAGCACAATGCAGTAGAAAACCAGTGGAAAATTTTAGAAGAACGTAGAAAAAATATGCCAAAAAGTATAAAAATAAGTGGTCAAGAATTTAGTAAAGAAAGTATAGAAAATATAGAAAATATACATAGTGACGAAGTGCCCAAATTGAAAAAGCTGGAAGAAAAGCCTAAGGTTTCACTGTTGGATACGAAAGAGACTACTCGAATGACTAGTAAAGAGACCACTACTGAGACTAAAGTTGAGACTCAAAATGTTATAAATTTGACAACTTTAGTAAAAGATTTAATATCACAAGTTTCAGAGTTAAAAAAAGAAATTAAAGAATTAAAAAGTAGTAAAGAAAGTACGAAAGAAAGTAGTAACCATACCATGTTGAAACCTGAAGACGATAGGATCTTTTCATTAGACAAAAGACATGAGAAATACACTGAATATACAGAAAAGATATTAAGTATACCCCAATCACATCCAGAGTTGGATACCTCATTTACAGTAAAAAAAGTAGAAGAAAGAAATATAAATATAGAAAATAATATACAAAGTTACGAAGAAACAGGCCTCAAAGAGAATATATTAGCAGCTTTTCCTTTAGAAATAAGTGGTCTAAATGAAAATAAAAGCTTTAATTATCCTGATATATTCACTGATGATCTTGCTGATTTGGAGAAAGTTCCGGCTGAGATAGTATTGAATTCCTTATTAAATGGCAGTATGGATACGATAAAAATACTCGATAGTTTTATAAATAATAATCATGTTAGAGTCGTAGAGTATACGGAGAATTTTCATAGTATAGAAAACTTTTATATCAACAATAATAAGGCATATTTTCTAAGTATTGATCAGTGGCCTATAGTATACGATATAATATCAGAATGTAAGAATCTCAGTGTATTGAAAAAGACTATTAAAAAGAATCCTTATATGGTATATACATTGAGTAAAGAAATAGAGAACTGTGTGCTTAGTATACAGCGAAGTGACCACCCATACGCGAATTGTGTGCCTACAGAAAGTCTCTGCAAAGTAATAAATAAATCTCTAAATTATATATTGATAAATCATTATGAAAGAGAAAAGCCTGCGAATAACTTATTTCTAAATTATTACGCAGTGTGATGTCTATTTTTGTATTCTGAATTTTCTTGGATATATCAATTAGATTTGCGGGAAATTCTTATAAATATTAAAGATGATTCTAAAGGCTTAATATCATTATCAAGGTGATAAGCACATTAATAGACCCTTTAGAAGGCGCAGAAAGTTTAAGAAAACACATTACAATTAAAGAAAGAAAGCAAAGGATAAAATATCGCGTGCTAGAGAAAATAGGGTGTTTTAACGGAAATAATTTAAAAGTAGCTATTAGATCAAAATTGGTTGTAGACACTAATATAGCTAAATAAGGTCCAAAAATGATTATAGAAAATATTATGAATTTAAACGTTAAAAAGAAAGTTTTTCTATAGTTATAATAAAGACAGCTGCGCTTGTTCATAAATATCGATCTTTAAACATAAGAAGAAACGCATAGTTGAAACGTATAAAACAGCTTATATAACGAAAACTATGGTATTTAGAAAATGTTCAAGTTATACTGAAATATACCAGTAAGGTCTCTGATAGCTCTTTACAGAGTATACTGTCTATATTTAGCGTGTTAATCTTTTTAAGATTAATATAAATATTTCTTGCAAAAAGATAAGCATTTTCGTAAAAGAAATGAGCCTGTTTAGCATAACAAATATATTGAACAGTAACGACATTACACATATCTAAGAACCTAATACATTCGGTAAATGTCTACATATGTATATATTGTGAAGTAGAAAATACAAGTATATATACTGATGTTTCCTAATAAACTTAGACAATTCTCTAAAGAGTTAGTCTAATAAAATATTTTTAAGATTACTGTTAAAGGTTAGGGTAGCCTTTGAGTATATAGATTACTCAACAATAATCGTATAAAATCTCCTGAAAGAAGTCTATACAAAAGGCGATTATTACATGTACAATTGGATACACCAGCTGTATAGTAAGTATAAGTAATATAAACATGTCAAGTATAGTTAATTTAGGGAGATTATAGATAGGTATTTTCACATCTTTGAAATGAAATACATCAAAGATAGTCACAAATTTCTCGTATTGTAGAAAGCTATATAAAACACAGTTGTAAAAGATTCAAGTATACTGTCAAATACTGTAGATAAGCTTAACATCTATACAAGGAGTCTGTAATAGATGAAAATAACCCGATCAAAGCTTCGTGTGGATATTGATACACATATAGATGCCTCACATTGTATTCTTATTCGAGAGTATACTAAGCAGTATATAGATAATTGCAGCTAAAGATATATACCTATATATCCACAGTATCTTATATTAATAACTTCCATTTATTATAGGATTAAGTTCTAACGGTTTTATTATATTCTTTAAAGTATATATTTTTGCAGTGAAATCTCTGTAATTCTATAAGATAATCTTGCCCTCATACTTATTTATTTAGCATTTAGATTGTATAGCTTTTGTACTGAGAATATATAGTTTATTCTCCTACTTTATTATTGATTTCGTATGGCTTTTATATGATATTATATACAATAATTTACAGCCTACGGATTTATATAAAGAATGTATTCATTTACTGTATACAAGCCTCCTTATTATTTATTACCACAGTTAGCCTTTATATACCTTACCGATAACCAATGTGCCTATACGTACTTCTTGCTTTATATAATTACTACAATACTATTTCTTCTTTTCTATAGTTTTCTCTACAGTATTGCTTTTCTTACAGATTTATAGAAAAGAATATACAGATTACTTCTTTCCTTTTCTGAATGCATGACTTGACAGAAACTCTGCATTTACTTTAATAGTAGAATTTCTTTCAAGAATACTTTTTTCTCTTCTATAAAATTTGTACCGACATTATATAAGAAAATATATTAAAGACTAATTTCATTAATACTGAGAATCTATAGCGTTTATCTTGAGATTCTTTTTAATAATATACGGCCCAGTTCTTACTTTTATATTGCTAATGTACTGAAATAGTAAGATACTGTGCTTATTACTTTATTAATTTACCTACTATCCATAGCGTAGCTTTTAGTATACTACACTAGTTACAATATCGAGTTAATTAAGTGGAGTAAACAGATATTTTAGCTTATCCAGAGTACTTTCCACATGGCTTATATAGATATATTCCTTATAACAAGAGGCTTTATCAACTGTAAAGCTCTTGACTATAGCTCATATACTGTAGGCCTTTCTATGTAAATGCTAAACTGTACGATAGAAGTTACAAGTAAAATGTACATTTTGAATGAATTTGGATATCGAAAAAACACCTATTTTTTATAGAAAAATGATTTCAAGTCAAAGTCTATACAAAGAATATGCTTTATTGAATAGCTTATAATAGTAACAATAGATAGGTGAAACGCCTATATTAGACCAACAAAAAGCGATAAAAAGCCTAACCCCTGTATTTATATACATGTAAAGAGAAATAACGAGATATAACGAAAAGAAAAAATCTGTATGTTTCTATAAAAATAAAGTATGTTTACTGCAAAATGTATCTAATAAAGAAAAGAAGAATATAATACAACTTATTGAGACACACAGAAATTACACGGCATTTCTATCTAAGGATTAAAAATGAGAAAAGTAGGGTATAATACTGAATTAGAAAATTAATAATGAAAATAAACAAAAGGGTATAATTTAGCTAAATTATACTCTTTGAAGTTCTACCTACTTATAAAGAATATAGAGATATTGTGAGAAATCTATAATAAATAAAAAGAAAAACATAACTGCTTCATGTAGGATTTCTTAGAGAATTCTGTCTATATTTCTAAATAAAGAAACTCCTGGGCATAAGGCATATATAATGAGACTTTTATTACTTAGAAAAGAAACATTGGCTTAGCGTGCATAATATATGATATTTTTCTATATTTATAAAAGAAAGAAACCTAGCTCTAATATGGAATATGTATGAGACTTTAAAAATAAAGAAATTTATTATAGTTTTTTGTTCTTCCTTAATAAGTATACACTTTGTTATGAACCCTGTCAAAGAAAAATTAGGAATTTTTTACTTCATGTTAACTGCAAATATAATATAATTCTTTTATCTAACTGTTACTATACTATTGGTAGTGCCTTATTAATACTTTACACTGACATGATTTTTACTATGTGATACTTACTCTATTACAGTTTTTTCAATAGTTTTCAGTATATTTACTAGTTGTTTACTTTCAAGGTAAGCTTATCGTAATAAGAGAAAGAAGAAACTGATAAAACAAATTAATACTATCTTGTTAACTATTTGAAGCCTTTTGTATGTAATTAATCCTTAAAACTTTTTAAACATATTTAATTCAGAATTTTACTTTATACTCTTACTGATTTTATTCTCTCTTTAAAGAGACATTTGATGCAGATATAACTAGAAATAGCAAACAAATTATTATAAGTTTATCATTAAAAACAAATAATCTACCAAACAAAGAAAGAAAAATACCAAGTAATAATCCACGATAATATTCAAATCTCTTAATGATTATAACCCACATCAATAAGAATTCAAAAAAAGATTAATTCCGTAGAGCCAAAAAATTCATATATATATGGTCAAGAACTTTATAGTTATATTCAACGATACCTAACAAATCTCATAATAAAAACTGATTATAAAAAGCATCTCAAAAAACTTCTTACAAAATAATAAGAAAATATCACATAACGTTTATATTTAGCATGAAAGTACTCTCTCGATTTCCATAGATGATGTACACAAAAACAACGCCAGTATTGACAAAACGGAAGGCAAATTTTAAAGAAATCATGAAAGAATCAATATCTAAGAAGTATCACTTAAAGAGAAGTATAAATAAATAAAAGATGAGAAAATTACTAAAAATCTTTAAGTAAAATCCAGAGAAATAGAAAGTAATCCTAAAACCAATAAAGAAAATACAAAGAAAAGAACCTTCACCGTATTAGATAAACATATGGTTCTAAAAAAAAACAAATAAATTAATCTGAAGGAATAAAACGACTCATTATTGTGGATATATTGAAATAAAGTAAATAACATATGCAATTGATTAAAAGTACTAAAAGTTGCTTCTAATAAAAAATCCTTCTATAAAACCCACTCAAAAAAGGAATCCTATTAAAATAAAGAACCTAGAGCATTGTAGAATAAGTTATAGGTAAACTTTAAATAAACACCCATACGACGAATATCTTGTTCACCTGTAGCATGTATTACAGATCCTGCACATAAAATAACAATGCTTTAAAAAATGCATGTTAATAAATGAAATAAAGCAAAGAAAAATTACCTATACCTCACTGAAAATCATAAACCTAATTGACTGCAGTTGAAAATGCATTATACGTTTATATCGTACTGTAGGAGCCTGTAAATGAAGAACATTTGCTGTAAGTATCCTATGCACGCGATAATATTGAAATATAAGGGAATTTGAAAAGATTAAAGAGATCTTAAAATGAGAAAACACCTGCTTAACCATCGTAGCAGGATGAAGTAATGCTGATACGGGTGTCGGTCCTTCATGGCATCTGGTAACCAAGATGTAAAAATATTGTGCTGATTTTGCACAGCAGCAAAAAAAGAAAAAAGCTAATATTCAATAACAGGAAATATATAGAGAAAATGTTAGATTACTTGTTTAAATTGTGAAGAAGTGTTTCAATATTTCAAAGTCAAAGTATGAAAGAGAAAAAATATGAGGCCTAGTGCTGCGAGGAAGAAGATGTCACCACTTTGTTGAAAATGATAGCTTTAACGCTGATTGATTGCTTGATTACGTGTAACCAAAAATTAATTAAGAATATGATGTTAAACCACGGTTTCCCACCAAGAAACATAATATATAATTTTGTGCAAGTACGAGACAAACATAGAAACGAAAAGAGATTGAATACGCAATAAATCGAACTAATTGGGATCTTGTATAAATACTGTAAGAGTATATAAGATTAATAGGTAATCAGTATATTAGTGTACTAAAGAGACGGATAAAGATCTATGATAACTTAAATGTATCGAAAGATTACCTACTGAGATCCATGATCCTAAATAAAAAATTAAACTTTACCAAAAAAAAAACTTGTCAAAATAATATAGAGAATTACTAATATATAAAAGACATACTGATTAGATTGTTATTGAAGTAAACGGCCATATGTCTTCCTGTTAAAAACAAATAAAGAATGCTATTAGGGAAATACTAATACATAAAAGGTAATGATCTTTTCTTAAGAAAGTATATAAACTTACGTTGTATTTTCTTTCAGTAAATCCTTTATTTAACACACTCCACGTGTATTTTTTTATCAATACAACCAGCTCTTGAAAATAAAAATCAACGAATGCATAATCTACGATAACACCAGAACGTAGCACTTTACATTTATAATATATAACGACAATAAACCAAGAAAACAATAAAGATAAACACAGTATATTTACACGAAGGATGTTGACGGTATTTTTCTAATTGTATGTAATATATACTCTCTTACTTACCGAGTAGTATTCTTATATATATATTTACACGAGATATTAAGTTTATATATACTTGAAATAACCCAATTATCCCGAGCACAACAGGTGTATTTTTCTCTAGATTTATTAACAATTCATTAACTATTCTTTGAGCATATGTCTTTATCTCTGTAGGTGGTTATGCCTTTAAGACTTCATCTATATGTAAAATACTGCAGTTCAAGGTATTACTGAGATACGTAAGCTTATTTTCTATACCTTTACTAAGCGATATCATAGCAGACTTATACTCATTTATAAACACTATACGTTTACTCTCCAAGGCGAGTGTATGATATACTACAAACAGTTTCATATGGGTGTGTACTCTGTTGTATACTAATAAAAAACTACATGATAACTGTTTAGATTTTCTAATAGACAAGGTAATATGGAATGATCTAGTATTTGAAATGTATGAAAATACACAATGTAATGATTAAAAATATACATGATTTAGCTGATTTTCTACCATATGTGCAGACATAGTAGTTAAGTTTATTTTAAAGGGTCTAGATATCATAGGCGTGGTAGACGTTACATGTCAAAGAATCATGTAAAATAGAAGCTTATAACAGTATTAAGATATCGACGGAGAATTTCGATATCTTAAATGATAAAACTTATTTATGTAAGATATAAGTGTAATTTCTACTTCGGAATTATTAAATAATTTCAACAAAAACCTCTTTTCGAGTTATCGGTATTTTCATTATAGAATATATTGTTTAACAAAAACTTTACAAATTAACGATGAGATTATATATTTAACACAAGTTATTTACATTTTTAACCATATTTCAATTTATACAGAAAGCTTTTGTAACCTTGATTAATAAAGATTTAAAAGCGTTTACTTACACTGTTAGTTTATTTTTCTTATAGTAATACTAAACTATTTCATACTATCCTGTATTATTGACCCCTCGAAATAATCTAACGCTTTATCATCAAATGATCCTGTTTCTTCTGAGATATTCGCTATATATAATTCGTCAGATATTCTTCTTATTTCTAATTCACCTTGTTTAATTGATTCTACTATTTCTGGTTTAAGATTACTATAATCAAATGTTTTATCCAGTTTTAACGGTGGCTTCCATTTACTTGGAAATAAATCAAGATTTTCCGCCCATATTCTTATATGTTCTTCTTGATTATTTGAGGTGTTTATTAGATTATCTAAAACCTGGTTCATTTCGGGTGTAATATTATATTTATTTCTTAAAGCTTTTAGATAATCATCTATAATCGTTTCATATTCGTTTGTTCCAGTAACTGCTTGGTTTCTACCAAAGTTAGTAACATTTTTATTTTTCTGATCAATACCTAAATAACCTTGATATTTATATAATGATCCAAACCAGTAAGATACCATATCAGGACGCATTTGCATAGCGTCTAAATTAGAATAACCATATTTATTTTTCATAGCCTGATATGTGCCTATTATTACAGAATTTGTTGCAAGTGATTGAAAACTCATAACAAAATTAGTTTCTATTACATCTATTAACGTTTTAGACTCATCTAATATTACACCTTCAGTATCTTTATATAAAACTGATGGTTTAGGCCAAACAACGTTTTTTGATAACCGTTGAATTAAGCTGAAATTTTGTCCAGGATGGTTTAATAAGGCTAATATACTATAAGGGTTATCCTTAACTAATAATATCGTAGCTTTATGAATATTTGGTAAAGGCGAATAGAGAACTCTTGACGTATGATACCAGCGTGTCTTATGATTGCTCCAGTAAAAAGCAGCAACTCTTACACCCCATCGATGTGGTTGACCTGTTATTATTGTTCTACTATAAGAAGAGTTTTGAAGTTTTAAACGTTTTAAACCCCAGACTCTATAGGTAAGATCTCGAGAATATTTAGTTACATGAGCATATCTTGCGTAATTAAGTAAACAAGTTCTACCAAGAACATCAACCACATCAGGATGAAATTTTCTTTCAAAACCATACCAATATTCTGTATTCCTAAGATAGAGCCAGAATTTAAGAGGATAACGAGGAGTGGTAAAATTAGAATAGATATAATCAGACATAGAGACATCTTTAATAAAATCCATAAAACCAAATAAATGAAAACATCGAAGTGTACTAGCAATAAGAGGGTAGAAAAATAAACTATACATACTATAATAAATGATACCATGGTTAATAATTATTTCAAGAAGAATAGAAGAAAGAAGAATGATGTTAAAAATATAAGATCTATAATAAACATATGAAAGAATTTTACGAAAACGAGAGCATGATTTAAGATCCCATGTTGTAGCACCTACACTACCAGAAATAATATCGTGATAAACGAAATGAGCTTTGTATATGAGTTGAGATATACGAAAATAGTCATAATATTGTAATAAAATAATATGATTAGAATATAGTAGAGATGAAGTATAAGACCACAGAGTTATTCTTATACTTTTGGTTATATATATAACTATTGATAACCAAAGATATAAGTGTGGTATTGTAAATATAAGGAGTATATAGCAGTCAATATCTATAAAATAAAACAAATTGTAAATGTTATAATATTGATTAATACGGATATAATGGCATATTGAGAGGTATAGTCCGAAAAAAGAAGGATAGATTGTTGCAAGTAAAAAAGAACTAATTGAAGAGGATTTAGATTGTTGATTATTATTTTTAGGAACTTTAGTATTAAGCATGGTGATTTTTTATAGATAAAGAGAGAGCTTCAATGACCTATATATTGACTATATAGGCCTCAGCCAGTAATA
>Ga0209038_10000057_pt1 | contig 31471 bp, 31 predicted proteins | sample BogFormECP03_OM3_FD_188237 | JGI IMG/M metagenome (GOLD analysis project Ga0209038, IMG submission 188237) | Bog forest soil microbial communities from Calvert Island, British Columbia, Canada - ECP03_OM3 (SPAdes) (version 2) | ecosystem: Environmental > Aquatic > Freshwater > Wetlands > Bog ...
ACCCCATTCTCCAGGAGAATATTGGCTGGCTTGATGTCCCGGTGGACGAGCCCCTGCTGGTGCGCGGCCGCCAGTCCTTCGCCGACGAACCCGGTCCGCGTCTCGCGCCAGCGCAGTGCGTCGGTTATCTGAAGCGATCCTCGCGCGCCCTGCGGATGCTCGCCGTGCAACAGCGCCGCCTCCACAGCCGCCAGCCTGCGCTCGTCGTCGCAAGCGAAGTGCAGGCACAGGTGGTAGTCGTCGACGTCGAGATGCCAAAGGGGGGTGGCCTGCGCGCGGTGCAGGGGATTCGCCGGGTTGCTCCCGGGGCCGCGATCGTGATCCTGTCGAGATACCAGTCCCACGGGGTGGTTCATGAGCTGACCGAGGCGGGCGCGATCGCCTACCGTCGCAAGGGTGTCGCGCCGGATGTTCTCGCAGAGGCTTTGACCGAGTCGATCAAGGTTCACCTCGCCGAGCGCCGGGAATCCGCCGCACCGATCCTCGTGCCCTACTGCCTGGGCCTTGGCCGTTGGCCGCGCCGGCAGGCACGGCCGCAGTAGGCGTGGCCTGCGCCGCCGCCGTGTAGCAACGTCGGCGTCACCCGGATTCGGCTGCCGCCACGACCGGGGTCCGTGCCGAGCTGGCGCGCCCGGTCAGGAACGCGGCCGAGGTGAGGCCGGCGGTGATTCCGAACACTGCCACGAGGTAAATGCCCTCGCGGAAGGTTGCCACCGGGTTGTTGGAGTCGAGGTGAGTGAGGATTGCGAGCAGTCCCGCGACGCCGAGAACGGTGCCGATCTGGCGGGCCATGTTGAGGACGCCGCTGCCCGTGCCAAAACGCGCCGGTGGCAGGGACATGCTGCCGGCGGCTAGCAGAGATGGGATCGTCAGACCAACGCCGACGCCGCCGATCAACTGGGCCGGCAGGAAGTGGGTGAGGTAGGCCGGGTGGGCCTGAATCCGGCTGAGCCACAGCAGCTGGGCAGCCAGGTTGATCACACAGCCGAGGACGACCACCCGACCCGGGCCGCCGAGACGGACCATCAGACCGGGCGCCAGCAGCCGAGCGACCGGCAGGACCATCAGCGGGGCGGGGGCGATGGCCAGGCCCGCGCGGACGGCAGAGTAGTGCCACACCCCGGTCAGGAACTCCACGGAGCTGAGCGTGAAAGCGCCGAAGCCCGCGTAGTAGAGAAGTGAGGCGACAAACGTTCCACTGAACGTCCGTGAGCGAAGCAGGCCGAGTTCGATCATGGGGGCCGGGTGGCGAGCGCAGCGGGAAACAAGCGCAGCCGCGCACAGGAGGGCTGCGGTGAGCCCTGCCAGGAACCGCGGAGATCCCCAGCCCCACTCCGGTGCCTGCACCAGCGCCAGCGCGAGGAGCCCGACGCTCGCCGCAAGCAGGGTGGCTCCCAGGAGGTCTGGGCGGCTCTGGACGCGCTCATCGCGGCTCTCGGGCAGCGTGCGCAGCGCGAGCACGATCGCTGCCACACCAACTGGAAGATTGATCCAGAACACCCATCGCCAGCTGGCTCCCACCAGGAGCCCACCGATCACCGGGCCGAGGGCCGCGCCAAGGGCGCCAAGGGCCGACCACGTGCCGATGGCCTGCGTCCGAGCCGCGGCAGGGACCGTGGCCAACAGGATTGACAACGAGGCCGGAACCATTGCCCCGCCGCCGATGGCCTGCACCACCCTCGCGGCGATCAACACGTTGACACCCGGCGCGAGCCCGCACGCCAGCGATCCGGCGCCGAACGTGACAAGACCAGCGACGAACATACGTCTGCGCCCGACGCGGTCCGCCCAGCGGCCGGCCGGGACGAGGGTGGCGGCGAAGACGATCGTGTAGCCGTTGAGAACCCAGGAGAGCGAGCTGAGGCTCGTGCCGGGGTACTCGCGGGCGATATAGGGAAACGCCAGGTTGACGATGAACAGGTCCAGGCTCGTCATGAAGATCGCGAGCGAGAGGACGCCCACGACCGCCATGGTGGAGCGGTCGCTTGGGGTGGTGCGCGGGGACGTGGCGGCCGGCGTGGCGGATGTGGTCACAGCTCCTCCTGGGCTCGTGGCGCCGCCCACTCGACGGCCTTTACCTACTACGACGCAGCCCAGATGAGGATTTGGACAGCCCTGGCCGGCGGCCCGCGAGCTCGAGCAGCGGCGGAGCAGTTCAGCTTGGGTTCAGCGTGTGCAGCCGGCGCTCGAGCTCGGAGCGCTCGACCGCGTTGGCACTGAGCTCGATCGCACGCTCGTACGCGCGCCTGGCGCCCGCGAGGTCTCCGGCGCGCCTGAGCAACTCGGCATGCGTGGCGTGCAACGGCTGGTAGCGCTCGAGCCCAGCATTCCCGAGCAGCGGCTCGAGCAGTTCCAGCCCCGCGTCGGGTCCAGAGGCGAACCCGACCGCTGCCGCGCGGTTGAGCTCGACTACGGGCGATGGGCTGAGCTTCACAAGTGCGCCGTACAGCGCGGCGATCCGCGCCCAGTCGGTCGCGTTGGCATCGGAGGCCTGGATGTGCAAGGCGGTGATCGCAGCCTGCAGCTGGTATTGACCCGGGCGCCTCAGCCGCACGGTCCGGTCGAGGGCCTGGAGCCCCTCGCGGATCCGACCCTGATCCCAGCGCGACCGGTCCTGCTGATCGAGCGCAACGTAGCCTCCCTCGGCGTCGACGCGCGCGGCGCGGCGAGCGTCGTGCAGCAGCACCAACGCCAACAGCCCCCCCACCTCCGCCTCGTCGGGCATCAAGCGGTACAAGAGCCGCCCAAGGCGGATCGCCTCACCGCACAGCTCGCCGCGCACCAGACGGTCGCCCGCGCTGGCGGAATAGCCCTCGCTGAAGATCAGGTAGACGACCCGCAGCACGCCGCCCAGACGGTCGGGAAGCTCATCGTCGGAGGGCACCCGGTAGGGGATGTGCGCGTCGGCGATCTTGCGCTTGGCACGCACGATCCGCTTGCCCATCGTCGGCTCTGAGACGACGAACGCGTGCGCAACCTCGGCGGTGGTGAGGCCTCCGAGCGTGCGTAGCGTCAACGCAACCCGCGCCGGCATCGCCAGCGCCGGATGGCAGCACGTGAAGATCAGCCGCAACCGGTCATCGGCGATCAGGCTGTCCTCCGTCACCGAGCGATGCTCCTGGAGGTCCAGGCGCACCAGCTCTGCGAGGCGGTCGGTGCGGTCGGCGAGCGAGCGTGTGCGGCGCAGCCGGTCGATCGCTCGCCGTCGCGCAGCCGTTGTGATCCATGCGCCCGGGTTCGATGGAACCCCGTCGCGAGGCCACGTTGCAACCGCGGCGGCGAACGCATCCTGGACCGCGTCCTCGGCGAGCTGGAAATCGCCGACGTGGCGGATGAGTGTTGCCAGCACCGCCGCGCGCTCTTCGCGGAAGGCGCGTTCGACGGCGAGGGGCTCCTCGCCCGGGCGCCCCTCGCCGGCTGCATTCACGGCGCTGCGGCTGCCTCTTCGCCGGCCGTTGCCGGCGGACCCAGGTCCACCACCGGGCGCACCTCAACCGATCCGTAGCGGGCCAGGGGCACGCGTGCGGCCTGCTTGAGCGCCTCATCGAGATCGGCGCACTCCAGCAGGTAATAACCGACCAGGTACTCCTTGGTCACCGCAAACGGACCATCGAGGATCTCTGTCTCCTCGCTGCGCACACGGACCGTCGTGGCTGCATCCGGCGGGTGCAGAGGATCACCGCTGATGAGGAGCCCCGCATCGCGCAGACTCTCGTTGAACTGGACCCACAGCGGCAGCTCGGATGCTCTTTCCTCGCGCTCCTGTGGGCTAGGCTCATCGCGGTAGAGCAACAGCATGTACTTGGGCATCATGCCTCCGTTGTGTCGAACTCGCCGCGCCTGGATGCGGCCTCATTATCTACGACGCCGCACGCCCCACGATTTGGACAAATCGGGCTGAGGTCGGTCCTAGGCCGATCTTCGCGCGAGCTCTGAGAGGCGACGGTCGTAGCTCAGCAGGCCGCCGCCAAGCTCTTGTGCGGTCGCAAGCACGATCGCGTCGGGAAGGGGCAGCCGCTTGTGCCGAGCGCGCAGTTCGGCGCCCCGCTCGGCAATCGTCTCGGTGAGTGGCACAACTGCAACGCCCATCGCCGCGATGGCCTGGCGCGCGTCCTCCAGGCGCCCGGCGCGCGCGAACGCGACCAGCGTCTCGCTATAGGCGCTCGCCGGAAGCAGCAGCCGTTGCCCCTCTCGGTCTGCAGCCCAAAGTAAAGGCGCGCGGCGGCTGATTGGTTCCTGGGTTCGCCCGACAATGCCCTATCCACCGTGACCTGCCGCCCGGCCATTTGGATCGGTACGGTGCAGTCATCGCTGTGGTCCACCCCGTCCAGATTCCCATGCCGAGCGTGGAGGGCATGACCCACCGCCAGCTGGACGTCGCGGGATTGGGCATGCACGTGGCCGAAGCCGGCACGGGATCCCCTGTACTGCTGGTGCACGGGTGGCCACAGCACTGGTACGCATGGCGAAAGGTCGCGCCCAGACTCGCAGCTGAGCACCGTGTCATCTGCCCCGACCTGCGGGGCTTCGGTTGGAGCGACGCGCCGTCCGGCAGATACGACAAGGCCACCCTTGCCCAGGACATCGTCGGCCTGCTCGACGCCCTCGAGCTCGACCGCGTCGACCTGGTCGCGCACGACTGGGGAGCGTGGATCGGCTTCATGCTCTGTCTCGATCACCCGCAGCGCTTTGACCACTATCTGGCGCTCAACATATACACGCCATGGCCGGACCCGCCCTCGCCTGGCGCGATCCTGGGCCTGGCCCGGCTGTGGTATCAGGTCGCGCTCGCGACGCCGGGCCTCGGCCGGTCGCTGATCCAACACACTCCGTTCATACGCCAACTCATCACCGCCGGGGCGCTACACCCGGCCTGGACCGAGGATGAGCTGAAAGCGTTCACCGAGGCGCTCAGAGCGCCTGAGCGCGCGAGCGCTTCGGTCCACCTGTATCGCACGTTCCTGCTGCGCGAGCTGGGGCCCTACCTGCGCGGGCAGTCCAACGGCCGCCGGCTGACCGTTCCGACCCTCCTGCTGCACGGGACCCACGACCTCGCGATCGACCACAACGCACTCGGCCAATGGCAGTCGCACGCCGACGATATGCACGTCGAGCTGAGGGATGACTCTGGCCACTTCATCGCCGAGGAGCTCCCGGACATAGTCGCTGACCGCGCGCTGGAGCTGTTCGGCAGGCCTCAGCCCGAGCGGCGCCAAGCCAGCACCCCGTGACGAGGTGGACAGGGTGCTGGCTTGGCGCCGCCCAGAGGACGTGTCCACTGCTGATTGGACACGCGTTCGAGCGCACCATACCAGGCATTGAACTCGTGTGCAAGAGGGTCGGTAATAGGGTCCAAGCATGAGCGACCCGCACGCACGAGGAGAGAGCGAAGACCGGCGCGAGCAGCTCCTGCGGATTGGCACCGAACTGTTCGCCACGCAGCCATACGACGAGGTATGGATCACGGAGGTCGCGCGCGCTGCGGGGGTTTCTCGGGGGCTGCTGTATCACTACTTCCCGGGCAAGAGGGCCTTCTTCACAGAGATCATCCGAGTCGAAACCGACGAGATGGCCCGTCTCACCGACAGTGACCCCAGCCTCCCGGCGCGGGAGCGTCTGCGTCTTGGCATTGATGCCTACTTCGACTACGCCGAGCAGCACGAGCCCGGCTACCGGGCGATGCACCGTGCGGCGACCGGAGCCGACAGCGAGATCCGCACGCTCGTCGATCGCCTACTCGACACGCAGACCCAGCGCATCATCGACGGCATGTCCAACCCTGCAGCGACATCACCGATGATGCGGCTCGCCGTGCGAGCGTGGCTTTCGTTCTTGATCACGGCCTGTCTGGATTGGCTCGACAACCGCGAGCCCAGCCGCGATGCGCTGCGTGAGTTATGCATCGAGACGCTCCTTGGCGCAACCGCCTCTGCCAGCCGCGCGACGAGCTGAGCGGGATCGCAAAAGCAGCAGCGACGGCAGCTAGGAGATCGTGAACGAGCTGCTGAGCGCGGCGGTGAGAGTGCCGTCGGTCGCTTTCAGGGTGTAGGTCCCAGCCGTGTTCATCTTGCAGGCCGCGAATTTCGCAACCCCCGCCGCGGCTGCCTTCGGGTTCGTGGTGCACGTCAACGTCGCGCCGGACGGGGTGAGCGTGACTTCGCTTTTATCGGTGGTGGCGGTGTTCTGCCAGGCATCCTGCACGGTCACGGTAGGCTGCGTGGCGAAGGCTTTGTTTTCCGCCGTGGGGGTGCTCGGCGACGTACTGAACGCGAGCCTCGTCGAGGCGCCGGCCTTGACCGTGAAGGCGGCCGAGGTGCCAGCGATCGTGCCTTCTGTCGCTGTCAGCGTGGTGCTCTGCGCGTCATAGAGTGTGATCGCGGTGGCCGTGTCCATGCCTTCGGTGAAGGTGACCGTCGTCGCCGTGCTCGGGTAGCTGGGCGCCTGTCCGCTCGGCGAGTTGCTCGGGCCGGTCCAGACGAGCGTCTTTGCGCCCGTATAGCCGACGGTCTTGTTGCCCCATTCGTCGGTGGCCGTGAGGGTGACGTTGAAGGCGGTGCCCGCCGTCTGTTCGACCGGGGTGGGCACGGTGAACTTGGTTGTCGCGGCCGCTTTGACCGTGAACGCGACCGAGGTTCCCGTGATTGTGCCTTCTGTCGCTTTGAGCGTGGTGCTGACGGCGTCATAGAGTGTGATCGCGCTGGCCGTGCCCACGCCTTCGGTGAAGGCGACCGCCGTCGCCGTGCTCGGGTAGCTGGGCGCCTGTTTGCTCGGCGAGTTGCTCGGGCCGGTCCAGACGAGCGTCTTTGCGCCCGTATAGCTCGTGGCGGTGTTGTGCCAGGTGTCCCAGGCGGTAACCGTCACGTTGAACGCGACGCCCGCTTCCCTTTCGGTTGGCGCTGGGACGCTGAAGCTGCTTGCGCCGGCCGCCTTGACCGTGAACGCGGCCGAGGTGCCCGCGATGGTCGTGCCTTCTTTCGCCGTGAGCGTGGTACTCAGCGCGTCATAGAGTGTGATCGCGGTGGCCGTGCCCACGCCTTCGGTGAAGGTGACTTTCGTGGCCGTGCTCGGGTAGCTCGGCGCCAGTCCGCTCGGTGAGTTGAGGGGGCCGCTCCAGGAGAGCGTCTTTGCGCCCGTATAGCCGACGGTCTTGTTGCCCCATTCGTCGGTGGCCGTGAGGGTCACGTTGAAGGCGGTGCCCGCCGTCTGTTCGAGCGGAGGGGTCACGGTGAACTTCTTGGTTGTCGCGGCCGCTTTGACCGTGAACGCGGCCGAGGTGCCCGCGACTGTGCCTTCTGTCGCCGTCAGCATGGTGCTCAGAGCGTCATACAGCGTGATCGCCGTGGCCGTGCCCACGCCTTCGGTGAAGGTGACCGTCGTCGCCGTGCTCGGGTAGCTGGGCGCCTGTCCGCTCGGCGAGTTGCTCGGGCCGCTCCAAGCGAGCGTCTTTGAGCCCGTGTAGCCGACGGTCTTGTTGCCCCATTCATCGGTGGCGGTGAGGGTCACGTTGAAGGCGGTGCCCGCCGTCTGTTCGACCGGAGTGGGCACGGTGAACTTCTTGGAGGGGCCAGCCGCGACCGTGACCGCCAGGCCGGCGCCGTTGTTGAGCGCACCTTCCGTTACCTTGATGTGTGTTGCTTCGGCCTTGTAGAGCTTGATTACGCCGTTGTTGGAGCCGGATACCGTGCTCACGCCTGCGGTGAAGGTGATTTCCGTGGCTTCGGTGAGCTTCTTTTCGACGCCCGCCTTGTCGGTCACGCTCGGCTTGGTGCCGCTGGGAGCTTCCGCGGCGCCTTCGAAGATGAGGCTGTGCGACCCCGAGTAGGTGCCTACGGTGTTGTTGCTCGCGTCCTTCGCGATGACAGTGAGGTTGTCGGCTTCGCCGGCGAGGGGCGTGGCGGTCGAGGCTTCGAGCTGGAAGTGGGTAGCTGGACCGAAGGCGACGGTCGCTGATTTGGTTGCGCTCGTCGCCGTCCAGGTTCGCCACACGGCCGTGACCGTATACGCATGCGTGCCGATCGATACGCCGGTGTCGGTGCAGCTCGTGACCGTCGAGTGAGCGGCCGAGCTCGGGCAGCCGACGCTGGGAGCGCCGCCGTCGCGGGTCACGTAGTATTCGACCGTACCGGTGCTGGGTGCAGCCACCGCCGACCACGTGAGTTCGACCGTTTCAGCCCCCGGTGTGGCGCTTGAGATCGTGGGTGCCGCGAGCGTCGCCAGGTTCGCGGCTCCGCTCGCTTCCCCGGTGTTCGACCAGTACGCGGAGGCGCCTGGGACCAGCCACGTCAGCGCCACCACGGTCGTGACCGCGATCCGCCGAAGCCTTCTGAGATGACTAGGTCTCATAACGCGTGCCTGGCGGCGGTATCGAGCGGAGGGGACGACGACCGTGGCCGTCGTCCCCTCGCCCTAGCAGTTGCCGCCGCTTAATCCTCGTATCCGTTACCTACGAGGCTTTGTAGCGCAGGGTGATCGAGGCACCCTTGCACGCGTTCTGGTTGACCGCGGCTTCTTCTTTCATTTTCAAGCTCACGGCGTATTCTTTCGTCAGACCGGCGCCGATCAGGACTTTTGGTTCCGTCGAGGCAGGCGTAACTTCGAACCATTCCTTTTTGCATTCGACGACCGAGGTTTCCTTGACTTCGACTTCGACCTTGGTCAGAAACTCGCTCTGAGACGGGTCCACGTTCTTGACCTTCACCTGCACCGCAGCGCTGCCGCCTGGGTATAGGTTTTCGACCGTGGCGCTCGTCACTTCGAACGGGGCGCTTGAATAGTTCGACTTGACGGTGCCCGTCCCTTCCCCGGAGCTGGTCCAGTAGGCGAACGCGGCCGCCGAGACCATCAAGAGGAGTGCTACGACGACACCAGCGGTGAGGCGTTTCTTGTTAATGTGGAGAAAGCGTGACATTGCGGCAAGAGCTCCTTGTTAGATTTCACAGAACTTGCCGGGCAGCTGGGCGGTCTGCGAGAGACCCCTGGCTTTGCGAACCCGCCTCGCGACGGGTGTGCTCTTTTCCAGTTGCGGCCCGGCTCTCCGTGAAAGGTGGAGCTGCCGCACGCTCACCATCGGGCGAGGCAGCGGGCGAGCTTTAGCACGCCGAACACGAGCTGGACGAACGTCCACCAGGGCGGGTGATCTTCAACGTGCGTGGGACCGTTTGATGCTGGACATACGTCCACCGCAGGAAGCCGTCCTCAACGCTCGCGGACCGTTAGAAGCGTCTGGTCCGATCGAGAATTGAGCGTTCAGGAGGGACATGCCACTCACTTGCGGCGGGATGGTGAGGATTGTCCTCCGAGCGTCGCCATCCCGGCTACCTGTGGTCAACCGCCGAGACGCCGTTTGACGGCGTTGCCACCAGGTCTGGCCCTCGCACACTCAAGCACTGCGCGTTCGCCCCGCGTCTGCTTCGCGGTAGCCCGTGAACCGCTGCCCGCCGCGCCGGTTGGTCCACATATTGGACTTTGACTAACTCACGCCTCGTACTGCACCGATACACCCCCTAATCCACGGAGCGTCCATTAGGCGGTCCGGAAAAGAGCACCCCCGTCGCGAGGCGGGTTCGCAAAGCCAGGGGTCTCACGCAGACCGCCCAGCTGCCCGACATGCCACCCTTCCTCCGAATAGAGAAGAAGCGTCTTACGCTAGGTGTCCTAGTGGGTCTCCTGGCGATGGTTTCGGCCGTCGCGTTCGCCTACTGGACCAGCACCGGCGAGGCATCGAGCGCCATCAACTCGAACTATGCCAGCGCCCCGTTCGAAGTGACGAGCGGCTCGGTCGAAAGCCTCTACCCGGGCGGCAGCGCCGCGGTCGCGGTGAGGGTCAAGAACGTAGACCCGGCCCAGAGCGAGTTCCTGACCGGGCTGGAAGTCGAAGTCAAGGAAACCTCGGTCGTGGGATGCAGCAAGGAATGGTTCGAAGTCACGCCTGCCTCGATCGAACCAAGAGTCCTGGTTGCCAACGGCGAAACCAAGGGATATGTCGTGACCGTGAAGATGAAAGAAGAAGCCCTCGTCAACCAAGATGGGTGCCGGGGCGCGTCGGTCACCCTGCGCTACAAAGCCTCGTAGAAGGCGGATAAGCGGACGAGCTGCCACGGCTACTCGCCGAAAGCGGGCTCCTTTGGGATCAGAACACCGGCCTGGACCCGCCGCTCTCGCAAAACGGGACGGTAACCGCCGGTGCCGCGCACCTACGACCTCCAGGGCCTTTCTGGGACGGGAGCGACGGGGGTCGAGTCCGGTCTTTACACATCCGGGGATCGAAGTCCGCGTCGCCGCTCTACCACAGGCCAGTTCCTGAGCCGGCCGGGCAGCTGTGGCAATGGCTCGCTCAAGGTCTCAGTCACGGCGCGAGCTCCTCGACGATCTTGTATGCGCCGTCGAGGAGCACCTCTTGGACGTGGGGCTCGATCCTGTCGACCTGCGAGGCTCGGCCGAGACGGGATTGCGCCTCGCGGAGCTGCTCGAGCGAGCCGTCGAAGAGCCCGAGCGAGATCACCACGTCGGGGTCTGCGACATCGTGAGCGTGATAGATGCGCGTCCACCCGCGCAGTGCCTCGACGTCGCCCGTGGTCGGGTCCCACGCGGCCTTGAAGGCCTCGTAGGCACCCGGGCGCAGGCGGCGGGCGGTCAGGGTGCAGATCATGTTGTTACCTCCTTGGCGGTAGGTCAGAAAGTGCTCGAGGCGCCGCTACGGCCGCGCCTCTAGCACGATGTTGAACGGCGTCTCAGCGGCCCGCCGGAAACGCGTGAAGCCGCCCTCGGTGATGACTTCGCGCAGCCGCGCCTCGCCGGCCTGAGCGCCGAGCGCGAGGCCAACCTCCTGGTCGCGCGAGGCCGGCGTGCAGACGAGCGTGGAGGCACCGTAGAAAACGCGGCCGACAGGATTGATGTTGTCCTCGAGGCGGTCGCCCGCGTTGGGCTCGACGACCATCCAGGTGCCGTCGTCGCTGAGCGTCTCCAGGACGTGCGCCGCGGCGCCCACCGGATCGCCCATATCGTGCAGGCAGTCGAACATCGCGACGAGGTCATAGTCCGAGCCGGGGAACTCCTTCGCGGTCGCGACCTCGAAGGAGACGCGATCTGTGAACCCGGCCTGCTCAGCGGCGCCGCGAGCGAACTCGATCGAGCCCTCGTGATAGTCGAAACCGACGAACCGCGAGTTGGGGAAGGCCTCCGCCATGATCAGCGTCGAGGCGCCGTGGCCGCAGCCCACGTCGGCCACGAGCGCGCCACGTTCGAGCTTTGCCCCGACTCCCTCGAGCGCCGGAATCCACGATGCGACCAGGTGCGCGGCGTAGCCCGGGCGGAAGAACCGCTCGGTACCGCTGAACAGGTCGTGGTTGTGCTCGTGCCAGCCGACGCCGGCGCCACTGCGAAATGCCTCTGTGATCCTGGGCTCATCCTTCGTCAGCGCGGTGGCGACATAGAACGCTCCGGGCACAAACGCTGGACTGCCCTCCTGTGCGAGCGCGAACGCCTGCTCGGGCGTCAGCGAGAAGCGCTCGCTGCTCGGGTCGTAGGTCACATAGCCGCCCGCAGCCTGGTTTGAGAGCCACTCGCGTATGTAGCGCGCGTCTGTGTCGGTGCGCTGCGCGAGCTCCTCGGGGCTGACGGGCTCGCCGTCACTCATCGCACGGTAGAGACCGAGCCGATCGCCGATCACGACGAGCGACGCCGACAGGGCAGCGCCGAGGTCGCCGACGAAACGACCCATGAACTCATCGAGCTTGGCCTGATCGATTTGCTGTGTGGGCATGGTTGACAGCTCCTCTGTGGGCGTGGTTGACGTTTCCTGTGTGGGCATGGTTGACAGCTCCTCTGTGGGCATGGTTGACAGCTCTCGCTTGCTCTCTATGTCCGAGTCCAGGCGATCGGCAGCACTACCTCTCTTCCCAGACCTCAGCGCTACTTCTCGTCCCAGGCCTGAACGACCGTCTGGTGAACGATCAGTCCGTCCTCCAGCTCGAGCACCGTTGCGCACAACACGTTGGTGCCGTCCGGATAACGGCACGCGATTGTGAATGCCGCGCCGGTGTCGTCCTCCACGGTGTGCTGCACGGTGTGGGTCATGTCGCTCGCACAGGTGTCCTGTATCCAGGCCTCGATCTCGCCGCGGTTGTGAAGGACACGGGGGGAGCCGGGCTGGGTGATGCGGTCGGCGATCGTGATCGTCGCCTGCGGGGCGTACATCCCGAGCTGGGCCGAAGCGTCGCGCTCCTCGATCGCACGGGAGAGCTGGGTGAGGTCAAAGCGGGATGTGGTCTGAGTGCTCATGTGATTCTCCTTTTTGGGGTTGGGAGCACGAGTGTCTCTCTGGCTGCGTTTTGCCAGCGTCAAATGCGCGTCAAACGCGTACGGCGGTAGCCTTGACGTGCTGTGCTGAGCGTGCGCCTATTGGGTGGCATGGAGGTTGAGCTGAACGGGGCAGAGATCGCCTCGCAGCCCTCCCAGCGCCCATGGGCACTGCTGGCGTCGCTCGCATTGGCGTCGGGCACCCTCTCACGGTCAGAGCTCGCAGGCCGCTTCTGGCCGGATGTGCTCGACCAGAGCGCCCGGGCCAGCTTGCGCAGCGCACTGTGGGCGCTTCGCCGCGAGCTGGACGAGTGGCTGATCGCCGACGGCGATCGTGTCGGACTGCGCGAGGGCAGCGAGCTGTGGGTGGACGTGCGCGAGTTCGACCGACTGGCCGCTGATCACGAGTGCGAGCAGGCGCTTGCGCTCTGCCGCGGCGAGCTGCTCGAGGGGCTCGAGGACGAGTGGGCACTGCTCGCGCGCGCACGCCACCGCGAGCGTGTGATCGAGCTGATGGAGCAGCTGGCTTGCGCGTGCGAGGAGCGTGGTGAGGCACGCGCGGCGATCGAGTGGAGCCGCCGGCAGATCGGACGCGATCCGCTCGACGAGGACGCGGCCCGGCGACTGATCGCTCGCCTCGGCGCTGCGGGCGATCGCGCCGCCGCATTGCTCGCCTATCGTGCGCTCTCTGGGCGCCTGCGCCGGGAGCTCGCCGTTGCGCCCTCGCCGCAAACGCGCGAGCTGATCGAGCAGATGCGCTCCGAGCGGCCGACGCCGACGGCCGGCGCGAGCGCCGTGCGCACGCCGGGCACGCTACCGCTCGTGGGGCGTGAGGCGGAGCTCGGCCAGCTCGAAGCAGTGTGGAGTGCGGCCGCCGCCGGGAGCGGCGCGGCCGCATTGATACGCGGCGAGGCTGGGATCGGCAAGACGCGCTTGGCAAGCGAGCTGCGCAACCACGCCGACTCGACCGGGGCACTGAGCGCCGCCTGTGCTGCGCTGGACCTCGGCGGGACCGCGCCATTCAGCCTCTGGGCCGAACTGTTTCGCGAGCTCTTGCCGGCGCTCCCCGCCCCGCCCGCCGACTCAGCGTGGCCGGACGATCTCACGACGCTCACCAGCGAGCTGCCGGCGCATTTCGGCCGCAGTGGTGCGCCTACTCCAGGGATCCCGCCCGACCTTCAGCGCACGCGCCTGTTCGAGGCCGCCGTCGCACTGCTCGCGTGGGCGGCACGCCAACACCCTCTGCTGGTGGTATTCGAGGACGTCCATACGGCCGATCGCCCCAGCCTCGAGCTGCTCGCCTATGCCGCGCGCCGTATCGCCAGTTTGCCCGTGATGCTGTTGTGCACGCGCCGCGAGCTGCCGCCGAGCGTGAACGCGGATCGTCTCGAGAACGCCCTGCGCGCCCGTGGGGCGCTCGCGTGTGAGCTGACGCTCGCGCCGCTGGGAGAGTTCCAGGTGGCCGCGCTCGCGCGCAGCGCGGCGAGTCTGAAAGACACAGAGATAGACCGGGTGGTCGAGCTGGCCGAGGGCAATGCACTGCTCGCAGTCGAGACCGCGCGCGCGCTCGCGCGTGGTCTCGACCACGTTGCGCCGAGCCTGCGCGGCTCGGTACGAGCCCTCCTTGCGCCACTTGCGGGCGATGCTCGCCAGTTGATCGAGCTCGCCGCAGTCGCGGCCCGCCCGATCGAGCCGATCGAGCTCGACGAGCTTGCGCCGGCGGCGTCGGTCGAGAACGTCACGCAGGCATTTGAGGCCGGCATGCTCACAACCACCGACGGACGCATCGGGTTCCGCCACGCGCTGTTGCGCGAGGCCGCGTACGCGGAGATAGCAGAGCCGCGACGGCGGAGCCTGCACCTGCGCTGGGCGCAAGCGCTGCTCGCCAGCGAGCACGCCGGCGGGCAGTCGCACCCGGCCGAAGCCGCCCGGCACCTGCTGCTCGCTGGACACGGCGGCGACGCGGTCGAGCAGCTCGCGCGGGCCGCCGCGCACGCCCGCGCAGTCGCAGCGCTGGAACAGGCCGCCGACTACCTGTGCGAGGCGATCGCGATCGCTCCCGAGCGCTCTGACCTGCTGCTGGAGCTCGGCGAAATCGAGGCCTGGCGAATGCGCCGCGAGCAGGCCGAGGCGGCCTTCGAGCGCGCGCAGGCGCTGCTGTTGGAGCAGGAGCCGCGCGAGCAGGCCCGCGCCTTGCTTCGCCGTGCGCGCGCCTACCACGGACCGATCTGCCTCCCGCGAGGGGTGCTCGAGAGCTGTCGGGCGGCACTCGAGCTGCTCGACTCATCTGATGAGCCCGCGGAGCCCGAGCGTCACGAGGCGCTCGCCGCATGCGCCTGGGCGGAGGCGATCGCCGGATCGATCGACGAGGCGGAGAGCCTCCTTTCCGAGCTCGGCAGCGGCGCATCCGCCGGCGACCTCGAGACCTACGACGTCGGACATGCCCGCGCGCTTGCGCTGATGCGCCGGGGACGGTTCACGGACTCCTACACGCCATCGATCGCGGCCGGCGAGGCCGTCGCGCGTGCCGGGCGCCCGGACCTCGCGTACGGCTGCTGGGTGAACGCCGCGGGCGCCGCGACCGCCGCCGGGGATCCCGAGCGGGCGCTCGAGTTCATCGACCGCGCGATGGCAGCGCTTGCCGGGAAGGGCCTGCAAACCCTCGAGGTTCACGTGCTCGCTGCGCGGGCGTTCATCCTCACGCGCACGGGCGCTCTCGACGACGCCCGAGCTGTGAGCGAACACGAGCAACGGCTCGCCGAGCAACTCGCGCAACCCGAACTGCTCGCGATAGCGAGCCACGATCGTGGCCGCGTCGCGCTCGAGACCGGAGAGTCCGAGCTCGCGGCGGAGTTGCTCGCGTCGGCGCTCGCAGAGGACGCGCCCATCAGCCGACCGCTCACCCGTCTCGCACTCGCCGAAGCGTACATCCACACCGGCCAGACCGAACGGGCCGCGGCCGAGCTGCGCGCCACCGTGCTCGAGCCCGTCCGTCCGAGCGACTTTCCCGACGCGCTCGTCCCGAGGCTAGCCCGCATCCAGGGACTGCTCGCGCTTGCGAGTGGAGACCACGACGGTGCTGAGCGCCGCCTGCGGGAGTCGATCGGCGGCTGGGAGCGGCTGCTCGCCCGCTCGAGCGGCGGCGAGAGCATGACCGCGGTGCTCGCCGACCTCGGGCGCCCGGTGGTGGGACTCGTCGAGCCCGAGCGCGAGCTCGCACGCGCTCGGGCCGACCTGCATGCGCTCATGTCAACCTCCGAGGAAGGAATGCCCGATGCCCTCGTTCCATGACAGCGCGACCAGCGCCGCTCCACCGGAGGAGGTCTGGAAGCTGCTGTACGACCCCGCGCGCTTCCCCGACTGGTGGGCCGGAATCGGCACCGTCGAGATCGAGGAGGAAGGCAACTACACGATGTACCCGGACGGATACCCGGACTTCCCGATGGCCCAGCTCCTCGACACCCAGCGTGAGCAGCAGCGCGTCACCGTGTCCTGCCTGGTCTCCGACCTGCGCTTCGAGTGGAGCCTCGAACCGACAGGAGAAGGCACGCAGATCACAGTCGATGTCGAGATCCCAGAGGCCGAGGGACACCGGCTCGAGGCTCAGCGCACGGTTATTCACGACTCCCTCGAGCGCCTTGCTCAGCTCGCCGTGACCGGATGAGAGTTCCATATGGGCTGGGGGATACTTCCCACGCTATGCCTGAGGAGCCCACGACCCCCGACCCGGTTGAGCTTGTGCGCCTCACCTTTACGGCTCGCCGGAGGGAGTTTCCCGATCTGCTCGTGCCGGATGTGCGCCTTGACCTATCCGAGCGCGTGTTCAACCCCGCCGTGTATGAGGGTTATGAAGGAATCATCCGCTGGCGCGAAGAGGTCCAGGAGATCTGGGAGTCCTACATCAGCGAACCGGAGAAGTTCTTCGCGGGCGAGGACGTCGTCGTGGTCTTCACGCGGGAGATCGGGCGAGGGGGAAGCAGCGGCGTCGAGGTCAACCGCCGCACCGCCCTGCTCTTCAGGCTGCGCGCCGGTCGTGTGAGCGAGATCCGCCTCTACCACGACCGCGATCGGGCCATGCGGGACGCCGGCCTGGCCGAGTAGGCGATGCGCGGGCGAACGTTGAGATCGTCGAGCGGATGATCGACGCCTGCACGCGAATCAGCAACCTCACAAGAACCCAAGAAACCATCTATTCGCAGCAAAAACGGGAGCGACGGGACTCGAACCCGCGACCTCTGCCGTGACAGGGCAGCGCTCTAACCAACTGAGCTACGCCCCCGCGTTTTCGCGTGGGAGATGATGCGGCACTCTTCCGCGCCCGCTCAGTATGCCAGGGCTGTGTCCTCGCCGGGCAGCTGCGCAAAGCCTGGCTCGCCGGCCAGCGTTTCCATTACCCTGGATGCCATGGCGCTCGTCGGTCCTCGGCCGCTCCTGGACAGCAGCCCGTTCGCCGTACTGCTTCGCGACCTCCGCGAAGAGCGCTCGGCCTCCGTTGCGTTCCCGCCCGGGGAGACCCACTTCTCGGTGACCCGCACCAGACGCTTCGCGAGCGATCCGCTGCCCCTGCTGCTCGATGCCTACGAGCGGTTTGGTCCGGTGTTCACGCTGCGGCTGTTCCACGGCAACGTCGTGTTCATGCTCGGGCCGGCCGCCAACCACTACATCACGGTCTCTCATGCCTCCAACTTCATCTGGCGCGACGGCCATCTCCGCGACCTCATGGGCCTGATGGGCGACGGGCTGCTCACGATCGACGGCGAGTTCCACCGCCGCTCGCGCAAGATCATGCTGCCCGCCTTCCACCACGATCACATCGCGGCCTCGACGGAGGTGATCGTGGTGGAGACCGACAGGGCGCTCGAGCGGTTCACGCCCGGTAGGCAGATCGACGTCTACGCGTGGACCCGCAGGCTCGCCCTACGCGTTGCCATGCGCGCGCTCTTCGGCCTCGACCCCGATGGCGAGCGAGCGCGCTCGCTCGACGCGGCCGGTCTGTTCGAGCAGGCCCTTGCCTTCTACTCCGCCGAGTACATCCTGCGCGTGCTGCGCGGCCCGCGCACGCCCTGGACACGCATGCAGGCGGCGGCGCGCCAGCTCGATACGCTGATCTATGCCGAGATCTCCCACCGCCGCGAGACGAGCGAGCGGGGCGAGGACATCCTCAGCCTGCTGCTGGACGCTCATGACGAGGACGGCAACACGCTCAGCGACCTGCAGATCCGCGACGAGGTGATGACGCTGATGTTCGCCGGCCACGACACGACGACCTCGACGGTCGCCTTCATGTTCTACGAGCTCGCCCGCAACCCTCCGGTGACAGAGCGCCTCCTGGCCGAGCAGGATGCCCTGCTGCAGGGCGGGCGACCGACTGCCGCGCAGCTGATGTCCGGTGAGCTCGCCGAGCTCGAGCTCGTGCTTGATGAGACGCTGCGCAAGTACCCGCCCGCGTGGGTCGGGCCGCGGCGCTCGGTCGAGGCGTTCGAGTTCGAAGGCCACACGATTCCCGAGCGGGCATTCGTCAACTACTCCTCCTGGGCCAGCCACCATCTGCCCGACGTGTTCACCAACCCCGAGGAGTTCCGCCCGGATCGCTTCACGCCCGAGGCCCGCGCCGCCCTGCCGAAGGGCGCCTACATCCCCTTCGGCGGGGGCTCGCGCACGTGCATCGGCATGCGCTTCGGCCAGCTCGAGATCCGTACGATCGCCACGCTGATCCTCTCCCGGTTCACGCTGTCCCTGCCCGGCGACTTCGTGCTGACGATCCGCCAGATGCCCACGATCAGCCCCAAGCACGGCCTTCCGATGACCGTCAGCGCTCGCGATACGGCGCCTCAGCCCAGGCTCGCGCTGATTGTCAACCGATAGCTCACACCGCCAGAGGGTCCGCGCGTCGCGCTCGCTCCCACAGCCTGCACATACACGTGCGGCTGGGAGAACAGCGTCAGCCTGAGTCCTTCAAGGAGCAGGCCCTGCGGGCTCACCACCAGCTTGCCGTCGCTCGCAGCCACCGTCGCATCGACCGTCGCCCGCAGCCCGAACGGTCCGCCGCCGGCACTCACCTCGATCTCCCCATTCGCGCTCGAGAGCAGCTGCACGTCAAACCCTTCCGGCAGCGACGCCCGCACGTCGCTTGCGCTCATCGCCGCCCGCGCAGCCAGCTGATCGCCGCGCTTGCGGAAGCTCACTTCGCGCACCTGCAGACGGCCCACCCGCGCGCTCGAGGCCGTCAGGTCAATGTCCCTCACCCCCCGTGCTTCCCACAGGAGCCTCGCCGTCTGCGCTGTGCTCAGCGCGAGGCTTTCAGCCCTCACGGTCGCCGAATCGGCGTGCCCCCACAGGAGCTCAACGGCGGGCCAGGCCTTGACGCTCACGCTCTCCACCCTGCCGTAGCGACCCAGCCGCGAGGAGATCCTGTTCGCGGCGACCCGCGGCAGGAACACCTGCGCGAGCGCCAACGCCAGAAGGGCGCACCCCACGAGCAGGAGCGCCAGCCTGCGCATCCTTCGGCCACCGCCACCACGCCGCATGCCTGAGGAGCTTGGCAGGAGGGGCGGCGCGCAGCCCGCTAGCCTAGGTTGTCCCCCTCACCGGGGCGCGTAGCTCAGTTGGTCAGAGCACCTCGTTTACACCGAGGGGGTCGCCCGTTCGAGTCGGGCCGCGCCCATCCTCACTCAGTGCCCCGTCCGCTCGAAGCCGCCCCGACCGCCCACCGCCCCCGATGACCGACGATCCCCCCATTCGCATTGCGGTCATCGGCTCGGGTCCCGCCGGCTTCTACGCCGCGGGACACCTGCTGAAGACCTCCTCCGACCGCTTCGAGGTCGACATGTTCGAGCGCCTCCCGACGCCCTGGGGACTCGTCCGCTCTGGCGTGGCGCCCGACCACCCGAAGATCAAGTCGGTCACCCGCGTCTACGAGAAGACCGCCGTGCACCCGCGCTTCCGGTTCTTCGGCAACATCCACTTCGGCGAGCACGTCTCCCGTGAGGATCTGCTCGCCCACTACCACGCGATCGTCTACGCCACCGGCTCGCCCTCCGACCGGCCCCTCGGCGTACCCGGTGAAGAGCTCCCGGGCTCCCATGCGGCGACCGAGTTCGTCGGCTGGTACAACGGCCATCCCGACCACACCGACCTCGAGTTCGATCTGCTCTCGGCCGAGCGCGCGGTCGTGATCGGCAACGGCAACGTCGCCCTGGACGTGGCCCGCATGCTCGTGCTGGCGCCGGCGGAGCTCGCGCCCACGGACACGGCCGATCACGCGCTCGACGTGCTCGAGCGCAGCAGCGTCTCGGAGGTCGTCGTGATCGGCCGACGCGGGCCGGCCCAGGCGGCGTTCACGAACCCCGAGCTGCTCGAGCTGGGCGAGCTGGCTGACGCCGATGTGATCGTCGATCACGCCGAGTTCGACCGCGCGCTCGCCGTCGCAGATCCCGGCGCGGAGGCCGACGCAACATCGCGGCGCAACGTCGAGATCCTCCGCTCCTACGCCGAGCGGTCCCCCTCCGGGCACCGCAAGCGCGTCGTCCTGCGCTTCCTGCTGTCGCCCGTTGCCCTGCTTCCCGACGCGCACGGCCGTCTCGGCGCCGTCGAACTCGTGCGCAACGAGCTCGTAGCCGCACCGGGGGGCGGCCTGCGCGCACAGCCCACCGAGGAGCGAGAGACGATCGCCGCCCAGCTCGCGTTCCGCGCGATCGGCTACCGCGGCGTCCCGCTCCCGGGCGTCCCCTTCGACGAGCGCTCCGCCGTGATCCCCAACGAGTCAGGCCGCGTCCTCGATCCCGACACCGGGGCGCCCGTGCCCGGCGAGTACGTCGTCGGCTGGATCAAGCGCGGCCCCTCCGGGGTGATCGGTACGAACAAGCGCGACGCGCAGGAGACCGTCAACGCGATGCTCGCCGATCTCACCGCGCCCGAGAACGGCGTTGGTCCATCGCCTGCCGGCGGACAGGCGCACGTCCCGAGCTCTCCGGATGCCGAGGCGGTGGAGGCGCTCCTGCGCGCCCGCCAGCCCGACCTGGTCACCTATGCCGGATGGGAAGCGATCGACCGCCACGAGCGCTCACTCGGCGAGCCGGCCGGCCGGCCACGCGTCAAGCTCACGCGCATCGAGGAGATGCTCCGCGTCGCCTCCGAGGAGGGTTCGCCCTCGGAATCCTGAGCGCGCGTCGCCCGGCGGCGCGGCTCGGTCAGCGCAGGGTCCATCTGCGAGACTGTCGCGCGCGAGCCCCGTTAGCTCATCTGGTAGAGCGCCGGACTTTTAATCCGGTGGGGCGGGTTCGAGTCCCGCACGGGGCACTGGGAAAAGCCTGGGAATCAAAAGGTTTTGACCCAGCCAATTCGGCTATTGTCGCCGGCCGCATCAGGTTCTGGGACATGCGCCACACCCTGCGTCCGGCTCTACAGACGGCTCTGCCTGCCGCACGGGTCCAACCGGATCCGGGCGAACGATCAAGGCGGTTAGACCACCTGCCGATCACGCACATATGAGCCGCACCGAGACACCGTTGTCGATACAAGCGCCCGCGAGCGTTGAGCTGGATTACGGGGCGGTCGATGTTCCCCGACGCTGAGGCCCAGAATCGCGTGGTGGGCGAACTGGAGTCCGGTGAGCGGCTCCTCTGGAGCGGGAGGCCGAACAGCCGCCGGTGGCTCTATCCGCAAGACGCGGTACTCGTGCCGTTCAGCATTCTGTGGGGTGGCTTCGCAATCTTCTGGGAGGCCGCCGTGCTGTCCTCCAGCGGGGCGCGAGATAGTGTGATCTTCCCCTTGTGGGGCATACCGTTCGTTCTGATCGGGTTGTACCTGATGGTCGGGCGATTCTTCGTGCGTCGGTGGATGCGCAAACGCACGCTCTACGCGCTCACTGATCAGCGAGTTATCTCGATCGCACCCTCGTGGCCGCGTGGCGAGCGGACGACCTCGGTCTGGTTTGGTTCCTTTCCCCCGGTGCAAAAGCGGCTCGCATGCGACGGCCGGGGAACCATCTGGATCGGCTCGTTCCCGCTCACGCATCGCTGGGTCGCCACTGACTCCGGCTGGCCCGGTGCTCGCTCGGCTAATGCTAATGCGGTGGTGTTCGCCGACATCCCGGACGTTGATGACGTCCACTCGAGGATCCGTCACGAGTTGAGTGTCTTGACGCCCGCCCGCTCCGCGGCGCACGGATGACGTGCAAGTGATCGCATCGGCGCGGTGGGGCGGGTCGAGTCCCACACGGGTATCGGGGACACGCTGACCGGATGGTCGGGTCAGATCGCCGAGTCGCGGTACGCCCCAACTAGGCGACGAGCCCGCCGAAGCGGGCCCCGTCGCGCATCTGTATCGGCATGAGAACCCAAGTCTCTACCGCGGCCAGCGTACCGAAGAGATGGCTGACGCAGCCCGCGTTTGGCCAACGTTGGCCGGATGTTGGGTGGAGAAGAAGGAGCTCCTCCAGTGGCTTTACCCGAGTGCTACCGTGGACAGGTCAACCGGATAGGCGTGCGGCCCTCACTGAGTGTCAGCGCTTAGCCAAAGGAGCCACCTTCGTGGCCGACAGGCCGTCAGGCGATCACCCCGATTCAACGACGGGGAAGATCGGGCCAGACCGCCAGAACATCGCCTCTGGATTGGCTTCGATTGACGGCGAGCAAACGCTTGCGAGCGCCGACCAGACGCTATCCGACGGCGACCAGACCTCCGCCGAAAGCGATCAGGTCACTACTGACAGCGACCAGGCTGCGGCCGACCGGGACCAGGAGGCGAGCGATCGCAACCTCGTGCACGGCGGCGACCCTCTGGTGTACGAGTTCACACGCGGGCTCCGCGAACGCGCTGCGCTACAGCGCGCCCAGGTCGTTGCGCTACGTGCGCGCACGGCCGCCGGGCGAGACGCGGTTGCGGATGCTCGCGATCTGATCGCAGCCGAGCGTGACAGGGCCTCATTAGCGAGGTTCAACCGACGGAGCCCGATCTCATCCTTGTTTGACTACAGACAGGGCGCTTACGGTTTGAGCACGTTTGAACACGCTAACGTTAACCAATGATCACGCAGGCGGAACGTGCGGCCACGAAGCGTCGCGAGAAGCTCGAGGAGATTCAGCGTCAGGTCAAGGGCGGCCAGCTGACGATCCGGAAGATGACCGCGAAGGAGCGTCGGCGGTTCCCTCCACGCCCCTCCAAGGGATCCCGCGGGAGCTCAGCCGGCTGACCCCACCGGTCAGCCGCTGCGCACACTCTCCGACGGCACACCCTCCGCGTCCTCGGCGTCGGTCACGGCCCAGCGGAGCCGCTCCACGAGCTGGTCCGCCGCATGGCCGTCAATGAGATGTTCTGAGCCGACGTGCTCGTTGAGCAACACCGGATCGCCCTGCTCCGTCGTCACGATGATCCTGACCATGGCGCGTGCCCCTTCCCCGTATGTAGGTGATGCGTTCTCCGTCCGTGATGCGCGATTCCCCGCTCGGCAGGCTATCCGGCGCACCGGTCGCCTTCCCCGCAAACCCCGACGTCCTCGCACGCGGTGTGGACGCCGAACCCCGGGGCTAGTCCTCGCCGGGTTCGGGAAGCTGCGCATCGGCGTCGGCGAACCACTGGGGCAGTTCCCATTCGCGCTGCACGCTCACCACACGCCACAGGCGCACGTGGCGCTCCACCGTCAGGCCGAAGGGCGCGGTGGGAGTGGGCGGGATCACGGCGCGCACGCCGGGTACGAACACGACCGTCTGGCGATCGAGGCTCTCCGGGAAGGTACGCCGCAGGGCAGTGAGCGGATAGGTGGGATGGAGCCCCTCGGGCAAGAGCCCCCGCAGCTGGGGCACCAGCTCTGGGGCGAAGCGCTCCCACTGCTCGCGCCCGCCGCTCGCGCCGTCCTCGACGAGCTCGCCTGCCGGCGCCGCGTGTACGGACAGGCCGGCGTTGGTGAGCGTCGTCAGCCGCAGATCGGGATGGGTGAGAACCCAGGTGTCCCAGGCGCCATGCCCGTCGTCGCTGGGCGTTCCGTAGAGAAGCAGCCCGGACAGCCAGGTGAAGGCGAAGGTGGGCGGCGGGGGAGCCTCCCCCTCCTCGTCCATGGGGAGCACCGTATTACATATCCCCCGCCAATATCCCCAGGGCGGCACCGGCACGTGTGCCCGCGGTAGCCTTGGTAGCGCTCGGCCCCGACGACCGCGCGTGCAGCACAACCCCGGAGGCAGGAGGTCTTCAGCATGAGCCGCTCGACCGCGACCAGGTTTGACGTGTACCGCCGCACCATCTTCATCACCGGCGCCGCGCGAGGGATTGGAGCGGCCACGGCCGAGCGGCTGCATGGGAAGGGCGCGAACGTTGCGCTCGTGGGTCTCGAGCCGGAGCTCCTGCAGCAGCTGGCCGAGCGCCTCGGCTCCGATCGCGCGACATGGTTTGAGGCGGACGTGACCGACTACGACGCGCTCGAGCGCGCGGTCGCAGGAACGGTCGAGCGCTTCGGGGGGATCGACGTCGCGATCGCCAACGCGGGGATCGCGTTCACGGGAACGCTCGCCACCGCGCCGATCGAGCAGGTGGAGCGCACGCTCGAGGTCAATCTGCTCGGCGTGTGGCGCACCGACCGCGCGGTCATCGAGCAGATCAGAAAACGGCGCGGCTACCTGCTCAACGTCGCCTCGCTGTCAGCCGTAACGCATTCGGCGATGATGGGCCCCTACACGACCGCCAAGTCCGGCGTCGAGGCGCTCACGGACGCGTTGCGCATGGAGACGGCTCCGAGCGGCGCCCGCGTCGGCTGCGCCTACTTCGGCTTCATCGACACCGACCTCGTGCGCGCCGCCTACGCGCAGCCGCCGGTCGAACTGATGAACAGCCAGCTGCCCGCTTTCCTCCGCGACCCGGCGCCGCTGCAGAGCGCAGTCGACGCGATCGAGCGCGGCATCGAACGTCGTGCGGCGCGCCTGTGGGCGCCGCGCTGGGTCGGCGCGGCGATCGCGCTGCGGGGCGTTCTGCAGCCGCTGATCGAATGGCGCTCAGCGCGCGACTCCGACAATCTGGCGGAGGCGATGCGCATGGCGGACCCCGCCTCCGGCAACGTCCCCGCAGCCGATCCGCTGCTGGGCCTGGCCACCCAGGCGATCACTCCGCGCGAGAGAACTCCCATATCGCGATGAGCAGCATCCCCAGCCCGAGCGCCGCGATCACCGCAGCCTCGAGCGCGGTGGGCACGCGCCAGCCCCACCAGGTGACACCGGGGTCGAGCGCCTTGCGGGCCGCGGCGCTGACGTTCATGTGCGAGAAGATCGCGCGGCGCATCGGCTCGACGGCGTAGGTAAGCGGGTCGAGGCGGTTGAGCACGCCCAGCCACGCGGGCAGGGCCGCGACCGAGAACAGCGCGCCGGAGATGAAGAACATCGGCATGATCACCATCTGCATGAGCGCCATGAAGGACTGCATCTGATTGATCCTGGCGGCGAACATCACGCCGAAGGCGGTGATCGCGAACGCGAGCAGAAGCGCAAGCGCGAGCAGCTCGAGGATCAGGGTGAGTTCGTAGGGGACGCCCACCAGCGGGCTGATCGCGATCACGATCAGGCCCTGAAAGCCCGCCACGGTGGCGCCGCCGAAGCACTTGCCGAGCACGATCGAGCTGCGCCGCACAGGTGCCACCATCATCTCGCGCAGGAACCCGAACTCCCTGTCCCACACGATCGAGGCGGCGGAGAACATGGCCGTGAACATCACTGCCATGCACAGCACCCCGGGATAGATGAAGGTTTTGAAGTTGACCCCGTGTGTGCCCGCGGAGGCGAGCGTGGAGAGGCCGGTGCCGAGCACGAACAGGAACAGGAAGGGCTGCACGAGCGAGGTGAGGATGCGCAGGCGGTCACGCCGGAAGCGGATCAGCTCACGCTTCCACACGACCTTGATCGCACGCAGCTCGCTGCGCAGACTCCGCGTGGGGACATGCACGCGCGCGATCTCGTGCACGGGGTCGTTGCGCGCAGTCCGCTCCTGGGTGCCGGCGAGCTCGGTGGCCATCAGCGGTTCATCATCCTTGCGAAGTTCCGCCTGGTGTCCGACTCCGAGGACTCGGCGTCGCGGATGGTGGTGCCGGTGTAGGACATGAACACATCATCGAGCGAGGGGCGCGAGACGTTGACCGAGGAGATCGTTTGGCCGATCTCGGCGAGCTCGGCGAACAGGCGCGGGACGAAGTGCTCGCCCTCGGATACCGCGAACGTGACGGCGCCTTCTGCGAGCACGGCGTCGATACCGAAGCGCTCGCGCAGCGCGGCGATCGCCGCATCGTCGTCGGGCGTCTGGATCTGCACGCGGTCCTTGCCCACGCTCGCCTTGAGCGCCTCGGGCGTGTCCAGCACGATGATCTTGCCGTGGTCGATGATCGCGATCCGGTCGCAGTGCTCGGCCTCGTCCATGTAGTGGGTGGTGAGGAAGATGGTGATGTCCTCGCGCGTCTTCAGCTCCCGGATGTAGCCCCAGATCGAGCTGCGGGTCTGCGGGTCAAGGCCCACGGTGGGCTCGTCCAGGAACAGCACGCGCGGAGAGTGCAGGAGGCCCCGAGCGATCTCAAGGCGACGCTTCATCCCGCCGGAGAACGTGTTCACGAGGCTCGAGCGCCGCTCCCACAGCGCGACCATCTCCATCACTTGGCGCAGCCGCGGTCCGACCGCGTCGCGCGCCACCCCGTAGAGCTCGGCGTGCAGGCGCAGGTTCTGCTCGGCGGTGAGGTAGCCGTCGAGGGTGGTGTCCTGGAAGACCAGGCCGATGTTGCGTCTGACCTCGTCGCGTTCGCTCACAACGTCGTGGCCCGCGACCCGCGCCGATCCGGCGGTCGGCTGCACAAGCGTGCAGAGCATGCTGATGGTGGTCGACTTGCCCGCGCCGTTGGGGCCGAGAAAGCCGAAGGTCTCCCCAGGGCGCACCTCGAGGTCGATCCCCCGCACCGCTTCGACCTCGTCGTAGCGCTTGACGAGGCCCGTGGCCGAGACGGCGGGAGCGACCCCGTTGCCCGCGACCTCAGGCCCCGCGCCGTTTATCTGCGGCGCGAGGTCTGTGTCCGTCAGGTCGGGGGGGACGATGCTGGGTTGACTTGGCATCCGAGGGGTGGATCGTCAGGCGTCGCCCTCAACATTAGTGCTCTCCGGATCACCGTCGCCGAGGATGCGGTAGAGCTCGCGCCTGGCCGTGGCGAGCACCTTACGGGCCTCCCCAATCTGCGCCTCTGAACCGGTGCGCATCACCTGACCGAAGGCGAACACCAGCTCCTTGATCAGCTTGCCGAGCTCGAACGCCTGATCGCTCAGGTCGTCGCTCATCTGCTCCCAGGGCGCGGGTGCGTCCTCGGGGCGGTCCTTCAGCTGCGCCTCGCCGGCGTCCGTCAGACGGAACAGCTTACGTCCGTCGATCTCCTCGGAGCGAATCAGCCCCTCGTCCTCGAGCTGCGCCAGCGCCGGGTACACAGAGCCGGGGCTCGGACGCCAGGCGCCGTCGCTGCGCTCCTCGACCTCCTGCATGATCTGGTAGCCGTTGCGCGGCTCCTCGGCGAGCAGCAGCAGGGCGGCCGTGCGGATGTCACCGCGGCGCGCCTTGCGTCCTCGCCCTCGCCCGAAGGGTCCTCCGCCACCGGGTCCGCCGAAGGGGAAGCCGTAGCCGCCCCAGGCTCCGTAGCCGCGCTCGCGGTGGCCGCCATGGCGTCCGTGACCGCGTCCAGCGCCGCCGCGTGGGCCTCGCCCCTCGCCGCCGCCGGTCATCGCGCGCCAGAGCGCCCCGAGCTCGTTGGGATCGTGGCGCTCACAGCGCCCCGCTCCCGTCGCGTATATCGCATTCATGAGTTTCTCCTGTTGGTAGAACTATCAAAGTAACTCAACGATATATCACAATATGTTTGCGAACACAACTCCAGAAGGCCTGGGCCGGCAGCTTCAGGCCTCGCTCGGTCGGGTTCAGGCCCCGCTCGGCTGGGGCCCGGCCCCACTGGGCTGGGGCCCGGGTTCGTAGCCTCCCAGCTCAGCGACGGTGCGCCTCGCGCTGGCGTTGGCCCAGCCGGTGGTGCTGATCAGGCCGAGTGCCAGCACGGCGAAACCGCACGCGGTGATGATCCACCAGCCTGCGTGGCTGGCCTGCACGAAGCCAGGACCGACCGACCCCACGCCGGCTGCGGCGACGGCTCCTACGATCGCCACGCCCAGCGTCGAGCCCACCTGGCGCGAGGTCGACGCGACGGCGGCGGCCACGCCGGCCTGCGCGGCGGGCATGCCGGACACGGCGGTGTTGGTGATCGGCGGGTTGACCATGCCGAAGCCGATCCCGAAGATGAAGTAGGCGGGAAACAACGACGCCAGCGGGGTGCTCTTGCCGAGCCCCGTCAAAAGAGCGGCTCCAAGCGTGATCCCCAGGCCTCCGACGAGCAGGCTCAAGCGGGGGCCGCGACGGCCGACGAGGCGTCCGGACAGCGGCGCGAACACGAGCGTCATCGCCGCGATCGGCAGCGTGTACAGCCCGGCCGTGAGCGCCGAGAGCCCGCGCACGTCCTGCAGGTAGAGGGTGTTCAGGAACAGGAAACCGCCCAGCGCGGCGAACGCGCACACCGCGATCGCGCTGGCACTGGAGAAGGGGATGCTGCGGAAGAAGCGCAATTCGAGCAGCGGATCGGTGCGTCTGGGCTCGTAGCGGAGCAGGCCCGCCAACGCGGCCGTGGAGAGCGCGAACAGCGCGATCGTCTGCCCCGACAGCCAGCCTGCGGAGGGGGCCTCGATGATCCCGTAGGTCAGCGAGGCGAGCAGCACGATCACGAGCACCTGCCCCACGGGATCGATGCGCCGGGGGCGCGGAGCTCGGGACTCGGGCACGAACCGCATGGTCAGGCCTAGCGCGAGGAGTCCCACGGGAACGTTGATCCAGAAGATCGACTGCCACCCGATCGAGTCCACGAGCGCTCCGCCCACCACGGGACCGAGCGCGAGGCTGATGCCGACCGTGGCGCCCCACATCCCGATCGCCCATGCGCGCTCGCGCGCATCGGTGAAGACGTTGCGGATGATCGACATCGCCACCGGGTTGAGCATCGATCCGCCGACCGCCTGCAGCATCCGGAACACGATCAGCCAGCCGAGCGTGGGCGCGACGCTGCACAGCAACGAGCCGAGCGTGAACAGCACGAGGCCGGTCTTGAATAGCCGCCGGCGCCCGAAACGGTCGGCCATCGACCCGGACAGCATCAGCAGGCTGGCGAGGACGAGCGTGTAGGCGTCAACGGTCCACTGCAGGCCGGAGACGGTGGCGTGGAGTTCGCGCGCGATCGAGGGCAGGGCGACGTTCACGATCGTGACGTCCAGCCCCACGATCAGCAGGCTCATGCAGCAGATCGCAAGGATCAGCCGCCGGCGCCTACGGGGGAGCTCGGGGCCCGAGTCCGACGGCCGCTCGGCGAATTCGCTCTGTACGCTGCTGCTGGCCACTACCTTCCCGATATATCACGAGCCGCCGGGCCTTCGGCCAGGACCCTCGGCGTCTGTGCGGCCGGCGGCCGCGGGGATCAGTGGCGAAAGTGGCGGCGGTCGGTCGCGACCATCGCGACCCCGGCGGCGTCCGCGGCGGCGATCACATCCTCGTCTCGTACTGAGCCTCCCGGCTGGATGATCGCCGTCACGCCCGCGTCGATCGCGAGCTGCGGGCCGTCGGCGAACGGGAAGTACGCATCGGAGGCCAGCACGGCGCCGGCCAGCAGCTCGGGCTGGAATGCCTGGGCCTTCTCGATCGCGATCCGCACGGCGTCCACCCTGCTCATCTGACCCGCACCGATCCCGATCGTCGCGCCGGCAGTGGCGATCACGATCGCGTTGGAGCGCACATGCCGGCACACCCTCCAGGCGAACAGCAGGTCCTCCCACTGCTCCTCGCCGGGAGCCTTCTTGGTCATCACGTGCATCTGCTCCCGCGTCTCTGCGACAACGTCGCGGGTCTGCGCCAAAAGCCCTCCGATCACCGGCTTAGTTTCCAGCTCGTCTGCCGAGCCCTGATCGGCTGGCTCCGGCCACTGCGCCAGCTCGAGCAGGCGCACGTTTTTCTTCTGACTGAGCACCTGAAGTGCGTCGGTGTCGAAGCCGGGGGCGAGCAGCACCTCGATGAACTGCTTGTGGAGCTCCTGTGCAAACGCATGATCGATCCGCCGGTTGACTGCGATCACGCCTCCGTAGGCGCTCTGCGGGTCACAGGCAAAGGCGCGTTCGTAGGCCATCCGGCCGCTGTCGGCGATGGCGCAACCGCAGGGGTTGTTGTGCTTGAGGATCGCGCAGGCCGGCACGGCGAAGTCCTCGGCCAGCTCCCGCGCGGAGCTCAGGTCGAGCAGGTTGTTGAAGGACAGCTCCTTCCCGTGCAACTGCCGCACACCCTCCAGCAGATGCGTCGCCGGGCCCGTACGCGCGTAGAAGGCGGCGCGCTGGTGCGGATTCTCGCCGTAGCGCAGATCGCTGACCTTCTCGTAGGCCTCGCTCAACGTCGGCGGGAAGCCCTCGTAGGTGCGCGCGGCGAACCAGGTCGCGATCGCGGCGTCGTAGCGGGCGGTGCAGGCGAACGCCTTGGCCGCCAGCCGCGTTCGGGTGTCGAGCGACAGCCGGCCGTCGGAGTCGCGCAGCTCGCCGAGCACGTCCTCGTAGTCGCCGGGGTCCACGAGCACCGCGGCGAAGGCGTGGTTCTTGGCGGCCGCCCTGATCATGGTCGGGCCGCCAATGTCGATGTTCTCGACGATCTCCTGCTCGCCGGCATCACCGCGCGCGACCGTCTGCTCGAAGGGGTAGAGGTTCACGCACACGAGGTCCACCTGCTCGATCCCCTGCTCGGCCGCCGCGTCCAGGTGGCCGTCGTCGTCGCGCCTGGCGAGCAGCCCGGCATAGAGCCGTGAGTTGAGCGTCTTCACGCGTCCGTCCATGATCTCGGGGAAGCCGGTGAAGTCCTCGATCGTCCTGGGCGCGACCCCCGAGCGGGAGAGCTCGCGGGCGGTGCCACCGGTGGAGACGATCTCCACGCCCAGCTCTGACAGGCCTCGCGCGAACTGCACGATCCCGTCCTTGTCGGACACCGACAGGAGCGCCCTGCGCACGCGCACCTCGCCGGGGACCGCGCGCTCGATCCCCTCGGCATCACCGGTCGTGAGGTTGCCTTCGGAGAGCATCCCCGGAGCCTATCCCTCGCCCGCCTCGGGCGCCGGCCCGCCGCGCGCGAACAGGCGCACGGCCTCCACGAGCAGCTCGTGCTCGAGCGGGCGCAGGGCCGCGCGCACCTCCTCCGGAGCTCGCAACCCCGGCAGCTCGATCGCTCGCTGGAGGATCACCGGCCCGGTGTCGACGCCCTCATCGATGAAGTGCACGGTCACGCCGAACACCTTCACGCCGTAGTCGAGCGCCTGCTCGATCGCATGCAGCCCGGGGAAGGCGGGGAGCAGCGAGGGGTGCACGTTGATCACAGCCGCGGGGAAGCGCGCGAGGAAGGGGGAGCCGAGCAGCTCCATATATCCCGCGCCCACCACCAGGCGCGCACGGCGCTCCTCGATCCAGTCGCCCAGCGCCTCGTCGCGAGTGGCGCGGTCGGGGTATTCCGAGCGGGCGAACACCGCACTGGGCACATCCCTGGCGGCCGCCCGGGCGAGCGCCGGTGCGCCGGCGACACTCGAGGCAACGGCCACCACCTCCGCCTCGCGCCCATGGACCGTGTCGAGCAGCGCCTGCAGGTTCGTGCCCGCGCCTGAGACGAGTACGGCGATGGGAAGCGGCGGCTCTGCCACGGGCGGGACGATAGCGTCGAGGAGCTGGCGCGCTCAGGCAGTCCCGGTCAACGCCCTCTCGTCAGGCCGCGTGGGACTTCAGAGATGCCGTTGGACTTTTCTTCGAACTGAGAGAACGTGTGCAGAACGTGACGGGGCAGCAGCATGACGCCGATCTGGATCACGACGAGCACCACCACCACGGCGATCACGATGAGCAGCCATTTGCGTCCGAGGACCTCGATTCGCAGCCACCGCAGGATCCGATCCATGTGATTGACCATAGGGGAGCGACCTCACGCTTGTCGGATCTGTTCGAGCAGCTTCTCGATCGCGCGACCGCCCCCTAGTACTACTTTGTTAGGTCATCGGTAGGGTTCGTCGCCCTGACGCCGAACCCTCCTCACGTCAACCCACTCGACGCGAGGAGGAAGATGATGCCGG
>Ga0209038_10000060_pt1 | contig 31281 bp, 20 predicted proteins | sample BogFormECP03_OM3_FD_188237 | JGI IMG/M metagenome (GOLD analysis project Ga0209038, IMG submission 188237) | Bog forest soil microbial communities from Calvert Island, British Columbia, Canada - ECP03_OM3 (SPAdes) (version 2) | ecosystem: Environmental > Aquatic > Freshwater > Wetlands > Bog ...
AATTTTCTCGGCTTCGGCGTATTTTTTCTGGTCGTGCAGCGTTACGCCGTAACTTTGCAGCACGTCGGCGAGCTCGCGCGAGTCCGGGCCAAATGTTTTTTCGCGAATAGCGATGGCTCGTTCGAAGTAAGGCTGTGCCTCCTCGTATTTCCGCTGGAACAGCAGCAGCCGGCCCAGGCCGATGGAAATTCGAGCGTACTCGAAATCTTCCGTTCCCATGGCTTTCGACGTGGTGTCGAGTGCCTTGCGATACGTTGCTTCGGCATCCGCTGTCGCTCCCTGAGATTGCTGAAATCCGCCGAGAGCCTCGAGGACTTGTGCGGCTTCTATCTGCGAGCCGGCTTCACCGTAAAGCCGGATGGATTCCTCAAGTTCCTTGGCGACGTCATCGTTTAATCCCAGCTTCTGATGCGTAGCGCCGAGTCCGTAAAGCGTTGCCGCCTGTCCGTGCACGTCGCCGATGGATTGAAAATCTTGGAGCGCCTTCTCGAGAATTGGGATGGCGGACTTTGCGGCGGCGTCATCGCCTTGATAGAGCTGCAAACCCTGGGCGTATGTTTTCTCGGCGCGCACGCGAACTTCGTCGTCCGGCTTTGATGGCCGCAATTCGGTGATGCGGATTCCAAATTCTCCCGCGACTGCACTCGCATCGAAGCTGCGAACTTCGATGCGATACATGCCGGCTACGGGTGCGATGATGGAGACATTTTCCGGGCCGAAGGAGCCGTTGAGGCTGTCCATCGCGCCTACATCTTTTCCATCGGGACCGCTGATGGCGAGCACGACGTCAATGCCTCTTTGGTCCGCTACTACGTGTAGAAAATCGCCGGCTTGCAATGCGACGCGATAGGCGTGTTTGTCGCCGCCTTTGAGGATATCGTCCACGGACTTGCCCGGAACGAGCGGTTGGGGTTCTGCTTGTGCTGGTTGCTGAATGATGGGCTCGGACGCCGCGCCGGACTCGCTGGTCGCGCCGGTGCAAGAAAGGGATGCGCCGGCGTTCAAGGAGTAGGCGCTCGATGAAGGAGCGGCCACGAAGAATGCTGCGGAGGCCGCCAAGAGGGCGTAAAACGCGGCGGCGCGCACCGACAACGAAAGCGAGGGGCGGCGGTTAGACATCCGTTCGGGCAGGAAACTCATCTTAGTTGCATCGAACATGCGTAGAGAGTAATAATAAGTGGCCGGGAGAATGTCAATCGGTAAGTCAGGAGTTCTGCCGGCGGGATTTCGAAGTTGCCATATTACGGATGTTGCTTTTCGGCCGTCGCGTGAGCCCAGCATGAGGCCCGAGAATTATTCGCTTCGAGTTGTACGCAAAATGGTGCGTGCAGCCATTCTCGTCTCCATTTTTCTCCTCCCTTCACTTCTTCGCGCACAAGATACTCTTGTAGGACATTGGGAGGGTACGGTTACTCTCCCGACTAGAACGATTCCCATCCAAGTGGATTTCGATCATTTGCATTCCGGATGGCAGTGCACCATTCTCTTGCCTGAAACGAGTGCGCCTGTCTATACGGCGAAATCAGTGAGCGTGGAATCGGCGCGCGTCCGCATCAATCTCGACATGGGTCTTTCGTCTGCGAGCCTCGATGGGCAATTGAGCGGAGATATCATCGAGGGAGCGTACACGCAGGACAGCACCAAAGGGACATTCAAGGTCAAACGGGCCGCGAACGCTTCACCGACTGGACCGGAAGCATCAAGGCGCCCGAACTCGGCGCCGCAACCCGGACGCGATGAGAGTCCCACGGCCGGGCCAGCGCGGACGCCCGGCGGAGGCGGAGGCGAAGGCTCGCGGACGAGCGGCCCGCAGGTGCGGTCTGTGGCCGCAACGTCACGCGTGATCCGCAGCGATGATGGAGACTCGCGCGGAGTCGTTCCAACGGCGACGGCTGATTCCGGAGATTCGGCCGACGGGCTGCCCCATTTCTATGCGGTGATGTTTGCCACCGACAACTATGATTCGAAGGAATGGCCGCATTTAAATAATCCCGTCCTGGATGCGAAAAACATCGCTCAAGAGCTGGAGGCCTACTACGGCTTCCAGACAAAGGTATACGAAAACCAGACGTTTACCGGCATCCGGCAAACTTTTGTGGACGACCTTCAGCACGAAAAGTCGTGGAAGTTCAAGCCCAACGACGAGCTGCTGATTTTCTTTTCTGGACACGGTGATTTTGATCCGGGCAACGATCTTGGCTATGTGATCACGAAGGACGCGGCCCCGCCGCCTACAGTGGATTCCGACGTCAGGGACAGGCAGATTGATTTCGGGTTGCTCAGGAACTGGATAAATAAGATTAATGTGGACCACGTTGTGCTGGTGCTGGATATATGTCAGGGTGGCACGCTCTTTCTTGAGAAATTGAAAGGAAACGAGCAGTCGCTGGCGATAGCCGACAAGGCCATCGCACTGCAACGATTGAAGGGCTTGAAGACCCGCAAATGCATGACCTCAGGTGGAAACGGCGCGGTGAAGGACGGCCCCCCAGGACAGGGATCTCCTTTCGCGCGGGCTTTTATGGACGCGCTGGCAGATGCCGGCCCGAATAAATCCGAAATGGTAGTCAGCATTCAGGAGATAGACACCAAGGTTGAAAAGAAAATGGGACAGATGGAAGGCGCTTCCATCCCGCAATATGGGTCGTGCGGCGGTGAGAGCGCGAATAGCCAATTCTATTTCTTCTGGAAGGATCCACATCAACCGCACCAGTAACCTCGCCGGGTATCTTCGTTAACGATTTTTCTGCTCGAGATGTTCTTTCAAGACTTCGCAGGAGCTTCGGAGAGCTTCTTTCGTGCGATCTCTAGAAGTTTTGGATGGGTGCAGACTTCATAGTACGCACGAGGGCCTGGGTTGCCAATTTTTGCGTCGGGAAGTAATTCGCGGACCGCGCCTTTTCGAACCACGATCGTCTCTAGCGAATTTCCCAGAGGTAACTCGCCTAGATAGAGCTGCACTCGTTCTTTGCCCCACGGCATGGTGAAGTTGCCTGCGAGCGGCGTTAGCGAAATTTCGCTGGAGAGTTTTTCGAATCCATCCTCGTTCATTTCGATTCCGTTGAGATTGTAGCGGACGAGCAGTTCGTCGCCTTCGTCGTCTCCCGCATCCTCCATCAACGATTGAAGCAGAAAGACATTAAAGGGTGAGGGATTTTGCACGAAAATGCGGCGGGCTACCTTTGAGCAGCTCGAGAGGCGGTCGGAAAGATTAAGGGCTTTTGAAATCATGATGCGCGAATCGCCGTCCATCCAGAGCGATGGCGCGGAATTTTGAAATGCGACGCCTATGCCCAGCTCGATGCGCGGCAGGTCGGCTGCTTCGGGGCGGGCATTATAGGCTTGCGTAACGGCTAGAATTTCGCGGGCGAGAATGCAGGCTTTGGCTACGGCGCGCTGCGTGGCGCGGGTGGATTCGGTTTCGTAGATGGCTAGAATGATGGCATCGCCTTCGATGAAAACTTTTGCGGCGCCGTAACGGTCGAGCAGCCGTTTGACCGGCTCGTGCAGATTGCGGCTGATGTGCGATGCGGGATTCAGGCCGCGAGCTTGTAGGTCCTTGGTGATTCCGGTGGAACCGCGGACGTCGGCTTTGATCACCGCGTGCGAGACTACCGGATCGTTGTCTTTGTTGGCTTCGTCGGTGAAGACCAACTCGTACAGGCAATTGTTCGCGCGTGAGAGTTCGCGCGAGTGCTCGGAGCGCACCAGATTGATCCGCTCCATCCAGGCGACTACGTGCTGATAATTCCGGCGGTCGCGGCGCAGGCGCGTGAAATCCTCCGCAAATCGCAATGCGATCGCGGGGATTTCTTCGGGCGGGATGCGGCGAATTGCACGCGCGGAATCTTCCAGTTTCTTCAGCGAGAACTTGCGCGCTGGAAATTGCGCGAGGACCTGCTCGACGCGTTTGGTTTCCTCGCGAACCACCAGCGCCTTCTTGAGCTGCTGCAAGTGGACTGGCGGGCTATAGTCCATATAAATCTGGCGCAGCTCGTAGCCGGCGAAAACGTGCGCGAGCAAATCGCGTTCATCGAGGCGATTGACCCATTCCCGCAGCAGCCTCTCGCGCGTTTCGGGCGGGGCTTCGCCGCCGTTCGCGGCGCCACGCGAGTCGAACAGTCGGCGGATATTTTCGGGGTCATTGAGGTAGTTGCCGATGCGGGCGCGGTATTCTTCGGTGAGGAAGTCCATGCGCTGCTTGGCGGCTTCGATGCCGGGGCCGAGTTCCTCGAGATTTAACTCGAGCAGAGCGCTGCGCCGTCGCAATTCTTCGGCGCCGCCTGATGGCTCGCTGGCCGTGGGGCGGCGTTTCCAGGGCCACGCGAAAACGTCGTCGCTGCTTCCCGCCTTGCGGCGCAGCTCTTCCTGCTCTTCCTCGATGCCCATCACTTCGCCGCGCAGCGCGCGGGCTTGCTCCATCAGCCGTTCGTAGGATTTGCGGCTGCGGCTGAGTTCTTCGGCGTTTTCGTCGGCGTGCACGTAATCGCGCACGAAATCGAGCAGCAATTCCTCGAAAATTTCGAAGCGATCGGGGTCATGAACGAAATTGCCGAGGAGAACGTAATTTTCGAGCTGTAGAGTTTCGTCCGTGCCGCCTTCGAGAAACAGAAAGCGATTGCGGAAAAGTTCGTAGATTTCCGGGAATTCTTCGCCGAATAGAGCGCGGCGCGATTTCGAGAGTGCATTTTCATCCAGCTCGCGCATGATTTGATATACGGAAAGGCCAACCTGGCGATAAATGCCGCGGCGGTCGCCCTGCAACTCGGCGATGCGTGACCTAATGACGTGCGCCTGCTCGCTGCGCTCGAAATGCACGCCGCGGGAGTGAATCCATTCCTTGCACTCGACGATCAGACTGGAGAACTGCGCGGTGATCTCGCTGAGCAGAAATTTCAGCACCGCTAGGCGATTGAGAATGTCCACTTCGATGTTTTGCGCGTATTTAGCGCGCGTCAGCGACGTTTGCAGGAGTTCGAACAGTTGCTTGCGGAAGCTGTTGGTGTCGGGCGCGGTGGAAGTGCGCGATTGGGTATACGAGAAATTCAGGCTGGCGATGGCGCGGATGCTATCCAGGAGATATTTGCGCGTTGACTCGGTGAACTTTGGGCTGAGATAAACGTCGTAGTGAATGTTGTCCAGGCCGACGTTGATGCTTTGCAGATGCAGCTCGACGGTGTACGGCTCGAGCTTCATGCGGGCCGGATGCGTGGGCGAGATTATAGTGGGCGAATCGGCCATTCGGCGCCTCTGGCGGCTTAAATTTGACTGTAGCAGAATGGACTTGAGGCGCAACCTTGAGAGCCCAACCCGTTAATGGCGCGATGCAAACTGGCTATTCGGCTGGTACGTGTCTGCATTTGGGGGCCGGCGGGACGCGATGTTACCGGCCGGCTGCGGCTGGCGGCTTCTGCGAGAAGCATGATCCTGAACGAGAATCCAGATCGCCGCTGGCTCTCGTGAGGCTAGCCGCCGCGCTGCTGCTTTTATTCGCGCTGCTTTGGCCGCTGATTGCGGATGTGGCGCGCGAATTGCGGCATTGGGTGCAGTGAGTACCGCTGACGGTACTTAAAGAAGAATCCCGGCGTCATCCACGACGCGAAGTTTTCTGGAATCCTCATCTAAGTGCTCCAGTTCGAATCGCAGTTGCGGCCAATCCGTGCGCATGGACATCTTTTCGGGCCATTCGACTATGACTATTGCCGGCTCGGCGAAAAGATCTTCGACGCCGAGCGTCTCGAAATCGCGGAAATCTGCTATGCGATAGAGATCGATGTGATATACGCGCGTGCCGTTGCGATATTGATGGACCAGCGTGAATGTGGGGCTGGTGACGTCCTCTTCGCGTGCGGCGCCCAGGCCTGTCACCAGGCCTTTGGTTAGAGTGGTCTTCCCTGCTCCGAGCTCACCGGCCAGTAGAATCAGCAGCGGCGGCTTCAGACGTGCGCCGAGTTCTTTCCCGAGGCGAATCGTTTCCTCGGCGGAGTGGGTGGTCCATTCACGGCTGGGCATCGTCGAACTCGGCGATTAGTTTCGCGTAGGCTTTGGGAATCGCGCGGATGATATCGGTCGCCATCAATGAAATTTCGCCGGATTCTTCCGCAGCGATATCTCCGGCGAGACCGTGCAGATATACCGCGAGGCAAACGGCCTTCGCCCAATCCTCTTTGCCGTGTTGCGCGAGTATCCCGGCCATCATTCCGGTAAGAACATCGCCGCTGCCCGCTTTCGCCATGCCTGGATTTCCTGTGGAATTGATCCAGATGCGGCCATCGGGTGCGGCGATCACGGTTCGATGGCCTTTGAGCACGACGGTGCATTTGAGATCGGCGGCCGCTTTTTCGGCGACGGCGATGCGATTGCGTTGAATCTCCTGAGCGGAAGAATTTACGAGCCGCGCCATCTCTCCGGGATGCGGCGTTATTACCATTTGCGGTGTGCGATGCCTCGCGAGGTCGCCGCTTCGTCCGTCGAACGCGTTCAAACCATCGGCATCAAGCACGAGCGGCGTCTCGCTATCGCCGACAACGGCGCGCACGAACTCTTGTGTCTCGGCTTGCGTCGACAGCCCTGGGCCCATTGCGAGTATGTCTTTGCCCCGCAGAAGATCTGCAAACGCGGAATGTTCGAGGCCGCGGATACTGAGCGTGCCCGCGGCGGTCGCGGGGAGAGGCGCGGTCATCAGTTCGGGGAGGAACGAGCTGACACTCTGCACGCAGACATCGGGCGTCGCGACGGTCGCAAGTCCGGCTCCGGCCTTTAGCGCTGCGGATCCGGCCATTACTGAGGCGCCGGTCTTACCGACAGAACCTGCGACGATAAGCGCGTGGCCAAAATTCCCTTTGTTCGCGCTCGCTTTGCGCCGCAGTGGAATGCCTGCGAACTCGGTTGGCTCGATCCAGCGCACACGCGAATCGGAACACTCTTCTACCAGAGATGCAGGCGAGCCGATCGCGCACACGATTAAGCGTCCGACATTTTCTGACGCGGGATAAAGCAACATGCCGATCTTCGGCGCGGTGAAAGTGATGGTCACGTCGGCTTTAATGGCCGGGCCTGTTACTTCGCCGGCGTCAGCCGATAAGCCCGAGGGAATGTCCACCGCGAAAATTCGGGCCTTGGCACCAAGGGCATTGAGATCCTGGATGACGCTCGCGAGCCAGCCTTCGACGGCACCGTGCATTCCGGTGCCGAGTAGCGCGTCAATGATGATGTTGGCGGAGGCGATGGTCTTCTTTGCTTCAGTCCACTCATTCGCATCGCGTGCGACGATGCATTGCCCGGCTACTTTGTTAAATCGCCGGTAATTCAGCTCCGCATCGCCACGAATCTCAGCCGGAGCGCCGCAAAAAATCACTGTGGCCTTGCGGTTGAGCTCGGCGAGCAGCCGCGCGACCACAAAGCCGTCACCGCCATTATTTCCCTTGCCGCAAATGATGGCGATTCGCCGCTGCTCTATCTTTGGGACTTGGGAAAGTAAAATTTGAACGAAGCGCGCGCCGGCATTCTCCATCAACTGCGCGATGGGAATTGCATACCGCTCGGTGGAAAGACGATCAACTTCGCGCATTTGCGCGGCGGTGAGGACTTTCATGGCTTCAGATCGGTTGTGGGAGTTTCGAGCAAGTCGGACCTTGCAGTGGCGCGGCTGCCGCTATCACAACATCCACCCACCGCTTACATTCAGGACCTGGCCGGTGATGAAATCGGCTTCGTCGCTGGCGAAGAAATTTACCGCGACGGAAACATCTTGCGCCGAGGGAGGCCGTCCAATCGGCGAGCGCGTATCGCGAATCTTGCGGGCTTCGTCGGCGGTCAGGTCGCGCTCATCCACATTCGAGGGATTGATTACGTTTACGGTGATGCCGTGCTTGGCTTCTTCCACGGCCAGCGAGCGCGAAAATGAAACCACCGCGGCCTTCGCGGCTGCGTAAGCCGAAATTGTCGCTTGCCCGAATGCGCGCTCGGCGCCCACTGCGCCGAGATTGATGATGCGGCCCCAATGCTGACGGCGCATCACAGAGAGTACAGCCTTGCTCATGAAGAAAACGCTGAGGAGATTTGATCCGAGGACTCGCTGCCATTCTTCGTGCGTCGTCTCGATCACCGGCTTCCAATTGAACGCACCTACATTATTGACGAGAATATCGAGCCGGCCGAATCGCTCGACTACCGCATCGGTGAGAAATTGCACTTTCGAGGCGTCGGTGACATCCGCTTCCACCGCGAAGCATTCCGCGCCGGCTGCTTGCATTTCGCGCAAAGCGTTCTGCGCCGCGGCTTTATTCGAGCGATATGAAATTGCCACGCGCGCGCCAGCTTGCGCGAGCCCCATGGCGATGCCTTTGCCGATGCCCCGGCTTCCGCCGCTCACTAACGCTGCCCGCTGCCGCAGAGACAAATTCACATCCTCCTTCGTTCGAGAACTGGCAAGTATAAGGGAAACTTGGCCGCGGCCCTAGCCGCTTCCTTTGGCTCCATTGGAGTTCAGGCGCGCGACGATTACGGTCATGTCGTCGGCCTGCTCGTCCGCGCCGCCCCATTGTTCCGCGGCATCGATTAATTCCTCGGCGATTCTTCCGGGGGCGGCCGCGCGATGCCGCATCACTTCCTCGAGCAGCCGGCGCGTTCCAAATTCTTCGCCGAAAACATTCATCGGCTCAGTCAAACCATCGCTGAATGTTACGAACAAGCTTTCTGGATCCGCGTGCACCGTCACCGACTCGTATTCCGCCTCTTCAAAGAGGCCGACGACTGTGCCACCTTCCTCGAGCTTTCTTGTGTTGTCTCCCGCAACGAGAAATGGAACGCAATGGCCCGCATTGGTGTATTCGAGCGTGTGGCGATCGGAATCGTAAATTCCGTAGAAAAGCGTGGCGTAATGATCGTCTGCCGTATTGCGGCAGAGATGGAGATTCAGACGCGCGACGGTCTGCGCTGCACTTGCGCCGGGGTCGAGCAGGACCAAGCTTCGCAGCGCCGCCTGCATGCTGGCCATCAGAAGAGACGCGGAGATTCCCTTTCCGCTGATGTCCGCAAGCAAAATCGCGACTCTTGCCGGGCTCAGCAGAATGAAATCGTAATAATCGCCGCTGACCATGCGCGCGGCCTTGCAGATGGCCGCCAGCTCCACGCCGGGAAGCTGCGGAATAGTCCGCGGGAAAAGCTGGAGCTGGACTTCGCGGGCGATGGTGATTTCATTCTCGAGACGCTGGCGCTGCCGCTGTTCTTCGATCAATCCTCCAATCGAGCTGGTCATTTCGTTGAAGGATTCCGCGAGCACTCCGAGCTGGTCTTTTCTTTGCACGCGGACGCGGCGCGTGAAATCGCCGCGCCGGACGTAGCGCGTGGCATCGTAAAGATCGGCAACCGCGGACGTGATCCGCCGCGTCAAGATTATGCCGGTCACCAATGCTCCGGCCTCCATCAAGATGAACAAGATGCTGGCGAGAATAAGAACTAACGTGACGAGCGGCCCGATGGCTCCGACCGAGGCGAAGAGCGTGCCATTGAGGCGCGATGGCCGCACCCAGAACGACGCGTAAATCGGCGTCACTTGCGGATCGGAATACCCTGGCTCTACTCGGAGCGCCTCGAGCGTCAGCGCTCCTTGCACCGGCGGATCCAACCAGTGCGACGGCGGGCCGAGTTGCCGACGGCGGCTCCCGATGTCAAATCCTGGAACATACTCGGGCGGGCGCTGCGGGTCCTGCACGCCAGCGGATGGCACTTGCTTCATGATGGTGAACTGAATCGGGCCCAATTCATCCGGCAGAGTGTCGAGAAAATCGGAGCTTACCGGCAGCGAGACACGCAATGGAATCGAATCGCGTGCCGCGCGCACATGGCGGAAGCATTGAATCCACAATTGGCCATCCTGATCTACCAGGCCGACGAATTCGCGCCGCTCGCGGCCTTCGCCGTGCGAAATCAGAATGTCTGCGGGCGTGCCATCCACCGTCAGGCCGGTGTATTCACTCGATTCCGACGCAACCACGGCGGCCACGCCCGGGCGCTGCAGCGCCGCGTCCGTAGTCACCGATTTATCGTTGGCCGTGTCTCGGGCGATGGTGTGCGCGATGGTGTCGGAGACGGCGCGCAGATCGTGCATGCGTTCCGCGAGACCATCGCGCAGAATGTGCGCGCCGAGTTGAACGTAAACCAAATACGCGGCGATCCCGGCCATGGTCAACAACAGCACCACGGGAACCACGGCGATAAACACATACGCGACGATCAGTCGATTGCGCAGGCTCCACAGAAGCTGGCTGCGTACCCAGGGAGTCAGACGGAATGCGAAGTAAATCAGCGCGACGATGAATAGATAATCGAGCAGCCCCAGCAGCGGAACCGCGAGTCCGAGGGCGCGCACGATTCGCGCCAAGACGAACAGCGCGATAATGCCCAGCGCTCCCGCGTCAACCGGCGTAAGACGCCGTGCGAAAGCGCGCACGCGCGCGATTGTTCTCCCTGCCATGACGGTTATTGTGACGCAGACGGGCGCCCACACTCAATGAATAAGGCGCCTCAGGGTAAATCGAGCGCCTGACTTTGAAAGGCCCAGCGCTAAAGCGCTTCGTTATGAGCGGGCGTTTTTGCGGAGCGCTGAAACGCTCCTCCCCCGCATGAATGCGAGGGCTGCCTCCAAAATGCAACGGCTGTCGAGCGCGATGATGGCCCCTCACCTGTTTTCAGGCCCGAGTGAGGCGCGCTCTCAGCGATCCAAAGCCTTTTGCACCTTGCTGTGCTTCCGGCTGTAAGTGAAATATATCACCAAGCCGATCGCCAGCCAGATGATCAGTCGAGCCCAGTTAATCCAACCGAGCTTGTACATCATGTAGCCGTTGAAGACTACGCCGAGGATCGGAACTACCGGCACCCAAGGCGTGCGGAACGGACGTTCTTGCCCGGGATTCGTACGGCGGAGCACCAGAATCGCGATGCAGACGATCACGAACGCCAGTAGCGTTCCGATATTCACCATTTTTCCGATGTCGTCGATGGGAATGGTGCTGCCCACAACCGCTGCCAGTAAACCGACCAGAATCGTATTCTTGTAAGGCGTCCGGAATTTCGGATGGATGGCGGCGAAGAATTTCTTCGGCAGAAGGCCGTCGTTGGCCATGGAGTAGAGGACGCGGGTCTGCCCAAGAAGCATGACCAGCATCACACTCGTCAATCCGGCGAGGGCTCCGGCCGTAATGAGATAGGAGGCTTTCGTGAGTCCGCGATCCAGGAAAGCAACCGAGAGCGGCGCTTCGATATTTATTTCCCGCCAGGGCACCATGCCGGTCAGCACTGCGGCCACAAGAATGTAAAGAATGGTGCACGCCACGAGTGACGCGATGATTCCGATCGGAAGGTCACGCTGGGGATTTTTGGCTTCCTGAGCGGTGGTGGACACGGCGTCAAACCCGATATAGGCGAAGAATATGTAGGCCGCTCCCGCCCCGATTCCTCCGAATCCCATTGGCGCGAACGTGGCCCAGTCATAGCCCCAGTTCGCTCGGTGAATGTAATGCGCCCCGACTGCGATTACGAACAACACCACAGCGACCTTGATCATCACGATCCCGGAATTAAATCGTGCAGACTCTTGGATCCCGATCACCAGGATGGCTGTAATCACCAGCGCGATGCAAAAGGCCGGCAGATTGAAACCGACCTCGACGCCAAAGAGATGGGGCGCGGCGACAAGGTCGTGGGCGCGCTGGATCAGCTCCGGCGTCTGCGCCGAGATAATGTCGCCGACTTTGAGAAGGAACGCCTGCGTGCCATCCATGAGCGACGAATCGGAAGCGTGGGCCATCTGCCGCGCCACTATATTTTCCGCCGTTCGGAGCGCCGTCCAATGGTCGTAGGCCAGCCACAAGGGCATGTGGATGTTGAAGATGTCCAAGAATTCGATGAAATGGTTCGACCAACCGGAGGAAACTGTGCTCGCGCCCATGGCGTATTCCAACGTTAGATCCCAGCCGATGATCCACGCGAAGAGTTCGCCGAGTGCCGCGTAAGCGTATGTGTATGCGCTTCCGGCCAGCGGAATCATGGCCGAGAATTCCGCGTAGCAGAGGCCCGCGAAGGCGCAGCCGAATCCGGAGATCACGAACGAAAGCATCAGCCCCGGCCCGGCGTAATGCGCGCCGAGGCCCGAGAGCACGAAAATTCCCGCGCCGATGATCGCGCCGACGCCGAGCGCCGTGAGCGAGACGGGGCCGAGCGTCCGCTTGAGCGAATGCTCGCCGGTCTCGCGCGACTCCTCCAGCATCAGTGACATGGGTTTCTTGGCCAGGAGCGAGTAGCCCATTCGTCTCCTCCTCGGAGCGAAACACTTTGCTTCGAATTCCGGCTGCTAATCCCTACGCTGCTGCAGATTCCGATTTCCGGCTGCGATTCCACAAAAAATAGACCGGCACGCCGAGAATCACGATGATCAGACCCGGCCAAGTATATTGCGGCTTGTATCGAAGCAACTGAATTTCGATGAACACCGCCATCACAAGATAAAGAGCCGGCAAAACAGGATAGCCGATGGCGCGATAGGGGCGCTCCATATTCGGACGCGTACGACGCAGAACGAAAAGACCTGTAAGCGTAAGAATGTAGAAAATCAAGACCGCGAAGATCAGGAAATCGAGCAACTGGCTATACGTGCCCGAAAGACAAAGCAAGCTCGCCCAGATGCATTGAACAACGAGCGCGGCCGCCGGCGCATGAAACCGGTTGACCTTGCCGACGGATTTGAAGAACAGGCCGTCCTTGGCCATGGCGTAGTAAATTCGAGCGCCGGCTAGAATCAAGCCGTTATTGCAGCCGAATCCGCTGATCAGAATGGCCACCGCCATTACGATCGCGCCCACCGGACCGAAAACCACTTCGAGCGCGGCGGTGCCTACGCGGCTTTCCGCGGCGTACTGAATCCCGCGGGCGAGCGCGGTGTGGCCGTTCGGATCTCCGGAGAGAGGAAGGATTCGCAGATAGGCTACGTTGGCCAGGATGTAGAGCGTCATTACGATGGTCGTTCCGAGCGCGAGCGAAAGCGGCAGGTTGCGGCTGGGATTTTTGACTTCGGCGGCAGTGAAGGTGATGTTGTTCCAGGCGTCGGCGGCGAAGAGCGAGCCGACCATGGCTACGGCCACCAGCGTGAGCGTGCCAATCATCCAGGTGCCCTCGCCGGGCGGATAGGGATGCATGGTCGATAGACCGGCGTTGCGCCAGAAATGCGTAAAGTTCGCTTCGCGCGCTGCTGCAGTGGAAAAGAGGATCCCGATAACCGCGAGAGCTGCGAGCGAGCCGGTTTTCGTCACCGTGAAAATGTTCTGTACGATTGCGCCGATGCGCAGGCCGCGCGAATTCAGCCACGTGAGAAAAACTATGGAAGCGATTGCGAGGAGATTTTGTGTGTTCAATCCGACGTTGTATGGACCGAGGGTGCCGAACCAGAGATGCCATGGGCCCATTGTGCCCGCTTTCCAAATCCAGCCGCTCGCGGAGAACCACGGAACCATCACGCCAGTGAATTTGGCGAACGAAATCGCTACAGCGGCAATGGTGGCCGTCTGAATCACCAGCAGCATCGTCCAGCCGTAAAGAAATCCCCACATGGGGCCGAGCGACTCGCGCAGATATACATATTGCCCGCCAGCTTGGGGCATGGCCGCGGCCAGTTCGCCGTAGCTGAGCGCGCCGATCAACGTCATGATGCCGGAAACAATCCAGACGGTGAGCAGGAGCCCGGGACTTTGCACTTGCGCGGCGATATCGGCGGAGACGATGAAGATTCCCGAGCCGATCATCGAGCCGCAGACGATCATCGTCGAGTCGAAGAGGCCGAGCCCCTTGACCAGTTCGGACTGGCCGGCGGCGACTCCCGCTCTCGGTAAGGCTGCCTCAGCCATTCGTGCTGCTCCCCGGAGTTTGGGTTGCACTCCGCACGTTAAGAACTTTGGCCGCGATGCGCAGATATTCTGCCGCGCGTTCGGCCGGCTTTCCTTCCGTCAGCAAATCGCGGATCACGGCGATCGAATCGGCGCCCGCACGATACACTGACTCGGCGTTTTCCGCCGTGATTCCGCCAATCGCTACGATTGGCTTCCGAGTCATGGCCCGCGCGCGCGCTACGAACTCCAGGCCCACCACCGGGTCCGGATTTTTCTTGGTCGCAGTCGCAAATACCGGCCCGACGGCGATGTAATCAGCCGAGGTTTCGAGCGCCGCGCGAAATTGGTCGAGATTGTGGGTCGAAACTCCCACCCAACGCCCGTCCCCGCACATGGCGCGCGCATCCGCGGCGCTCAAATCTTCCTGGCCGACGTGCACGCCGCCGGCATCGCACAGCGCCGCAATATCGGCACGATCATTCACGATGAATCGCGCACGTCCTCGCAAGCGCGAAGCCAGCGCCGCGCAAGTCTGGAACAATCGCCGGGGCGTTGCCGTTTTATCGCGATACTGGATCAGCTCCACACCCGTCTCTGCGAGCTCCTCGGAAACTTCCAAAGCGCGCTCGCCGGCCAAGCCCGAGTCCACGATTGCGTAAACGCTCGGAAACACAGCCCCTCTTCGTCTATCTCTATTTCGCCGCCAAGGCGGCCGTGCGGTCAAGGAAATGGGTATCGAAGTTTCCCGCGATGAACTCCTCGTCGGACAGGATTCTGAGGTGCAGCGGAATGGTGGTCTTGATGCCCTCCACCACGAATCCTTCGAGCGAGCGGCGCATGCGTGCGATGGCTTCGGTGCGATCGCGGCCGTGGGTGATCAATTTGGCTACCAGTGAGTCGTAGTAGGGCGGGATCACCGCGTCGGAATATGCTCCCGTGTCCACGCGCACGCCCGGCCCGCCGGGCACTCGGAACGCCGTGATGCGGCCGGCCGACGGCGCAAAAGTTTCGGGGTCTTCGGCATTGATGCGGCACTCGATGGCGTGGCCCCGCGACTCGAATGGCCCGACCACGTCCTTCAGTTTCTCACCTGCTGCGAGCCGTATCTGCGCCTTCACCAGATCCACGCCGGTGACCATCTCGGTTACCGGATGCTCCACCTGGATGCGCGCGTTCATCTCGATGAAGTAAAGCTTGCCGGTGGAATCTCGCAGGAATTCCACCGTGCCTGCGCTCGAATATTTCAGCTTCTTGAGCGCAGCCACCACTTGATCGCCGATTTCCTTGCGGGTCTTGGCGTCCAGGGCCATCGAAGGCGATTCTTCCAACACTTTCTGATGGCGGCGCTGAATCGAGCACTCGCGCTCGCCCAGATGAATTACATCGCCGAAGGAATCCCCCAGAACCTGATATTCAATGTGCCGCGGCCGTTCGATCAGCCGCTCAAAATAGACATCGGCGCACCCAAACGCTTGCTGCGCCTCATTGCGCGCGGTCTGGAACGCGGCGAGCAACTCCTTCGCGGAATTCACCACGCGCATGCCGCGTCCGCCGCCGCCTTCGGCCGCTTTAATCATCAGCGGATAGCCAATTTCCTTGGCGGCTTTGCGCGCCGCTTCTTCGTCGGGAACCACTCCTTCGCTGCCGGGAATCACCGGCATTCCGGCTTCGGCCATGGCCTGCCGTGCTTTGTCTTTCTCGCCCATCAGCCGAATCACGTCCGGGCGCGGGCCAATGAAAGTAATCTCCGACGCCTCGCACACTTCCGCGAAGTTCGCATTCTCAGAAAGAAAGCCGTAGCCGGGATGGATGGCGTCCACGTTGGTGATTTCGGCGGCGCTGATTACTTGCGGGATATTCAAGTAGCTATCGGAAGAGCGCGGAGGGCCAATGCAGACGGCTTCATCGGCAAAGCGCACATGCAGGGAATTTCGATCGGCTTCGGAGTAAACCGCAACGGTGCGGACGCCCAGCTCTTTGCAGGCGGACAGGACGCGGAGGGCGATTTCGCCCCGGTTGGCGATCAGAATTTTTCCGAACATCTCGCTGGGTGCGGAGCCATCCCTGCTCGCCTACTTCTTCCGGTGCGGATGGATGCCGAAAAGCGGCTCGCCGTATTCCACCGGCTGGCCATTCTCGACGAAGATCCGCATCACTTCCCCATCCGAATCCGACTCGATCTCGTTCATCAATTTCATCGCTTCGATGATGCACAGCACCTGGCCGGACTTGACGCGATCTCCCTGCCGCACAAATGGATCGGCTTCGGGACCCGGCGAAGCATAAAAGGTGCCCACGATGGGCGACTTGATCATGTGCAGATCTTCGGCTCGACCTGTTTCAGCCGCCGCGGGTTCGCGCGCGGCGCTCTGGAAGGCCGCCGCAGCCGCACCAGCCGCTGCGGAAGCACCCGAAGGCGCGGCAATGACGATTTCGGGGATGATTGCCGAGCGCAACACCGGCCCGGAATTGCTCGACGCCTTCTTCAGCCGGATGCGGAAACTATCGCGCTCGTACTCGAATTCCTCGAGCCCATGCTTGCCCATAAATTCGAGCACGTGCTCCAGTTCCCGTAAATCCACTCCGGACCCGCCGGAAGCGCCCCCAGATTGTTTAGGTTTCTTGGATCCCGCCATTTATAGCTCTAGGAATTCCTTGGTAGCGCGGGTCAAAATCTCGATGCCGCGCTCCCCGATTGCCACGTCGTCTTCGATGCGGATTCCCCCGACGCCTTCGATGTAAACGCCCGGCTCGATGGTCACCACGTTGCCGGCTGCCAGCTGCGCCTGGTCGCCGCGCGCCAGCCGCGGAATCTCGTGTACCTCAAGGCCCAAGCCGTGTCCGGTGCTGTGGGTGAAGGCCCGCGCGAGGCCGTGACGGCGCAAGGCGCGCCGGGCCGCGGCATCCACGTCTCCCGCCTTAACACCGGCCGCTAGAGCATCGATGGCCGCCAACTGCGCTTCGAGCACCGCGTGGTACCAGCCGCGGACTTTCCGGGGCGCCCGGCCCACGAAAACCGTCCGCGTCATGTCACTGCAATATCCGCGGAGTATAGCACCGAGGTCTAGGACGACCAACTCGTTTTTGCCAATCGGGCGTGCGGTTGGACGCGCATGAGGCAATGCCGAGCGTGGTCCTGCTGCCACAATCGACTCGAACGACGGGCCCGCCGCGCCCTTGCGCCGCATGCGATATTCGGCCTCGGCCGCGATCTCGTTTTCGGCGATTCCTGCCTGGACTAGACCGGTGAGGTCGTCAAACACCTCGCTGATGAGCCTGGCCGCCTGCCTCATCTCCTCCAGCTCGCGGGCGTCCTTCACGGCCCGCAGTTCTTCGACGGCGTTTTTGTCGCTGCTCCAGAGCACGCGCGCGCCTGCCGCCGCTCGAAGCTGCTGAAACTGTCCGACAGATATCTTCGAGGGCGGGAACAGCACCCGCTGCCTGCCCCGGCTGGCCCTCAGGGCTGCTCCGGCTTCGCTCAGAAGTCCGCGCTTGGCGATGCGCACGCGAACCCGCGTTCCGGCAACTTCCTCGGGCGCCTGAATCGCATAGCGGCCGTCAGTAAAGAGCGTAGCGGTATCGGGTCCAACGAGCAGGACGCCGCTGCTGCCCGTAAAGCCGCAGAGATAGGCGATGTTCGGCAGATGCGTAACCAGAATGGCGTCGCCGCGAAGGCCTAAAATGCGAATCCGGAGCCGCTCCACGCGGCCCCGGATTCTATTTCCTTCAAGATTGCTTTCTGTCAAATCGCCCGGCCGATTCTCCCGGTTAGTTCGGGATGATTCGCGGTGTCAGGAAGAACAGCAGCTCCGATGAGGTCGAGCTGATCGTGGTGTGTTTGAACAGGTTGCCGATCACCGGCACGCTGCCAAGCAACGGGACCTGGTCGATGGAAGTTTGCTGGTTCGAGACGATAATTCCGCCGATCACTACGGTGGCACCGTCCGAAATCAGCACGCGCGTATCCGCTTCCTGGGTATCGATGGCAGGTATGCCTTCCACGCGCGGGATGGATTGATCGATCTGGTCGTTGGTCACCTTCACGTCCATGAAAATGGTGCCTTCGGCGGTAATCTGCGGCGTGACTTCCAGCTGCAGAACGGCGTCAACGAACTGCACGGAAATGGTGTTGTTGACGATGGTCTGGACGGGAATCTTGGTTCCCTGCTTAACCGTCGCCTTTTCGTTGTTCTGGGTGACCAGGCGCGGCTTCGAGAGCAGTTTGCCTACGCCCTTGTTCTCCGCCGCGGTGATCACGTAATCGAGGGCGAAGTTCCGTGAGGTGAAGAGATAGCTGAACCCGCTGGTGGGCGAACCTACACCCAGGTTGGTTTCCAGCGGCATGACCGATCCAGTGCTCGATCCGCCCGATGAGACTATGAGCGGTGGGGTGGGCAGGCCAGAACCACGCGTAATAGTGCTGCTGCCTACCTGCGAATTGCCGCCCACGATGTTGTTGCCGCTCGAAGTGCCGGCGGAAAACGCGAGCTGCGTACCGAGCTGGCGCGTAAAGCTGCGGTTGGCAGCGACGACGCGCGCTTCGATTTCCACTTGCTGCGATTTGCGGTCCAGCTGCCGGATCAGGTTATCCACCACCGGCATTACCGCGGGAATGTCGCGGATGATCAAGGTGTTCGAGCGCGCGTCGGAAATCACGTCGCCGCGCGAAGACAGGAATTTCTTCAGCGTGTTGGCCATATCGTCGGCCTTGGCATAGCTCAGCACGCGGGTGGTGGTGACCACGTCGGCGGCTTCGGCTTGGGCCTTGGCGAGATCGCGCGTTTCTTCGGCTTCCTTCTTCACCGTGTCGCGCGTGGCGATGCGCAGCACGTTGCCCTCGAGCTGCTTTTCGAGGTCGTTATTTTTCAGCACGATGTCCAGCGCCTGATCCCACGGCACATCATCGAGAACGATGGTTAGGCTGCCCTTCACGTTCGGATCTACCACGATATTCAAGCCGCTAATCTCGTGAATCAGGCGGAAGAAATCGCGCAGATCGACGTCCTTCAAGTTCACGGAAATCGGTTCGCCGGAATACTTGCCGGAGGCTGGACCCGCTGCCGCTTGTCCATTCACCAACGGCTGTCTCGATGTTCCTGCTGGCTTGGTATCGTCCGCCGAATTGCGCTTATTGCCGGTCCCGAGCGACATCTTCGCGGGATCGGGGGAGGCAAGAGCCGCCGCGGGCTGAGTCAGCGTCGCCGGCAAAACCACCGCAGGCGCGGCTACTCCGGTGTTGTCTTTCCTCGCAGTCTTGGAGCGGTGCAGGTTCGCGGTCGTGTTGACCGGCTGGGCGTCATCGCTGGTCTGCGATTTGCGCGCGCCCTTGGCCGCTGCACCAGGCACGAAGTCCACGGTAACCGTATTGCCCTTGGTGCTGATGGTATAGGGCGACGGCGAACGCAGTTCGATTACCACTCGCGCCACATCCGGGGAAAACTGCGCCAGACGCACTTGCCGGACTGGATCGAGGTTGCTGGCAATACTGTGCTCGGAAGTCTTCACGTGCGTGCCCGAAAAATCCAGCACGATGCGGTCAGGATTGCTGAGGCGCAGCACGTGGTAGGTCAACGGGCCGTCCCCGGTAACGTTTACAGCGGTGTCTTTTCCGGCCTGCTCGAGACGCACATGTTCGATCGCTGCACTCGTATTGGAATTGGCATTCGCGGTGATTGGAGCCGCCGGCGAAGATTCAGAATCCGCGGAAGCTTTCGGAGCTGCATCTTTTGCTGCGCCGCGGCCATTCGCCACCACTACAGTCAAATCCGTCGCCGCGTTGCGCTGCACTACCGGTTCGGCCACAGCGCTCATGCGCATTTCGATGCGCACCACCGACTTGTCGCCGCTGCCGTACGACAGGACGCGATAGCCGCTCACCAAATCCGAATCCAGGACCTTGGCGCTCGCCTGCGGCGCGCTCACCCCGGTCAAATCAAGCACGAAGAGCGACCGGTTCGGCCGGCTCGTGGTGTATTGGAAAGGCGCCGTGGATTGCGCAATCAGCCGCACCACGCCGTCTTTCACTTGGCTATCGAGCCTCACGACCGGACGCGTCTCGCCCCGCGCCACGCCGCTCGACCCTATCAGGCTCGCCGCCAACACCAGGGCGAGTCCCCACGGTTGCCTTATGATCCTCATTGCTGCTCTCCTGCGCTCGAATAGAGTCGCTTGCTGACTTCGCGCTCGACCGGTTTCCCGAATGCATCCTTCGACGATTCCCGGAAGATGACGCCTTCCAAACTGATCTTTTCCACTTCACCGTCGTACAGACGGTCGCCTTCGCGTACGAAATAAGTTCTTTGCTGCGGATTCGAGACCACCGCAATCATCCCGGTCTGCGACTTCACGATCCCGTCCACCCGGATTTGCGCGATCACTAGCCCAGCCTTGCCCGGAGGCAGCGGTGGACCGGCTTTGCGCATTGCCAGAAGCGAGAGAAATGGGTCGCGGTGCGCAGCGGGTGGTACGGCCGTTGGCTCCGTACCTGCGCCGCCTTTTGCAGCGCCCGCGGATGGCTTTTGAGCGCTTACCTGCGGCGCCGTGGAATTCCCGGCGGCCTTGTGCGTTTTCTTCTTGGCCGGTTTCGCGGCGGGCGCCATGGTCGAGGGCTGCTGCGGCGCGCTCGTTTGCGCGAGTACCGCCGGAGCGAGCCACACCGCCAGTGCGGCCGCGGCGATTGTCTTCATGATCGAGTGTGCGAGTCTCATGTCTCTCGTCCCTATCGCTTCACAGGCGCCGCGGTTTTCGTTGCTGCTGGCGGCGGCTGCTCGTCGGCGGGCTTGCTGAAATAGGTGGTTACCGTCATTGTGCCTGTTACCGTGGTTCCCGGCGTGGTTTGGAATTGCGGCGCGGCAGTGGTCCCGCCGATGCCGGTCAATTTCAGATCCCCGACGTTGATGATGCGCGAGAGCCGGCTCAGTTTCCCGAAGAAATCCAGCACCGAGAAATACGGCCCGTCCACTTCCAGATCGAACGGCATCTCGTCGTGATAATCCTTGGGGATAATGGGCTTGGTGGCAATCCGGCGGATCGCAACGCCTGACGTGCTCGCCGCCGTTTGCAGCATGATGATGAACTGATCGACTTGCTTGTCTTCCGGCACGATGGTCTGCAGCGTGGCCAGTTGCTTTTGCAGCGCTTCCATCTCACTCTGCAATTCCACACGGCGCTGCTGATAAACCCGCAAATTCTGGACTTCGGTTTCGAGCGGCTTCAATTGCGCCTTGGCAGCTTCCAGGTCGGAGCGCACTTTGGCGACCGGCGAAAAGGGAACCCAAAAGCCGAGCAGCACGATGAGAAACGCGACGCCCAGATAAATCAGAGCTTGTATCGGCCAGGGCCAATCTCGGAATGGAGTTGCCATTGGTTAGCTCCTGCCCTTCGCTGCCGGAGCCGCAGCAGGCGGCGTGGCGCTCGGCGGCGGCGCTTGTACGGCGATTTCAGCGTTCATGGTGAAGGCGAAGGTCTGTACGGATTTCTCCAGGTCGTTCTCCTTCGCTTCCTTGATCTCAATCTTGTCGAAGTATCCGGAGCGCTTCATTTGCGTGATGAAGTTGGCCACCGCGTTCACGGAACTCGCTTCGCCATCAAGCGTCAGCGTGTTCCCTGTCTTCGAGAGCGAGGTAAGCCACACGCCGTCGGTGCGCGCCACGGTGCTGGCGACCGCGGTCAGCAGTTCCTGGCCGCCCGTGCGTCCCTTTTGCAGCTCTTCGATCACGTTGATGCGTGTCTGCAGCACCAACTTCTCGCTTTCGAATGCCGTTACCTGCGCCTTCACTTGCTGCAGCCGCGCTTTTTCAGCTTGCAGGTCGCTGATCTTTTGTTTCGTCGTGGTCAGTTCTTTGTTCTGTCCGACGTAAACGACGAACAGCACGATGAACGCCGCTGCCAATGCGCCGATGAGCATCAGCACGCGAACCGTAGCTTCAACGGGCACCGCTTGTTTGGCGGCTTTGGGGCGCGCCTGGCCGAGTAAGTTGATCCGGATCATGGCTAGTCGAAACTCCTCAAAGCCAGGCCCACGGCGATGGCCAGCCGGGGCGCCATATCCCGGAGCTGGTTTTCGTCGAATTGGCCCGGAGTTACACCGATCTTGCGAAATGGATAAAGCTCTTCGACCGGCATTGCGAATTCTTCGCGCAATAGATCGAGCAAGCCCGGCACTCGCGCGGTTCCACCGGCCACCAGAATCCGCCGGATGTTTTCGCCGCTGGCGGTGGCGCGGAAGAAGTCGAAGGTCTTCTGAATTTCCAAAATCAAAATGTCGGAGACCGATCGCAAAATACCAGAGCGCTGCTCCTCGGAGACGCCCGCGTGCGTTCCGCCCATTTTCAGCTTCTCGGCATCTTCGAAGCTCAGATCGAGTTCCTTCTGCAGTGCGTCCGTATACTGGTTTCCGCCCACCGAAACGTCGCGCGTGAACAGCGGAGTCGAGCCGCGCACGATGTTGATATTCATTACGCTCGCGCCGATATTCAGCAGCGCCACCACTTGTCCGGGATCGGGGTCGTAGTTCACTTCGAAGCAGTTCTGCAGCGCAAAAGCATCAATATCCACCACTACAGGCGTCTTGCCCGCCTGCGCCAGCACGTTGGTGTGATTCAGAATTTTGTCTTTCTTGACGGCCACCAGAAGCACGTCCATGGTGTTGTCGGTGGCTTCGAGCAATTGATAGCTCAGGTTCACATCGGCGATATCGAAGGGAATATGCTGGCTGGCTTCCATCTGCACGCGGTCGAAAAGCTCTTCCTCGCTCATCAGCGGCATGGGCACGCGCTTTACGATTACTGAATGGCCCGAAACGGCGGTGGCCACATCCTTCGATTTCGTTTTCTGGGCGTCGAAAATGGTGCTGATCTTTTCGGCCACCGAGGGCGCATCCATGATCGCGCCATCTACGACCGTGTCCTGAGCCAGGGGTTCCATTCCAAAGCTGACCAGCTCGTAACCAGTCTTCGATTTCTTCAGCTCGACGGCCTTCACCGAACTCGAGCCGATATCGAGCCCGACTAGCGACCTGGTCTTTCCTAGGTTGAACATCGCGCGGCCCCTCGCTCCCTGCTCCGCAATCTTTGCGGCCCGTGTTTCAACTGCACAACATTTCAATTGCGCTTCGTTTCAGTCGCACGTCGGGAGAATCTGAATCTTTCGGGTGTCTTCTAGAACGATTCCCCGGGTCCCACTGCTGACCGCTTCTTCGGTCAGCTCTCGCCCGCGCAGTATATGAGTACTAGCCCTGCCGGTACGTATTGTTGCTTTCTGTGTTTATTACATCCAAGACTCAGAGTGTCAAGCGAGGTGTTCAAACGGTGCGCTGTTGGTTAAGAGCAAACTGGAATCACGGAAGGCAGAAACATCGAAGTACAGGTGCCCGATTTGCGGCCAGGGGGCACCGAAAAATGGCGAAATGCGCCGCCGGCAGGCAAAAATTGTCTTACTTACCTTTTAAATCGCCTAAGCCGAGCTGTTTCCAGATTTCGTTGACGCGAGACTTTGTATTGCCATCCATTTTGATCTCGTCGGGCCAACGGCCGGTGTAGCCCTCGCTGGCCCACTTTCTGGTGGCGTCGATGCCCATCTTGGAACCGTAATCCTGCATGCGCGCGGCATGGTCGAGGGTGTCCACCGGGCCCATCACGAATTGAACGTCGCGCTCTGGGTCGATTGCGCAGAGCGCCTTCCACACCAGCTCGCTGGAATTGTGAATATCCACGTCGTGATCCACGACGAGTACCACTTTCGTGAACATGGCCTGACCGAGCGACCAAATGGCGCTCATGATTTTGCGGGCGTGACCGGGATAGGACTTCTTGATCGCCACAATCATCAAATTTTGAAAAATTCCCTCGGCCGGCATGGCTACATCCACGATTTCCGGATACTGCATCTTCATCACCGGGAAAAAGACGCGCTCGATCGCGTGCCCCATCCAGAAGTCTTCCTGCGGCGGCGGCCCGACGATGGTGGTGAGATAAATGGGATCTTTGCGATGGGTGATGCAGGTAATGTGAAAAACCGGGTACTCGCCCTCCAGCGAATAAAATCCGGTGTGATCTCCGAATGGCCCCTCGGTGCGCATCTCGGACAAATCGACATATCCTTCGAGTACGATTTCGGCATTTGCCGGAACTTCGAGCTTGACCGTCTCGCACGCAACCATCTCGACAGGTTCGCGGCGCAGGAATCCAGAGAACATGAACTCATCCATATCCGGCGGCACCGGAAGTATGCCGGCCAGTGCCGTGGCCGGATCGGCGCCGATCGCCACCGCCACCTCCAACTTCCCTTTTCCGTGGCGCGATTTGGCGCTGCGATAATGCTCTGCGCCATGCTTCTGCGTCTGCCAGTGCATTCCCGTGGTGCGCTCATCGAACACCTGCATCCGGTAGCAGCCCACGTTTCGCTTTCCCGTCTCGGGATTCTTGGTAATCACCATCGGCCAGGTGATGTAACGCCCGCCATCCTGCGGCCAGCATTTCAAAATCGGAAAATATTTGAGCGAAAAATCATCCTTGCGAATTACCTCCTTGCACGGCGCCGACTTCACCGTCTTCGGGAAAAATGATCCCAGCTCCGCGAGCTTCGGCAGCATTTTCAATTTGTCGAAAAATCCCTGCGGCGATTGCATATTCAAATAGCCGCGAATCCTCTCCGCAATTTCGTCAAGGCTCTCTACCTCAAGCGCCAGATTCATCCGCCGCGCGCTGCCCACGGAATTGATCAGCAGCGGCACTTTCGATCCTTTAGGCCGCTCGAAAAGGAGTGCGGGCCCTCCAGCCTTGGAAACGCGGTCGGTGATCTCGGCGATTTCCAAAACCGGATCGAGTTCCGCCGTGATCCGCAGCAGCTCCCCAGCCTTTTCAAGCCGCGCAACAAACTCCCGCAAATCGCGATAAGCCACGAACCCTCCACTCATGACTCGCCTGAGCACTCAACCTACAAACCGCACACTCTAACATGCCAAGTCGCGGAATACATTTCCCCTGGATCTGCCGAACGCCCGCTCCCCACCGCCCTTTTATTGACTCGCACATGTCACCTCCGTAAGATGTTGCCGCTCATCGCCTACTCATTCGCCAATGCTCGGTCAAACGATCTCGCACTATCGCATCGTCGAAAGACTCGGCGGCGGAGGCATGGGCGTCGTCTACAAAGCCGAGGACATAAAACTAGCCCGCTTCGTAGCTCTAAAATTTCTCCCCGACGAAGTCTCCAAAGATCCGCAATCCCTCGCCCGCTTCGAACGCGAAGCCAAAGCCGCGTCTGCCCTAAACCACCCCAACATCTGCACCATCCACGAAATCGATGATCAACACGGCCACGCGTTCATCGCCATGGAGTTTCTCGATGGCCATACGGTGAAGCGTCGCATTGGCGAACGTTCGCTCGATCTCGAGACCGTCCTCGCTCTCTCCATCGAAATCGCCGACGCCCTCGATGCCGCGCACGAAGCCGGCATCGTTCACCGCGACATCAAGCCCGCCAATCTTTTCGTCACCAAGCGCGGCCACGCCAAAATTTTAGATTTCGGCCTGGCCAAAGTAACGCAGCGCAGCTCGCGCGTCGCGGACGGCGCCACCGCCACGCTGCATGACAAGCTGCTTAGCGACGAGCATCTCACCAGCCCCGGCGCAACACTCGGCACCATTGCTTACATGTCCCCCGAGCAAGTCCGCGGGCGCGAGCTCGATGCGCGCTCCGACCTTTTCTCCTTCGGCGCCGTCCTCTATGAAATGGTCACCAACGCCGTGCCGTTCCGCGGCGAAAGTTCCGGCGACATCTTCGACGCCATCCTCCACGGCACTCCCGCAGCCCCCGTACGCCTTAATCCCGGAGTTCCCGTGGAGCTCGAGCGAATCATTTACAAAGCCCTCGAGAAGGATCGTGATTTACGTTATCAGCACGCTTCCGAGCTGCGCGCCGACCTGAAGCGCCTCAAGCGCGAATCCGAATCCGCCCGCGCAGTTCCCTCCTCCGGCAAATCTCCGTCCGATCAGCCGGGAACTTCGCCGTCGTCATCATCCCGCGCAGCTCTGCCGTCTTCTGCCACAGCATCATCCAGTTCCGTCCTGCTCGCCGAAGCGCGCCGTCACAAGCCTGCCCTAATCCTCATAATCGCGGCGGTTCTGGTGCTCGTTGCCGCCGCGGCATTCGGCCTGTACAAACTGCTCGGCCGAAACGGTCCCTCAATCGACACTCGAAACATCAACATTCGCCCGCTTACCGACCACGGACAAGCCGTCGGGTTTGCCGCCATTTCGCCCGATGGCAGATTGGTGGCTTACGGCCGGCGCGAAGGCGATCGCAGCTTGCGTGTCAAGCAAGTCAGCACTGGCAGCGAAGTCACCGTCGTTCCGGCGCAGCCCGGGTTCTTCGGCGATGGCGCCACTTTCACCCCGGACGGAAACTATCTCTATTACTTCCACGACGATCCGGCGAACGCTAATTTCAGGAATCTCTATTCCGTTCCAGCCTTGGGCGGAAATTCGCGACAACTCGTCTCCGATGTCGCCAGCGCGGTTGCATTTTCACCGGACGCCAAACGCATGGTGTATCGCCGCCTGTTATCGGACAAAGATGAAGATCAGCTCCTTATCGCGAACGCGGACGGCAGCGGCGAGCAAGTCATGTATCGGTATCAATCTGGGTTCAGCTTACTCGGTAACCCCTCGTGGTCGTCGTCGCGCGACCTAATTGCCATGGGTGCCGTAAAACTGGAAAAGAACTCCCTCACATCAATCCTGGTGCTAACTCCGCAGGGGAAGCTGGCAAAGACTTTTCCGCTTCCGATGGTCGTCGAGGCGGTTGCCTGGCTGCCTGACTCGTCCGGCATTTTCTTTCTCGGAGGCGAGAAATCGAATGGGTTGCGCCCGCAGATCTGGTTTCAGCCGTATCCCGCGGGTGAGCCATTCAAGATCAGCAACGACCTGAATCAATACGACTCGTTAAGCGTCACCGCCGATGGAAAGTCACTCGTCTCCACCCAGGAACGCCAGGCCGCGACCATTTTCGTTGGTGACTCTCCAGCCGTCCTGAACGACAAGATCACCTGGAAGCTCGCGCCCATCTCCTCCGAGCAAGCAACTGGATACTTCCTTTCTTGGACGGCAGCCGGGAAACTCGTGCAGCTTGATTCCGCGAACCACCCATTTATCACCGCCGCCGATGGCAGCGGCCGCGTTCGTTTGCTGGAAAGTGACGATGCCGTCGTCTTCCCGACCCCGTGTGGTCCGGCGGATCTGATCGTCCTGACCAAGTTTTCGGAAGATAATTCGGTCAACTTGTGGCGGCTCAATAGTTCGACCGGCGAATTAAAGCAGCTCACCTTTGGGCGAGGAGATACGCAGCCGTCCTGCACCCCCGACGGCAAATGGGTTTTCTACATTAACTTCGAACAGGTCAATCGCATTCTCAAAGTTCCCATTGACGGTGGGACGCCGGTGGAGACTGCCCGCGGGAATGTAGCTTTCCCCGCCGTATCTCCGGATGGAACTTTATTGGCGTACGGCAGGACTGACGGTCAGGGGGCCAGCCAAAAGTCAAAATTCGTGGTGCAGAAAGTAGAAGGCGGCGCGACCGTAAACGAGTTCGAAGCTCCTGCATTCTTCACTGTGCTGAAGTGGACCGCCGACGGGCGCGCGCTCACCTACGTTCGGAATACCACGGGCAATACACAAAACGCCTACATGCAGCCATTGTCCGGCGGCGCCCCGGTCCAGTTGACCCACTTCGACTCCGAACCTGCGCTCGTACCCGCCTACGCCTGGTCGCGCGACGGCAAGAAATTCGCGGTCACCCGCGCCCGCTACAATGACGCCGACGTAGTAATTTTCACCGGCTTCAAATAATCCAACGCCGCAACGCGCTTTTTGTAGGGGAGGGTGCTTTAGCGCTGGGCACTTCTCAGGCAGCCCGTCACGCGGTTTCCGAAGCTGCTTTGGAATCTTATCTCGAAATTAGGATACTACTCGTCTGCTTGGAATGGGTCCGACGGCCGCCTATTGCGACGCGCTGTGGGTGTCGCGCAGAAGAACTACGTCAGAGACTACGCGAAAGCGCGCGACGGCGAGCGTCTTACCGTCTGGAGAAAACTGGAACATGCGAATTTGATCCGACGTGAAGTTTGTCAACCGATGCCCCGGCGAGCCGTCGAGCGGCTGCTGCCAAACGTTGCCGATGCCGTTTTCGACGACGTTGTAAGCCACAGCCTTGCCATCCGGAGTGAATGCAATGGGGCTGGAAATCTCCGCACGCGGATCAAGATATTTTATAGAGGTCTCGGAGTTTGCCGTGACATCAACAAGAGCAACCTTGATCGTGACCGCTTGCGTGGCCGGATCGCCGCGATCCGCGATCTCCGGCATCCATCTACCGTCGGGAGAGAAGTTCTCTGCGCCTTCCATGAATCCGGCGGGGACGACACTAGCCTTCATGAGCTCCGGGGATCCCCCGTCGATGGGCATTTTCATCCACCGAAACGTGGCGCGGTCGAAGTAGTAAAAGGAAGCCCCATCCGGCGAGCAGAGCGGCGCTCGTTCATCTTTTCCGCTCGTGAGCTGCTTTGGACGAGACCCATCCGCATTCACACGCCAGATATTTGTCGTGGTCTTTCCTTCCCGAAGATACGCCTCGAAGAGAATGGGTCCGCCTCGCCCGCACACTGAGGATGCTTGTATCGTCTCAGATGGGTCGCTCAAGAGCGCCGTTTGCCGGCTTCCGCCCGGCGACATCCGCAGAATCGAATTCGTCGTGGTGACGATCAAATCTCCCCGGCTATCCCAGCCCGCACTTTGTATTACAGCCTGATTCGGAAGGCCCGGAACCGCCGCAGGCGCTCCGTTACCTGTCGCGGGCTGCAAGGAGATTGAATCCATCTCTTGTTGCTGAATCGATACCATCGCCTTTCCGTCCGCAGAAAGTTTCAGCGTTTGATAACCCCGTGTGTCGTTCGTGAGCGATTGGAATCGGCCGCGCGGAAAGGAAACGAAACCAATCTGCGGATTGTTCGAGCCGGAGGAGCGATAGTTCACGAGAACACCTCGTGAATCCGGAGTCCACGCCACGTCGATAAAAGTCTTGTCGGTGAAGGACGTGAGCGCGGTGTCTTTGCCGTTAGCAATGTCGAGCGTACTGATCTGTCCCGGAGCGTTTCCCTGGGAATAGGAAATAAAGGCGATTCGCTTTCCGTCGGGCGACCAGGAGAGGCTGTCCGGGAAAGGCAGCGGAGCAACTTGAAGCACCTTCTCGTCGCTTCCGTCCAGATTGGACGACAAAAGACGATATTTCCCGGCTTCTGGATCGTTCGCGCGCATATACGCCATGCGCTTGCCATCCGGCGAAAACGTTGGGCCCTGGTCCACATCCTGCGCCAAGGGTTGCGATGTGCCGCCGAGGACAGGCATCCGATATAGGCGGAACACCGTCTGCGAGGCATCCGCCGCCTTGCGGTAGAAGACATAATCCCCGTCCGGAGAAAACCCGGGACTCCGAATGGGAAACGCGTCCGCTTCGAGAATCTGCGTGTTGCTGCTGGTCGGCACGTTGCGAAGCCAAAGGCCTTGTTTTCCGTTGTCGTCAATCACGCTTACGACATACTTCCCGTCCGGTGAAATTGCCGCGGCCACCGCCTTGCCCGAGTTTGTGATTTGCGTGACGGTGAAGGTTTGAAATGGGATCGTTACCGTTCGATTTGCAAGGAGCGAGTACAAGCCGTAGCCCGCTCCGGCAATCAGCAGAAGCGCTACCACTATGCCGCCGATGAGCGCTCCTTTGTGCTGCTTCGCCGCCTCAACTACGGAACTCCCGGAAGCATGCGCCGCATCACTTCGCTGCCGTAGCTCTTCGCCGATTTCCGCCCGAGCCGCTACCCGGTACAAGGAGGGCGTAACACTGGTGCTGGACGACGGCGATTTCGAGTCGGCTGCCGCAACCGTCCCAGTCCCCGAACGCCCGGCTTCCGTTTCGCGTTTCAGCCGCCTCAGATCGGCGCGCATATCCGCCGCGTGCTGATAGCGCGTCTCGCGGTCTTTCTCTAGCGCCTTGGCAATAATGTGCTCGAGTTCCGCCGGCACATCGGCATTCAACCGCACAGGCGGAATCGGCGCGGCATCCAGAATCGCTTTGAAAATTACTCCCGAGCTTTCCCCTCGGAACGGCAACGTCCCTGTAGCCATTTCATAAAGCACCGACCCAAAGGAGAATAAATCGCTGCGCGCGTCCAACTCCTTAGCACGCACTTGCTCGGGTGACATATAAGCGACGGTCCCCAGCGCGCTTCCCGGGCTTGTAAGCTGCTCGGGCGCCACCGCGTCAGCGGTTCCGTCCGTGGCTGACATCGAAAGCCCCGATGCCGAAGCCGAAGTCTTCGCCAAGCCAAAATCCAGAATTTTCGCGTGCCCGCGCTTGGTAATAAAAATATTGGCCGGCTTAATATCGCGGTGGACGATTCCCTCGGAGTGCGCGGCATCCAGCGCGTCAGCAATATCAATAGCTAGCGAAAGAAGCTCTTCCGTTTCCAAAGGCCGCCCGGCAATGCGATGTTTCAAGGTCAGGCCATCCAGAAACTCCATGGCGATAAACGCGTCGCCGTGCTGATCGTCAATTTCATAAATAGTGCAAATGTTGGGATGGTTTAAAGCTGAAGCAGCTTTAGCCTCGCGCTCAAAGCGGCTGAGCGATTGCGGATTTTTGGCCACGTTATCAGGCAGAAACTTCAGCGCTACAAACCGGCTGAGCTTCACATCCTCAGCCTTGTAAACCACACCCATTCCGCCCCCGCCAAGCCTCTCCACGATGCGATAGTGAGAGATGGTGCGACCGATCAAAGAGGAGGATTCCGCCATTTGGCGCAAATTCTAAGTTGCTGCCAGAGACAAGTCAACGAACACGGAATTCCGCTTGCCGGCGTCGCGCTTTTCGCCTGCTACATCCCGGCCCGGCGCGCCACCCGCGTCGATCCGCTCGCCGCTCTGCGCGAAGAATAAAACTCTGCGCAGGCGCGCGAACTTCGACGGGCGCGCTCTTGCACGCCGTTTCTCTCGAATGTTATTCTTCGCTTGTTCGGTAAACGGAGCGGGAGTGGTTCAGTGGCAGAACGCGAGCTTCCCAAGCTTGAGATGAGGGTTCGATTCCCTTCTCCCGCTCCATTAATTTAGGTTGGTTGATCCGCTCGATCGCTACACTCCGCAATTTAGAATTGCAGCGATACTCCATCCGTTGCGTAACGCGAGGACGCGAACGCTCCCGTTCCCAACTGTGTATCCATAGAGGGAAACACGGGGGAGGACGGCGGCACGTAGCTGTTGTCGTCGCTCGTCCCCCAGCTTCCGTACGCTGGAGGCGGCGTGGAGTAATTGTCGTTATTGATCACTGGAGGATAGCCCGGCCAGCCCCACCACGGGCT
>Ga0209038_10000062_pt1 | contig 31150 bp, 25 predicted proteins | sample BogFormECP03_OM3_FD_188237 | JGI IMG/M metagenome (GOLD analysis project Ga0209038, IMG submission 188237) | Bog forest soil microbial communities from Calvert Island, British Columbia, Canada - ECP03_OM3 (SPAdes) (version 2) | ecosystem: Environmental > Aquatic > Freshwater > Wetlands > Bog ...
TTCGGGCGGCGGTGACTGGATTGGCGCGTACTTTGGCTAATGAATTTGGGGCGGATGGGATTACCGTCAACAATGTGGCGCCGGGGTACACCTTGACGGACCGGTTGGAGGAATTGTCGGCCAAGCGGGCGGCGGATTTGGGCGTATCCAAAGAAAAGGTGCTGGAGCAGATGAGTGCTTCGGTGCCGGCGCGGCGGATTGGGCGGCCAGAGGAATTTGCTGCGGCGGTGGCTTTTCTGGCATCGGAACGAGCCAGCTATTTGAATGGGACTACGATTGCGGTGGATGGCGGGTGGGTACGAAGTTTATTGTAGTATTGATGGCCTTCAGAATTACACGGCGACAGCTTCCGGATTGAGAGGATTCGATGAGGACGGGATTTCTGCGCGAGCGCGATGGGCGATGGCGGCGGATCATTGCGGCCGCGGCGGTTGTTGGAATCTGCGTTTTTGGCGCTGCGGCCGGATCATCCGCGCGCGACGACGATCCCTATGCGCGCTCGCGCGATTACGATTTGCAGAACGTGCACACTCATCTTCGCTTTGACATCGCGAACAAGAAAATCATGGGCGAGGTTACCGAGAGCCTCGCCATTTTGCGCGAGAATGTGGGCGAGCTGCGTTTCGATTCTATCGGCTTGACCATTGAAAGCGTGACTCTGAACCGCGCGGCGGCGAAATTTGATGTTCAGCCGAAGGAATTGGTAGTGACGCTGCCGCACATAGCGCGGCGCGGTGAGCATTTCGAAGTGACCATTCGCTACTGGGGCCAGCCGACCAAGGGAATTTATTTTATTTTGCCGGACAAGAATTATCCGGACCAGCCGAAGGAAATTTGGTCGCAGGGCGAATCGGAAGATACGCGTTATTACATTCCGATCTACGACTATCCGAATGATCGCACTACCTCTGAAATGCTGCTGACGGTTCCTGGCGATTGGTGGACGGTCTCTAACGGCAAGCTCATTGGAATCAAGAGCGAGGCAGACGGGACCAAGACCTGGGATTGGAAGCAGTCGGAGACGCTTTCGACTTATTTGATTTCGGTGGTGGCGGGAGAATTCGTGGAGAAGAAAGATTCGTGGCGCGGAATTCCGGTGCAATATGCCGTGCCGAAGGGCCAGGAATACAAAATCGAACCTACCTTTTCGCGAACGAAAGGGATGCTCGACGCATTTTCGGATGCGCTGGGCGTGAAATATCCGTGGGCAAAATATGCGCAGACCTCGGTGGATGATTTCGTTGTCGGCGGAATGGAGAATACCAGCGCCACGACCCTGACTTCGCGCGGGCTGGTGCATCCGAAACTCGCGGCTGAATCCGCTTATGCGAGCGACGATCTCGATTCGCACGAGCTGGCGCATCAGTGGTTCGGCGATTTGGTGACTTGCAAGGATTGGACGAATCTTTGGCTGAACGAGGGATTCGCCACCTACTTCGAGCATTACTGGCTGGAGAAGAATTTCGGCAGGGACGATGCCGACTACGAATTCTGGACCGATGCAAATCGCTGGATGAGTCAGAAATCGTTGTTTGGCGTGCCGATCGTCACTCGACAAACCGAAGAATCGGTGGACACCGAGGGAAATATTTATACCAAGGGCGGGCTGGTATTGAGGATGCTGCGAGAGAAATTGGGCGATCAGGATTTCTTTCGCGGGTTGCATCACTATCTGGACGTGAATCGCGGACAGAATGTGGTGACCGCGGATTTGATCAAGGCCATCGAGCAGGAAACATCGGTAAACGTGGACGAGTTTTTCCAGCAGTGGATTTACCGCGCGGGGGCGCCGAAATTCGAAGTGGCGGTGAAGTGGGATGATTTGATCGATTCCGTGCATATGCAAGTGAAGCAGACGCAGAAAGTGGAAGGGCTGGTGCCGCTCTTTCATGTGCCGATTGAAGTGGAAATCGTTACGAAGAGCGGGGCGAAAACTTTCCCGATCGACGTGAGCAAGGACGAGGAGATTTTCTCGTTTGCGGTGGATGGGCCTCCGTTGATGGTCATATTCGATAAGGGAAACAAAATCCTGAAGAGCGTCGAATTCAAGCGCGAGCCGGTTGCTTTGATTTATCAGTTGAAGCATGCGGAAACGGTGCCGGATCGCGCGGACGCGGCGAAGGCGCTGGCCGAGGTGAAGGGCAACGCGGATGTTGTCGCGGCTTTGGGAGAGGCGGCGCGGTCCGATGCATTCTGGGGCGTGCGCGTGGAATCGTTGCGGTCGCTGGGGAAGATCGGCGATGCGGCGGCGGAAAAGCAGATTGAAGACGCGCTGTCGAACGAAAAACCTTGGGTGCGCGATGTGGCCGTGGGGCAGCTTGGAAATTTCAAGTCGGACGCTTCGCTGGGATTGCAACTGGCGAAGATCGCTACGGACGATCCGGCTTACCGAGTGCGCAATGCGGCGATGCAATCGCTGGCGCAATTGAAAGCGGCCAACGCTTTCGACGTGCTCGGCGCGGCCTTGCAGACGGAATCACCGGACAATACGACGCAGCGGGCGGCACTGCGAGCATTTGGAACGCTTGGCGATGATCGAGCCGTGCCGCTATTGCTCGCCTGGTCGGCACCGGGCAAACCTACCGACTTGCGCCAGGCGGCCATTGGCAGCCTGGGGCCCGTAGGCAGGGGAAATAAAGATGTGACGCGGGCGCTGACTTCCTATCTCGATGAGCCGCGGATTTCGAAATACGCGGTTGTGTTTGCGCTGGGGCGGCATGGCGATGCTGACGCAATTCCGGCCCTTGAGAATTTGCTGAAGAGTGGGAAGTTGGGATTTGGTCTGGCGTCGATTACCAAGAATCAGATCGAATCGATCCGGGCGCAGGTGGCGGGGGGTAAGCCGACGGAATCGGCTTATGGACCGGGAGGGGCGGATGCAAATGCCGGCGGCGGAGGCGATAACGCGGCGTTGATGAATCAATTGGAAAAGTTGGAGCGGCGGTTGGATGAGATGGATGAACGGTTGGCGAAAATTGAGGAACAGGTTGCCTCGCCGAAGAAGTAGGTTGTGGCGAGTCGGCGGAGTTTATGATCGCGTGTGACTGTCACGCGACGCGCGAGAGTAGACACGACGGCGGCGAACACCAAAAGCCAAATCGGGCGGGTAGTGAACCCCCGCCCCTACGGACCCAGGAGAATTCGGAGATCGCGGAGATTGTTGCCTGTGGGGCCTGTGATTATTGCGTCGTTCAATTTCTTGAAGAATGTGAAGGCGTCGCTGCGCTGGTGGAAATTATCAGGATCCAGATTTTGGGCGTGCGCGCGGGCGAGAGTCTCGCCGTCGGCTACTGCGCCCGCTGCCGGGCTGTTTCCGTCAATGCCGTCGGTGCCTGCGCTTAGCACCGTGATATTTTTGCCGCCGATTTTTTTTGCGCAGGCCAGGACGAAGGCTGCGTTTCGGCCGCCTACACCATTGCCCGTCACCGGACTTGATACTTCCCCGTCGGCGATTACTGCTACTCGCCTGCCCGGTTGCTCTCGCTGGAATGTTTCGAGTTGGTCCAGCAAGAAATCGGCGGCGCGCTCGACTGGCCAGTTGTCGGTGGAATTATCGCAGATGCAGAGAAAGCCTTCGGCTTCGATGACTTGATGCGCGTGATGAAACAGATCGTGCATGCCGAGAAGCATGGCGAAACGAGCGCGATCGAAAGCGGGATCGCCGGCCTTGGGAGTTTCGACGAGCGCACTTCTTTCAAAGGACGCGCGGAGGCTGGCCGGAAGCCGCTCGACGAGCTCATATTTCCGCGCGACGTGCAGCGCATCAGCGGCCGTCGTGGGATCGGGAAGAGTCGGTCCCGACGCCAACGCCGTTTCATGTCCTTCGGGGACATCCGTGACACCCAACGTAATTTTCGTCGAGCCTGCCGCGGCAGCGTGCGCCAGGCGCCCGCCTTTTGTCGCCGAAAGGTGCCGACGAATCACGTTGATCTCTTCGATGGGCGCGCCGCAGGTGACCAGCGCGCGGTGAAGTTCCTGAAAATCGGCCAGCGTGACAGCGACATCAAGCGGCATTTCCAACAGCGACGAGCCGCCGCCGGAGAGAAGAAACATTACCAGAGAGCGATCGGTGGTGCGCTTTAGCCGCTCGAGAACTGCGCGGCCTGCGGCGAAGCTTTGTTCGTTCGGTATCGGATGGCCGCCAAGAAAAACCTCCCAATTGCGAAGAGGCCGAACCGGCGCTGATGGAGCAACCAGAATTCCACGCGCGCGCGTTTCTGGAGGAATGATGCGATCGAGTCCTTCGGCCATCGCTAGTGAAGCCTTGCCATAGGCGATGGGCACGATCTCGTCAAAATCGCGGAGATCGATTCGTTCGCCATTGACGCAAATCGTCGATCCGCTTGGATCGAGTTTGCAGCACATGGTTTCGGGGATATCGATCGCGGCCAGCGTCGCGCGAAACATCCGTTGCGCCGTTTCTTTCACGATGAGCTCGCCACGGGTGAGTTCAGAGTTGCGTCGCAGTGTGGCCGGCGAGAACTTCAGGGTTGAGGAGCGTGGGCGGCCGGCGGCCCTCGAATTGCGCAATCACGTTGTCGGCCGCAGTCAGCGCCATCTTCGTGCGCGTTTCGACCGAGGCACTGCCGATGTGCGGCGTGAGCACCACATTTTTCAGGGCGATGAGCTCGGGCGAAATTTTCGGCTCGAATTCGAATACGTCGAGCGCTGCTCCGGCGATTTTTCCGGACTTCAGGGCTTCGACCAGCGCGGCTTCGTCCACGACCGGCCCGCGCGAAGTATTCACCAGATAAGCGGTCGGCTTCATTTGCGCGAGTGTCTTCGCGTCGAAGAGATGGCGCGTTCCGGGATTGAGCGGCACATGCAGCGTAATGAAATCGGACTCGATGAGAATGCGATCGAAGCTCACGAATTCGGCGGCGAGCTTTGATTCGATCTCAGAGCCCACACGCGCGGCATCATGATAAAGCGTGCGCATGCGGAATCCCTTGGCGCGGCGAGCCATTTCGCGACCGATGCGGCCAAAGCCGACGATGCCGAGGGTTTTGCCCCAGATGTCGGCGCCGCAAAGTTGGTCAAGATCCCAACCCGGCCAGGTGCCGGAACGCAGCCACGCGTCAGCCTCAAGCAGGCGCCGCGCTACGGCCATCATGATCATCCATGCGGTGTCGGCGGTGGTGTCGTCGAGTACTCCCGGAGTGTTTGTGGCGGCCACTTTGTGATGCGTGCAGGCGGAAACGTCGAGATTGTCGTAGCCGACGGAAATCGTTGCGGCGATCCTCAGTTTCGGGGCGCGCGAGAGCAAAGCTTCATCTACTTTTTCAGTGAGGAGGCAGATGAGCGCCTCTTTATCGGCCACGCGCTTTAGCAATTCTTCGCGCGGAATTTGACCTGCGGCGTTCCAATATTCCGTGTCGAATTTCTCGTCCAGGACTTTTCGCGCGGGCTCGAACAGCGCGTGAGTGATGAGAACTTTGGGGCGAGTCATACGGCGCTCCCTGCTTCCGCGGATAACCCCCGGCGCGGTTAGCATACACGAATTCGGCGCCATGAGCGGCCCAAGAGATAGTGGCCCCGGCCAATCGCGTTGACGTGGCTCGCAACGCGCGACTATAGTTGCCGAAGCGTCTCAGGCGATTTTCTTTGCAGATTAATCATGATTTAGTGCGCGGGCTTGAACGGCTTCTCGGCCGCGATCGCGTACTTTCCTCGCGCGAGGATCTCCTTCTCTACGAGTACGACGGCTCGGTGGAAGAAGCGCGTCCGCAATGTGTCGTTTTTCCGCGATCTACCGACGAGGTACTCGGAATCGTCCGGCTGGCCAATCAATTTAAGACGCCGATGGTGGGACGCGGCGCCGGCACTGGCCTTTCCGGCGGGGCGCTGGCGCGCGAGGGCGGCGTGATGATCGTGTTCTCGCAGATGAATCGAATTCTTGAGATTGATTATGAAAACCGGCGAGCGGTGGTTCAGCCGGGCGTTGTGAATGCGGAATTGAGCCGTGCGGTGGCGCATGCGGGGCTTCATTTTGCGCCGGATCCCTCAAGCCAGAAGGCTTGCACGATCGGCGGAAATGTTTCGGAGAATTCAGGCGGGCCGCACACTTTGGCTTACGGCGTGACGACGAATCATGTGTTGGCGATGAAACTGGTGATGCCGACGGGCGAAACCGTGAGCATTGGCGGCGCGGCTGTGGACGCTCCCGGTTACGATTTGCCTGGATTATTTGTCGGCTCGGAAGGAACTTTTGCGCTGGTGACGGAAATTACCGTGAAACTTACGCCGCTGGCGGAAGCGGTGAAGACGCTTCTGGCGATTTTTGATTCCATCGATGACACGACGGAGACCGTGGCGGACTTTACCGCGCGCGGAATTACGCCGGCGGCTTGCGAGATGCTCGACGGATGGACGCTGCGGGCCGTGGAAGCGTACGTGCATGCCGGATTTCCGCTGGATTGCGCCGCGGTGCTGCTGCTTGAGGTGGATGGTGTGCGCGAATCGGTGGAGGCGCAGGCAAAAGACGTGGCGGAAATTTGCACGGCGCATCACGCGCGCGAAGTTCGCGTGGCGCGAGACGCGGCCGAACGCGATCTGCTGTGGAAGGGCCGCAAGAATGCTTTTGGGGCGGTGGGGCGCATTTGTCCCACCTATTACGTGCAGGACGGAGTGATTCCGCGCACGAAATTGCCGGCGACGTTGCGGCGGATCGAAGAGATTGGAAAGAAATACCGGCTCGAGATTGGAAATATTTTTCACGCCGGGGATGGCAATTTGCATCCGCTGATTATGTTTGACGCGCGCGATGCCGAACAGTTCAAGCGCGTGGTGAGCGCCGCGGATGAAATTATTCAGTACTGCATCACCGCGGGCGGGGCGATCACCGGCGAACACGGCGTCGGTATGGAGAAGGACCGGCTGATGCCGTTGCTTTTTTCCGAGGCGGAACTTGGATTGATGCGCAGCGTTCGCGACGCTTTCAATCCCGCCGGGCTTTTGAATCCGGGGAAAATTTTCCCTTCGGGCAAAGGTTGCGGCGAGACGCGCATTCGTCCGCTCCCAATCGCAGGCTCGGCGTCCCGATGAGCGCGCCGGCTAAAATTGCCGCGTCGCGACTGGCTGACATTGTCGGCGAACAGAATACTTCGTTGGAGCCGTCGGAGTTGGCCGCGTATCAAGCGGGAGGTGTCACGCCGAGCGGAGTGGCGCGGCCGGGATCGGCTGAGGAAGTGGCGGAATTGGTGCGGATGGCCGGGGCCGAGAATTTGGCGCTCATCGCGACTGGCGCGCGAACCAAGCTGGAAATGGGATTGCCGCCGCAGCGCTACGACATCGCCGTCGATATGACGCGCCTCGATCGCGTGGCCGCTTACGATCCCGGCGATCTTACGCTCGGCGTCGAACCTGGCTGCGGCCTTGCGAAACTGCAATCTGTTCTCGCGGAGCATCGCCAGTTTCTGCCACTCGCGGTTCCCTATTTCCGGCGAACGACGGTTGGCGGAACGATTGCCACGGGCGTGGATTCTCCGCTGCGCCAGATTTTTGGAACGTCGCGCGATTACATTCTCGGTATGGAGTTTGTTACTGGCGAAGGCGTTGCGGCGAAAAGCGGCGGGCGGGTGGTGAAAAATGTTACTGGGTACGATTTGCATAAATTAATGATCGGCGCGCTCGGCACGCTGGGGATTATGACCAAGATTAATTTTCGGACATTTCCGCTGCCGGCCGAGAGCCGCGCATTCGTCGCGCGATTTGAAAGCTCGAAAAGCGCCTTCGAGATGCGCGATCGCGTCGTGGAATCGCCGCTTGCGCCTTCGACCATTGAAATATTCAGCCCGCAAGCCGCGGACCTTTTTGCCAGCGAAGCTGCGGCGCGTTTCGAGGCGCGTCCCATCGCCGGGGATCTCCTTTCGCCCAAGCATTGGGCTTTCACGTCAGGGTTCGCCGGAAATGAAGCGGTGCTGGCTAGATGCGAGCGCGATTTGCGCGCGATGGCAGAAAGATGCCGCGCGACGGGCGTCACCGTGCTGGGCCAAGATCAAATCGCCGGCGCATTCGGACGAAAACGAGAGTTCCTTCCCATCGCGCTCGAATCGTCGGTCGCAACCGCAGTTTTGAAAATTGGTGTCCTTCCGCGGAAAATGAATGAGGCTGTGACGATCGCGGCCCGCTCTGCCGATGAACATGGAGTTCGCTGGGCAGTGATGGCCCGCGGCCTCGGGGTAATTTATTTTGTTTTGCTCCCCGAGGCGCGAGATGAAAACGCTCGCGGACGCGTGGCGGCGATTGCAGAAAACATTATGGCTGCTGTCGCGGGACTTGATGGGCACGCGACGATTCCATGGTGTCCGCGCGAATGGAAGAGTTCCCTTCCCGTTTGGGGGCGGACGCGCGGCGATTTTTCGCAGATGGCCAAGTTAAAAAAACTCTTCGATCCTCGCAATATTCTGGCGCCGGGCCGCTTCGTGGGAGGATTGTGACATCGTGACCACCGGACCCTCCGCCGCGATTCCCGACGCGCAAAAAGAATTTCAGGAAACGCTCAGTGGATTCAGCGCCACCGACCGGCCTCTCTACGAGGATTATTCCCGCTGCGTTCATTGTGGCCTGTGCCTCGATCATTGTCCGACCTACCGGCTGTGGGGCAAGGAGGCGGATTCGCCGCGCGGGCGAATCCGTCAAATGAAACTCGTTGATGAAGGGCGATTGGAGCTTGGCGACGCATTCGTAACGCACATGGATCGCTGCCTGGATTGCCGCGCGTGCGAGACGGCATGCCCCTCCGGCGTGGAATACGGAAAATTGATCGAATTGGCGCGGGCGCAGATCCAGCAGAAATATTCGCGCTCGTGGTCTTCGCGGATGGCGCGCAATTTTGTTTATCGCTGGCTTCTGCCGCATCCGGCGAGAATTCGTTTCGTGGCGCGCGCTGCGCGGCTTGCGCAGGTAACTGGATTGCAGTTGCTCGTGCGAGGTTCGCAGATTGCGCGCCTTTTTGGGATGCATCAGCGCCTCGAGCTGCTTCCGCGCATCGATCGGAAATTCTTCGATGTCAGCGTGGGCCAAACTTTTCCGGCGATCGGCAAGCGGCGCGCGCGCGTTGCATTCTTTGCCGGATGCGTCGCGCGCGTCACGTTTACGGCGCTGAATGACGCGACGATTCGCGTGCTGCAGGCGAATGGTTGTGAGGTCGTCGTTCCGGCCGGGCAGGTGTGCTGCGGGGCGCTGGCGGCTCATGCGGGCATGCGCGATGTGGCGCGAGAGTTGGCGCTAGTAAATTTCGGCGCATTTGACAGCGAAGAAGTGGATGCAATTGTGACCAATGCGGCCGGGTGCGGCTCGACGCTGAAGGAATATTCCCATTTATTTGATTCCGCTTCGGCAGACGGCGCCGAATCCGCCAAATTCTCCGGACGCGTACGCGATGTAACCGAATTCCTGGATCAACTGGGCATGGTCGCACCGATGCGCGAAGTTCCGCTTCAGGTGACGATTCAGGATTCCTGCCATCTGCTTCACGGGCAAAAAGTGCGCGAAGCTCCACGCCGTCTGCTGCGATCGATTCCCGGCGTCCAGATTGTCGAAATGACGCGCGCGGATCAGTGCTGCGGCTCGGCTGGCGTTTATAACGTGACGGAAACGAAAGCGTCGATGGATTTGCTCGCTGACAAAATGACGAACGCGAAGGCCACAGGCGCGACCGCGATCGTCACCGCGAATCCCGGCTGCATCCTGCAACTCCGCGCCGGTTCCGCGATGCACAAGACGGGGCAGGAAGTTTTGCACGTTGTAGAACTGCTCGATCGCGCCACCACCAAAGCTTGATCATTGCGCGTAGTCGCAGCGCGCTACTTGATCCTTGCACTTTCGCTCAGATCAAATCCCGCTTGAGCGTTTAACGCATCCAACCGTTACACATACGTCGGCGGCCGGAAAGCCGACTGCGGCGCGGTGCTAAGATAATAGTGGCGATGAATTCCACGGCGCAGGCGGAAGCGGTTGCATTCCCGGCCATCGAGCGGTATTTCGATGTGTCGCTCTTCTTGCTGGTCGTAACCGGCCTTGTGGCCATGATCTCTACCGGTAAACTCGATCCAGTGTCGACTGCTTTGCCGCTGATTGCCTTGCTCTGGAAAGGCATCCGCGTTTTTCGCCGGCAGCCGCCAGAACTCTCGCAGCGGACGGCGACCAGCCTGGTGCTTGCGTATCTTTTATTCTTTCCGCTCGATTTGTGGTTCCTTTCGCGAAGCTTAGCCTCCGACGCGCCGAATCCCACGCTCTATGCCGGCCTGCTCGCGGCAATTCACTTGCTGATTTTCGCGACCCTCGTGCGGCTGTTTTCCGCCCGCTCGCATCGCGACCAGCTTTTCCTGGCTATGCTGGCGGTCACGTGCATGTTGGCCTCGGCGATTCTCACCGTGGATACCGCTTTCCTCATATCGCTCGGGGTGTTCCTGCTGATTTCGGTTTCGACTTTCATTGGCTTGGAAATTCGGCGCAGTGCCACCGGGGCAATTACCCCGCCGCTTGATCCCGATAGTCCGGCGGCGAATCGTCTGCATCGCGCCGTGGCGCTTACTTCGATTCTGGTGGCGGTGAGCGCGCTGGCAATCGGCACTGTGATTTTCTTTATGATCCCGCGCTTTACTACTGGCTACTTGAGCGCGCTGAGCTTGCGCCCCTCGCTGATGACGGGCTTCACGGACAACGTGACGCTCGATCAGATCGGCGAAATCAAAAAGAACACCGCGGTGGTGATGCGCGTGCACGTGGACGGCGAACCCGCGCGCGCCGCGGACATGCACTGGCGCGGCATCGCGCTCACCAGCTTTGACGGCCGGCGCTGGTTCAACCCGCCGTCCGACCACATCGCGCTGATTCCAACCGCCGCCGGCGAATATTTTCTTGGGAACGCGGCATTGATGCCCGGCGAGTACGCAACGCTGTCGTATTCGATCTTGATGGAGCCCGTCGCCACCGACGCAATTTTCGTGGCGCCGCGCGTCGTGGAACTGCGCGGCTTTTTTTCTCCCGGCGTCGAGCGGGCCGGCAGCCCGCAGCGTTCGCAATTTCTGATGATCGATGGCACTGGCACACTCACCAATCCCGCTCGCAACGAAATTCGCATGCGCTATGAAGGAGTTTCCCGCGTGCCCGCGGTTCCTCCGGCAAAACTGCGCGCGGCGTCCACGGACTATCCCGACGAAATTCGCGCTTTCTATTTGCAATTGCCGAAAATCGATCCGCGTGTGCAACGGCTTGCCGATGAAGTCACCGCGCGCGCCACTAATCCCTACGACAAAGCTGCGTCCATCGAAAGCTTCCTGCGTACCGGCTACGCCTACACACTCGACATCAACATGCCGCCGAACGTGGACCCTCTGCCCTACTTCCTGCTGCAAAGGCGCGCCGGCCACTGCGAATATTTCGCTTCCGCAATGGCAGTGATGCTCCGCGCTGAAGGGATCCCGTCGCGATTCGTCACTGGATTTCTGCCCGGTGAGTACAACGACGTAGGCGGCGATTACATTATTCGCGCGAGTGACGCGCATGCGTGGGTCGAGGTTTTCTTTCCGCGTTATGGCTGGATTACTTTTGACCCCACGCCTCCCGGCAACGCCATGCAGCGCGGACTTCTCGCCCGGCTGGCTCTTTACTGGGACTGGTTTCAATACAACTGGAACGAGTGGGTAGTGAGTTATGATTTCGGGCACCAGGCCGCGCTGGCGCAGAACGTGCAGCGAAATTCGCAGCAATGGATCGCGCGGCTGAAGACTTACTATCAGCAAAAGCGGCGGCAGGTCCTCGCCTACTTGCTGGCGCTCGACCGGCAAGCGGAAAAATCGCGCTACTCGCTGCCCGTAATTTTGGGCCTTTTGCTTGTCGTGCTTATCGCGCTTCGCGGGCGTGCCATCGGTGGGTACGTGCGGGCACGCTGGAGTTTGCGCGCGCATCGGAAAGGCACGTTGCCGCCAGAACTGGCGGCGCTGCAGTATCGCGAAATGCTGAAGCTGCTGGAGCGTCGCGGCTGGCGAAAATCTCCGGCGCAAACGCCGCTGGAATTCGCCGCTGCGATTCCGGACGCGCGAGTCAATGTTCCTGTTTCCCAGCTCACGGACCTTTATCAATCGGCGCGATTCGGTGCGCACCCGGCTAAGGCGAGCGAGATGTCGTCGTTGCTTGCCACGATGAAGGAAATGCTGCGCGGCGGCCGGCGCTGATCGGCTCCGCGCAGCCGCGAACTACGCTCTGTGCTCGCCGGCTGTCCTCGCACGGTTAGCCGCCGCCGCTGTGCTAAACTATTGATCTCGCTTCCGTCATCGAAGCCAAATTGACATGCCTAAAGTTGGATTCGTCAGCCTTGGTTGCCCGAAGAACCTCGTCGATAGCGAGGTTATGATGGGCATTCTTGCGCGCGGCGGTTACGAAATTACGAGTCGCGCGGATGAGGCCGACGTGCTGGTCGTCAATACCTGCTCGTTTATCGCGCCGGCGCAGCAGGAATCGGTGCAATCGATTCTTGAAATGGCGGAGCACAAGAAATTCGGGCGTGCCAAGAAGCTTGTCGTTGCCGGTTGCATGGTGGAGCGATTCCGCGATCAAATCCTCGAGCAGATTCCTGAAGTGGATGCTGTGGTGGGGACGGGTGAAGTCGAGCGGATTCTGGAAGCTTGCGAAGGCGAGCTGAAAAGTTTGCCTGCTGAAGTGCCGACGTTTCTGTATCACGATCTAACGCCCCGAATTTTGGCCACGCCGCGACATACGGCTTACATCAAGATCAACGAAGGCTGCGATCATCCTTGCACTTTCTGCGTGATCCCGCAGCTTCGCGGAAAATTTCGCAGCCGGCGATTTGAATCGGTGGTGCGCGAAGCCGAAAATCTTGCCGAGATGGGCGTTCGCGAAATTTCTCTGATCGGGCAGGACACCACTTTTTACGGCGAAGATCTGGGCATTCGCGACGGGTTGCCGCTGCTTCTTGAGCGGCTCGCGCAGATTGATAGCCTCAACTGGGTTCGTTTCCTCTATTGCTATCCGAATCGGATTACGCCGCGGCTGCTTGAGACGATTGCGGCGCATCCGCGCCTTGCGAAGTACATGGATATTCCGTTGCAGCATGCGAGTAAGAATGTGCTGGCGCGCATGAAGCGCGGATCGCATGGCGGGGCGTTCATTAAAATGATGGAGCGCATACGCCGGACTGTGCCGGACGTTTCGATCCGTACTTCATTCATCGTGGGATTTCCCGGCGAGACGAAGAAGGATTTCAAGATTCTTTGCGATTTCGTGCGCGAAGCGGAATTTGATTGGATGGGAGTGTTTTCCTATTCTGACGAAGATACCTCTGAGAGTTATCATCTCGACGGCAAAGTGGATGCCGAAACGATTGCCGAGCGACGCGATACGCTTATGGCGATTCAGCAGAAGATCACTCGACGGCGATTGCGCGGGCTTGCTGGAAAACGCGTTCAGGCTATGCTCGAGGGGCCTTCGAAGGATACGGATTTGATTTGGGAAGCGCGGATGGAGGGGATGGCGCCGGAGATCGATGGGAAAATTAACATTACTGAGATTGCCGGCGTCAATGAGGTTGATGAGCTTCCGCCGCCCGGGACTGTGGCGACGGTGGAAATTACCGGCGCGCAGGATTACGATTTGCTTGGGCGCGTGATTGAGTTTGAGCACGTTGGGCTGACGCGCCTGCCGGCGCTCGACGCGGTGCGGAATAATTTGGTTTCTATTTCGCCGGCGCTTGCTCGCTGAGGCGAAGCTGGCTCGCAAAAAGCGAAGGCAAATGCAGATCCCTCACCCCTAAAGGGGATTCGGGATGACAGCGTAAGAATACGCGGCGATGAAACGAAATTGTCCAATTTGCCGTAAGGCTACCGATTCGGAGACGGACGCGGACTTTCCGTTTTGCAGCGAGCGCTGCCGAATGCTCGATCTTGGGAATTGGGCCAGCGAGAAATATGTGGTGAGCGAGCCGGTGTTTGACGAAGACGGTGCGGAGGAATCCTCGCCGGCCGATCCTGATGAAACCCGAAACTGACCCAGCCCCTTCGACGCAGACGCAACGCAAGCCACGCATCGCGTATCTTATCGGCACTTCACTCGGCCTTGGCTATCTTCGACCTGCACCGGGCACGTGGGGTTCTCTCGCAGGAGTCGCTCTAGCCGTGATTTTTTCCATCCGGAATGATTGGATCATGCCGGACGGTTGGCTAATCAATACTGAAATGCTCGGCAGAATTGTTTTTGTACTGCTCTCATTAACGGGCGTGTGGGCCGCAGGCCGTGTGGCGAAAGATTCCGGAAAGCATGATCCGCAATTCGTCGTCGTTGACGAAGTTTCGGGGCAATGGCTCACTTTGATGCTTGGAAACGCTCAGGCGTTCTCGTCACATTTTTCGGCCGGGGGCGCAGTTTGGTTCTCATCCGACTTCGCCCTCTTTCGCGGTGTCCCACTAAACTGGAAATATTTGTTGCTGGGCTTTATACTTTTTCGCGGGTTCGATATTTGGAAGCCGCTGCCGGTCCGGCAGTTGGAATCGCTGCCGGGCGGTTGGGGAATTATGGCGGACGATTGGGCCGCCGCCATCTATGCCGCGGCGGGTCTTTGGATCGCGCGCTCGTTCGGGCTCTGACGAATTGCGATTCCCTTCTTCGCCGGCGGACTTGGGAGCGCGGCGGGATTCCACAGATTTTCACGCCGCAGCCGGAAACAGAATTTAAGGATCGAGCCAAATTTGCCAGGTAATCCGCGAATTGAACAGGTGAAGCCCGCAGCCGCCATCCCCGGCGGCGAAGTGACGATTTCGGGCACTGGTTTCGGCGGGAGAAATCATCACCGGCCGCAAGTGCGCTTCGGCACTGCTGAAGCGAATTTGATCATGGCCGCGGAAAATTATCTCATCGCGCGCGTTCCCGAGGGCGCCGCGGGCGGCGCGGTGCGCATCAAGCTTGGCAGCGCCGAAAGTTTGCCGTATCCGATTTCGCTCGGCGTGCAAATCGCGGACAATCTTCACTCCGTTTCGAATCCTGCCGTCGATTCCGCGGGAAATATTTATGTGACCTTCAGTGGGCAGCGCGGGCAGAAAGTTCCTGTCTCGCTCTACAAAGTTACTCCTGGAAACGCGGTGAAGCCGTTTGTCACCGAGTTGATGAACCCGACGGGCCTGGCGCTTGATGGCGATGGCCGGCTGTACGTTTCCTGCCGCAACGATGGCACCATTCACCGGATTTCTCCCGATGGCCGCTCGATGCAGTGGATGGAAGGAATGGGAATCGCCACGGGCCTCGCGTTTGATAAGCAGGGCAGCCTCTATGTCGGCGATCGCAGTGGGACGATTTTCAAAATCAGCCCGGAGCGCGAGATTTTTGTTTTCGCGACGCTTGAGCCTTCGGTCGCGGCGTACCATCTCGCGTTTGGACCGAATGGCGATCTCTACGTTACGGGCCCGACGACTTCGAGTTTCGATCGCGTTTATCGCATCACGCCCGCCGGCGAAGTGAGTTTCTTTTATATCGGACTCGGACGTCCGCAAGGACTGGCCTTCGATCGAAAGGGAAATTTGTATGTGGCAGCATCGCTCGCGGGACGTCGCGGCGTTGTGCGTTTGAGTCCGCAGGCTAAAGCGGAAGTGGTGCTTAGCGGGAACGGAATCGTTGGCTTGGCGCTGATGCCGACTTGCCGCGCGATCGTGGCGACGACGAACGCGCTTTATAGCGTTGATTGGGACGTGGAAGGTCAGGCGCTCTACGGATAACGCGGCCGCATGAACGCGGAAATCATCGCAGTTGGCTCGGAACTCCTCACTCCCTATCGCGTCGATACAAACTCCCTCTATCTGACCGGCGAACTGAATCGTCTGGGTGTGCGCGTGATGCGCAAAACCGTGGTCGGCGACAATCGCCAGGAATTGCGCGAGGCGCTCGGACACGCTCTTTCGCATGCGGAGATAGTAGTTTGCTCCGGCGGGCTGGGACCGACTGTGGATGACTTGACTCGCGAGACGGTGGCCGAACTCTTGGGACGCCGTCTGGTGCGCAACGAAGAAATTCTGCGCGGCATCCAGGAACGCTTTCGGAAATTTGGTCGCGCGATGCCGGAGACCAATGTGCGACAGGCGATGGTTCCCGAGGGTGCCGAGCCGCTCGATAATCCGCGCGGCACTGCGCCGGGACTGTGGATTGAAACGAACGGGCGCTATATCGTGCTGCTTCCTGGGCCGCCGAATGAATTGAAAGCGATGTTTGAGAATGAAGTGCGCTCGCGGCTGAGCCGGATTGCGCCGAACCGGCGCCTTTATACCCGCGATTTGCGCGTCACCGGAATGTCGGAGTCCGATGCCGACAATCGCGTTGCGGAAATTTACAAAAAATATGCCGAGGCGGAGCATACGATTTTGGCTGCCCCGGGCGAGATCCAGATTCATCCGCGAGTATGGTCGGATGATCCTGCCGCGGCGCAACGGATCCTCGATGACCTGGTGAAGAGTTTCGGGCTGGCGCTCGGCGAGAATTTATACTCGACTACCGGACAAACGATGGAAGAAGTGGTGGCCCACGATTTGCGCGAGCGTCGCGCGACGATTGCCACGGCCGAGAGTTGCACGGGCGGAATGATTGCCGCGCGGCTTACGAATATTCCTGGCAGCTCGACGTATTTTCTTGGCGGAGTGGTTTGCTATAGCAACGACCTGAAAACGGCGTGGACGCGCGTGCCCGCGGAGATTATCGAATCGAAGGGCGCGGTGAGCCCGGAAGTAGCGCTGGCGCTGGCGGACGGAATTCGCAAAAGCACCGGCGCGACGCTGGGATTGAGCGTCACGGGAATCGCCGGGCCGGGCGGTGGCACTCCCGAAAAGCCGGTGGGGCTTGTGCATATTGGCTTGGCGGACGAAAAGGGCCCGAAGGAACGCGCGTTTCGATTTCCCGGCGACCGCGAGCGCATCCGCACGCAGGCGACGAACGCGGCACTGGATATGGTGCGGCGATATTTTCTTTACGCGGCGCGCCCCAAGGGTTAGCCCGTGCGGCTCTTTGTCGCGCTCGACATTCCGGATGAGGTGCGGGGTGCGATTGGTGAGATGATCGCGCGGCTGCGCAGTGTGGCGCGCGGCGCGCGCTGGGTGCGACCGGAAGGAGTTCACGTAACTTTGAAATTTATTGGCGAGATGCCGGCGGAACGTGTGAGCGCGATCGAGGACGCACTTCGAGGCGCGGGCGTCGCCGCTCCGGTCGAAGCGAAATTTCTCGGGGCTGGATTTTTTCCCAACGAGCGCCATCCACGCGTGTTCTGGGCCGGCGTCGAGGCCTCTGCGAATCTCGCTGAGTTAGCCGGCGAGGTCGATAGGCACCTCTCGACGCTCGGAATTGCGGCTGAGTCGCGCGCGTTCCGCCCGCATCTAACGCTGGCGCGCTTCAAAAGTGAAGACGGCCTGCCGCGGCTGCGTGAAGAAATTAAAAAGCTCGAACCGATCGATTTCGGTTCGATGCGAGCGAGCGAGTTCTATCTTTTTCAAAGCCTGCTCGGGCCGGGCGGCGCAAAATATACGAAACTAGCGGCGTTTCCATTCGGCCGCGTGGATGGTGGCGCGTGATTCCGGCGTGGACCATAGCCGCGATCGCTTACTTGCTGGGCTCGATTCCATTCGGGTTGATCATTGTAAAGCTAAGCGGCGGAGGCGACGTCCGCGAATCCGGCAGCGGGAACATCGGCGCGGCGAATGTGACTCGCGTGGCTGGGCCCGTCTCCGGAATTCTGACGCTGTTGCTCGATGCCGGCAAAGGCTATCTCGCCGTTTGGCTGGCGCGACGGATCAGCGGCGGCAATGTCCGGTGGATCACCGTCGCGGCGGTCGCCGTAGTTCTCGGGCACATGTTTTCCGTATGGCTGCGATTTCGCGGCGGAAAAGGCGTGGCCACGACGCTTGGCGCATACATATTGATTAGCGGCACTGCGGTGGCGGCCGCGGCCGTGGTTTGGATTGTCGTCGCGATTTTCTGGCGATACGTTTCGCTGGCGTCAATCGCGGCCGCGGCGGCTTTGCCATTGCTGGTCTATGAGCTGTACGCGCCCGGATTCGCGCCGCCGCGCGTGCTTTCGCTTGCCACGGTTCTGGTATCCGTTCTTGTGGTGTGGAAACACCGCGAAAACATGCAGCGGTTGATCGCAGGGACTGAAAGCAAGTTGAAGCTGTAGCGATAATTGAACGGTCTTGGGCCTCGCATTTCCGATTGAATTTTCCGCTGAACGAATCATCGTGAAGAAAATCGCCATCGTCGGAGCGGGTAGCTGGGGAACGGCGCTTTCCATCGCGCTTTCGCGCAGCCGCGCGCAGCACGGGATTTCGATCTGGGCGCACGAGACCGAAGTCGTCGAGAGCATGCGTGCGCGGCGCGTGAACGATGTTTTTCTTCCCGATTTTGAGCTGCCTGCGGGCATCGTGCCGACGGGCAACTTGGCGGAAGCGGTCGCCGGAGCGGACATCGTTCTGGGAGTAATGCCCTCCACGCACGCACGCCAGCTTTATTCGCGAATTGCCAAGAACGCGCCGGGGGGCACCGCGTTCGTGAGCGCCACGAAGGGCCTCGAGCCGGAAACTTTACTGCGCATGAGTGAGGTGATCCGGCAGGTCGTGCCTGGCGAGAGTGCTCCGCGGATTGCAGCGCTTTCCGGGCCATCGTTTGCTCGCGAAGTGGCGCGCGGCGATCCGACGGCGATTGTGATCGCGTCGGAGGACATGCTGCTTGCTTCAGAGATTCAGGAGGAATTTTCGGGGCCGACGCTGCGGCTTTATTCCAATTCCGATGTGGCGGGCGTCGAGTTGGGCGGCGCGGTGAAGAATGTGATCGCCATCGCGGCGGGCGTCACCGAAGGACTTGGCTTTGGCCACAACACGTTGGCGGCGCTCATCACTCGCGGATTGGCGGAGATGAGCCGCTTGGCGATCGCGCTTGGCGGACGGCCTGAAACGATGGCGGGATTGGCGGGAATGGGCGACTTGGTGCTTACTTGCACCGGGGCGCTTAGCCGCAATCGCGGTGTGGGCGTCGAGCTGGGCCGGGGACGCAAGCTTGATGACATTGTGGGTTCTACGCGCATGGTGGCTGAGGGAGTTTCGACTACCGCGGTTACGCGGTCGCTTGCTCGGCGGCTTGGCATCGAGATGCCGATTACCGAGCAGATGCACGCGGTGCTTTATGAAGGACGATCGCCTCGCGATGCGATTCGCGAATTGATGGAGAGACGGCTTAAGGGCGAGTGATTTGGATCGTCGTTTGGCGCGATTTTCGATTTTTAGCTTTACGCTTGCCCGCCGGATGCTGCCCTAAAGGGCACCGCTACGAATTCGGAACCGCGACCCAATCCCCGCTGACGTAACGCATGCGCTATGCCTGTCCTTTCGTTCTGTTGTCTCCCGCGGAGGCGTCCGATAGCCTGTTTTCGAGGGATACCTGTCTGTGCGGATGCCTGATTTCAAATCGTTGAGAAATAAGCGCTTGCGCATTCTTTGGATTGTGCTGGGCGCTTTGCTATTGGTCAGCGTGGCGCCGCTCTGGCTCTATCACCGCGAAGTACTGAAGCTCAGCGAGAGCAAACTGGAGGACACCGAGCGCGTGCAGCAGCAGGAAATTGCGCGTTCGATCGCCGGCGAAATTCTGCAATTCCAGACCAATACGCAGGCGGAATTGCTGACGCAGCGGCAGTTCATGGCGCTCACCGGTATGCTCGACAACGTGGATGAGCCGACGCACTCGCCGCAAGTCAGCCGCATGCTGCAGAATTTTATCGAGAGCAATCCCAATATTCTTTTTGTGACGGCGGTGAATTGGCAAGCGCGCGGCGAATCGGCCGGAAGCGTGCGCGCGGACCAGGATCCGTTCGTGGATGCGGCGCTGAAGCGGGCTTTTACGGCCAGCATTCAGCAAGCTAGCTTTGTGAGCGAAACATTTGCGCTGGCGCCGGATAGCCGCCCGGCGATGGTGATGTCGGTGCCGCTATTTTCGGCCGGGCAATTTACCGGAATGATGGCGGCGGTGGTTTCGCTCGATCAAATCGTGGCGCGCTTGCACGACGCGAGCACGCACGATCGCGAATTTTTTGTCGTGGATACTTACGGACACATCGTCGCGCATACGAATTCGGCGCAGATGGTTCCCGGCATGGATCTTTCGGATAGTTCTCCGGTGGTGGTGAAATTTAAGGAGCTTCCCAAAGATTTGCGGACCACTGCGACCATTCGATTTTTTCAGACCGTCAAAGGATCGCGGCGCTCCACAGAAATGATCGGGACTTACAGCACGATTCCCGCGCTCGGTTGGGCGGTGGTGGCACAACGGAGCATGGAGCAGGCGCGCATTGATGCTGGCGTTGGCGAATTGACGGGCGATGCTTTGCGCTTCGTGATGGGCGCGACGTTTGTGGCGCTTCTATTCGGATACCTTTTCGCGCTGGGAATTACGCGGCCGATTCGGGGCTTGGTCACCTCCACGCGCGCGATCAGCCGCGCCGAATTCCACGAGCGAGTGGAAGTGAGCGGCGCGGCGGAAATCAGCGAGCTCGCGGAAACATTTAACAGCATGGCGAGCGATATCGAGCAGTACGTCGAGCGCTTGCGTCAAGCGGCGACCGAAAATCGCGAGTTGTTCCTGGGATCCATCCGGATGCTTTCCGCCGCCATCGACGAAAAGGATCCTTATACCCGCGGTCATTCGGGGCGCGTGGCGAAATATTCTCTGATTATCGGAGAAGCGCTCGGGTTGACTTTCGAAGAGCTGGAGCGGCTGCGCGTTTCGGCGCTGCTGCACGATGTCGGCAAAATCGGCGTGGACGATCGGGTGCTTAAAAAGCCGGGTCAGCTCACCGATGAAGAATTCGATTTGATGAAGCAGCACACCATCAAGGGCGCGAATATTATGCGGCCTGTCCCGCAGCTTCACGAAATGCTGCCGGGCATCGAGCTGCACCACGAACGCATGGACGGCAAGGGCTATCCCTACGGATTGAAGGGTGATCAGATTCCACTGGTCGCGCGAATTATTGCGGTCGCTGACACATTTGACGCCATCACCACCAATCGCCCGTATCAGTCGGCGATGGATCTGGATTACGCGCTCGAGAGGATTCGTTCGCTGGCCGAATCGAAATTTGATCAGTCGGTAGTCGGCGCGCTCGAATCCGCCATCCACGCCGGAAAACTTCGTCTTAGCGCCACGCTCGTCGAAGTCTAATCGCCAACCTCTGCTAGAATGTCAATCTGCGCCCGACGCGCGGAATTCACCATGATTTCTCTATTTGGCAAACCCGAACCCACGCTGCTCGAACGGCTGAAAGAGTCCGTCTCGAAGACGCGCACCGAGCTGGCCGCCAAGGTCGAGCAAATTCTCACCGGCGACCGGCCCGTAGATCCGGCATTGCTAGCGCAATTGGAATCCGCTCTGCTTTCGGCGGATATTGGCGTGCAGACGACCAAGGATGTGCTGGCTGCGCTGCGCGAGCAGGTGAACGAGCACAAGCTCGAAGGGTCCGCGTCGCTGAAAAGCGAATTAAAGCGTCAGATCGTGCGGATGTTTGCAGCGCCTGCTGTGAGTCCGAATGGCGCGGCGAATGTCTCACCGCGCGTGATTTTTGTCGTCGGCGTTAATGGGGTCGGCAAAACGACGACGATTGGAAAGCTAGCGCACCGTTTGCGCGCAGAAGGGCGCTCGGTGGTGCTGTGCGCCGCTGATACATTTCGAGCGGCGGCGATCGAGCAGCTTGAAATCTGGGCCAAACGCTCGGGCGTGGAGATCGTGAAGCAGAAGTCCGGGTCCGACCCGGCGTCGGTGGTATTCGATGCGATTTCGGCGGCGCGGGCGCGCTCGGCCGATGCGGTGATCGTGGATACCGCCGGCCGCTTACATACAAAATCGAACTTGATGGCCGAGCTGGAAAAAATGAAACGCACCGCCGCAAAACTTGTTCCGGGTGCGCCGCACGATGTGCTGCTCGTGCTGGATGCAACGACTGGGCAAAACGGGCTCTCCCAAGCGCGCGAGTTTACCAGCCACGCCGGCGTCACCGGAATCGTACTCACTAAGCTTGACGGAACCGCGAAGGGCGGAATCGTCGTAGCCATTTCGCGCGAGCTGAATTTGCCGATACGATTCGTGGGCACCGGCGAACAAATGGACGATCTCGTCCCGTTCGACGCGCAAACCTACGTCAATTCCCTCTTCGACTGAAACCGTGCCTCGCCGCAAAACTTCCCGCAAAATAATCCTGTCCGACGAACAATGGATGGACCGCGCGCTGGCGCTGGCGAATCGCGGCCTCGCGGTCGCGCATCCGAATCCGCGCGTCGGCGCGGTAATAGTGAAAGATGGAAAAGTCGCCGGCGAAGGATTTCACACTTACGAAGGCCTCAAACATGCCGAGAGGATTGCGCTCGAACGCGCAGGCGCGAAGGCCCGCGGCGCCACTCTGTATCTAAATCTCGAGCCATGCTGCCACTTCGGACGCACCGGCCCGTGCACCGACGCAATCGTCGCCGCCGGAATCGCGCGCGTAGTGGCGGCGATGAAGGATCCGAATCGTCTGGTCGCCGGTCACGGTTTCCGCCAATTGAAACGCGCTGGCGTGCGAATAGATGTTGGAGTGCGCGAAGCACAAGCGCGGCGGCTGAATGAGAATTTTGCCACGTGGATCTGGTCGCGGCGGCCATTCGTGACCCTGAAATCGGCGACCACACTCGACGGGCGAATTGCCGAGCGCCCCGGCGTCCCCACGGCGATTACCGGCCCAGCCGCGCTCGCGGCAGTGCAAAAACTGCGGCACGCGGCAGACGCAATCTTGACAGGAATTGGCACCGTCCTGGCAGATGATCCATTGCTGACCGACCGAACCGGATTGCCACGACGGAGACGGCTGCTCCGGGTGGTAATGGATTCGCGGCTTCGCACGCCACTGAAATCCCGACTGCTGCGACCCGCGCGGAAAGACGTTCTCGTGTTTACTTCACAAAGTGCAAACTCCGCGAAGGCTCTCGCCCTTGCAAAAAAGGGAGCGGAAGTCGTGCAAGTCAGATCGCAGCGCGGACGTCCGGACCTAAACGAAATAATTCGTGAATTGGGGCGCCGGGAAATTCTCAGCGTGTTGATCGAGGCCGGCCCGGGCGTGAATGGGGCCGCGCTCGAAGCCGGGATTGTCGATAAGATGATTCTCTTTTATGCTCCCAAGTTCATCGGCGAACGCGGAGTTCCGCTGGCGATCCTGCCTGCGGGATGGTCTCGGCGAAAGCGCGAGCTGCGGGTGGAGCGAGTGGAACAGTACGGCGAGGATTTTGCGGTCGAGGGATACTTTCACGATGTTTACCGGAATCATCGAGCGCGTCGGAAGAATTGACGCGCTGGACGCCACGAACGACGGCGGTCGGCTGCGGGCGAATTTCGGCCCGCCGTGGGCACCTACGCCGCTGAAGATTAGCGACAGCATCGCAGTAAATGGCTGCTGCCTGACGGTCGTCGAACTCGGCGAGGATTTTTTCGCGGCGGATTTATCGGGCGAAACTTTGCGACGCACGGGGCTCGGCGAGAAGAAGGCTGGCGCGACGGTGAATCTAGAGCGGCCTCTGGCGGCGGGCGATCGCCTCGGCGGACATTTTGTGCAGGGGCACGTGGACGCGGTGGGGCGCGTGACGCGGCTTGTGCGCGAAGGCGAGAGTTGGTGGTTTTCGGTGCGCGTACCCGAGGATTTTCGGCGTTATGTGGCGGAGAAAGGATCGATTGCGATTGATGGAATTAGTCTGACGGTGGCGCACTGGACTGATGGCGTCGCGGATTTTGCGATCATTCCGTTTACGTATGAGCAGACGAATATCAAGGGGCTCGTACCGGGCGATGCGGTGAATATTGAGTGCGATGTGCTGGCGAAATATGTTGAGGCCTTGATGGAGGCGCGGCGTGCGCCCGGTGTTTCGCGATTGCGCGTGGACGAATTGATGGAGCAGGGATTCTAGCGACAAACAAACTCTCGTCATGACTCCGAGCGCAAAATTCGATGTCGTCGTGGTGGGTGCAGGCGTGTTTGGCTCGTGGACTGCCAATTTTCTCCAGCGCGCGGGGAAGCGCGTACTCTTGCTCGATGCGTATGCGCCGGGAAACAGCCGGGCGAGTTCCGGCGGCGAGTCGCGGATTATTCGCATGGGCTATGGCGCAGATGAAATTTATACGCGCTGGTCGATGCGCTCGTTGCCGCTTTGGCTCGAATTGCAGGAGCGCATCGGCACTACGATTTTTCACCGGACCGGCGTGCTTTGGCTTGCGCCGTCCGGCAACGAATATTTGACGCAGACACTGAAGACATATGAGAAAACGGGTGTCACTTTTGAGCGTTTGAGCTCTGCCGATATCGCCCGGAAGTTTCCACAAATTGCGGTGGATTCCGATGTGTTCGGAGCGCTTGAGCCGCAAAGCGGATCATTGATGGCGCGGCGGGCCGTCGAGCATGTTGCGGCGGACGCGGTGAAGCGCGGCGCGGAGTATCGCGCTGAATTTGTGGAGACGCCCACGGGACGCGGGCGCCTCGAATCGCTTCGTACGCGGAATGGAGAGAACTTCTCCGCCGACACTTACGTGTTTGCCTGTGGATCATGGCTCCCGAAGGTTTTTCCGGGGCTGTTGGGAGATTTAATTTTCCCTACCCGCCAGGAAGTTTTCTTTTTCGGATTGCCGCCGGGCGATTTGCGATTTTCGTCTCCGGCCTTGCCGACTTTCATCGATCATATTTCGGAATTTTACGGCATGCCGGATCTAGAAGGTCGCGGAATTAAGGTCGCTTGCGACGAGCATGGCCCGCGCGCCGATCCCGACACGCAGGAGCGCCTTGCGTCGCCAGAAAAAGTAAGCGAGGCGCGCGCGTACCTTACCACGCGCTTCCCCGCCCTGAAAAATGCGCCGCTGGTGGAATCGCGCGTTTGCCAGTACGAGAACACTTCGAGTGGCGACTTTCTGATCGACCGCCATCCCGATTTCGAAAATGTCTGGATCGCCGGAGGCGGCTCAGGCCACGGATTCAAGCATGGCCCCGCGCTTGGCGAATATGTTGCAGCTAGAATTACGAAAGGTGGGTCTATCGAGCCGCGATTTTCGCTGGCCACCAAGAAAACTGATCAAAGCCGGGCCATCTATTAGTTCCTATATTCTCTACTCACGGGCGAAATCCTGAATCCTACTCTGCATGCTGGCATCTGTTCTCAATATCCCATCTTGGAGGAATCACATGTCCGTCACAGACGAAGTATTGAAAGCGAATGAGTCCTACGCGCAGGAGTTTAAGCTTGGACATTTGCCGATGCCGCCGGGGCGGAAGGTGGCGATAGTGGCTTGTATGGATGCGCGTTTGACTGTCGAGCAGGTTTTGGGGTTGAAGACCGGCGATGCGCACATCATTCGCAATGCCGGCGGAATTGTGACCGAGGATGCGATTCGCTCGCTGATTATTTCGCATCATCTGCTGGGCACGCAGGAATTCATCATCATCAATCATACGGATTGCGGGATGTTGACGTTTAAGGACGATGAATTGACGGCGAAGCTGGAAGCGGCGACGAATGCCTCGGCCGTCACACCGCATCACTTTTATGCTTTCCCCGAGCTGGAGAAAAATGTGCGGCAGCAAATTCAGCGCGTGAAATCGCATCCGTGGATTCCTGCAGGCATTTCAGTGCGCGGATTTATTTATGATGTGAAGACCGGGAAGTTGAACGAAGTTACAGCGACTGAGAAAGTGCGGGGAAAATCGGCGGAGTAAGTAAGCTGGTGTACGAAAAGCGTCAGCGCGCAGCTTCGCGGCGCTTCTCCTTTGCGCCGCGATAGTAAAGTGCCAGGCCGATTAGTACCGCGACTAGAGTGCCGGACACCAACTTCAGCTCAAAAAGCCACTTGTTCTCGGCTTCGCCCGGCGGGATCAGCGAGAGCGCGATTCCGCCCGCTACCACGATGAAGCCGAGGCCTCCGGCGATCCAAACCCCGATTCTTCCGCCGGGAATTAGCACCGCGTGCGGATCGCTGGCGCGATCTGGGCGAGCGGCGAGCTTGATTACCGCCGCATACATATAAAGGAACGGGATGAAGTAGAGGATCGTCGCGGCGTCCACCAGCACCTGATACGCGCCGATGGTGGTTTCGTTGATTTGGCTGGCCAGCAGCACCGCCGCTGAAATTCCTGCCTGCACTAAAATCGAAATGTAAGGTGTGCGCCACTTCGGATGAATTTTCCCGAATGCCGCGGGCATGTAGCGATCGACGCCGGCCACGAATGGAATACGAGCAATTCCTGCCACTGTAGTTCCAACTCCGCCGGCATTTCCGATTGAAACCAGAAACGCGGCGATCATGCCGAACGCGCCGATTTTCAGAATGCTAGATGCGACGGTCAGCGCTTGGAACGCGCCGCTCTTGGGATCCACATCGGCGGCCGGAAGAACCGCGAGAACGGCGACCGTGGCGACAATATATATGATCGCAATCAGCGCGCCGGAACCGTAAATTGCGCGCGGCAAAGTTTTTTTCGGATCGCGAATTTCCTCGCTCATGGCGGACACGAGTTCGAGTCCCACGAAAGCGAAGGCGATCTGCGGCCAGAAATTCACCGTGTCCCAATTCCAATGCGGCATGATGTTGGTCCAGGTGAATTGCGTTACGGAACCGTGGCGATGCCACACGACCGCCGCTGCGCCGATCAACATCAGCAACGGAATGTAGGTGCCTACGCCGCCGGCATTCTGCAACCACTTTCCGATGTTCAGGCCGACGATATTCATAATTACAGCGACGGACAGAAGCAGCAGAGAAACGCCAACGAGAAATTTTTGATTCTGGGCCAGGCTTCCCATGCCTGCGCCGCCGATATAAGCACTCATCGAAGCGCTCGCGAATAGCAGGCCGGGAAAATAAAAGAAGGAATAGACCCAATACGTCCAGCCGGCCACGAAGCCGTGAAATTCGCCAAACGCCTCTTTCGACCAGACGTACAGCCCGCCTTCGCTCGGGAATCGCGTGGAGAGCTCGATGATTACGAGCGCGGTGGGGATGAAGAAAAACAGCGCGGCTAGGATCCACAGCGAGATTGACGAAGTGCCGTTGTGCGCAGCTGCGGCTACCCAGCGCGGGCCGAGGACGGCTGCGATATTGAACAGCAGCACATCCCAAAATCCCATTACACGGCGTAATTGATTTTTGGGATCGGACGGGGCTGGAGCGCTCAACTAGTCGTCCCTTGGATCGGGACCTCCTCGTGGATTTCGGGTTTGGTGGGTTGCAACCATAGCAAAATCGGGGCGAGGCGGCAATTCGGGACGGGGATTCGATTGCTTGGGCTTTGTTGGGAGGCAGTTATCGGGATGGTCGCTCTTTTTGAAATCGGACACAGGCAGGAGTGCCTGTGCTACTGGAGACCTTACGCCGTCGCGTCGAGGGCAGGAATTATGGCATCTTGCAGGCGGAAATTCTGCAGGACTGGATCTGGGGATGCTTCGAATTCCGGCCAGGTGCCGAAGAAGGCTACGCGGCCTTCTTGCAGGAAAATTACACGATCGGCCAGTTTCTTCGCCAGATGCGTGTCGTGCGTTACGACGATGGATGTTTTCTTAAATTTCTTTTTTAGCGTGAGAATCAGGTCGCCCATGTAGGCGGCCATTAGCGGATCGACCATCGTTGTGGGCTCGTCATAGAGAATGGCTTCGGGCTCTTCGGCGAGGGCGCGGGCGATTGCCACGGCGCGTTTTGTGCCAGTGCTGAGATCGCCGGGCAATTGATCCGCGAATTCGCGGACTTCTAGCATGTCGAGCAGCTCGTTGACCCGGGACGTGATTTGTTCTTCGCTTAGATCTTTTCCTTCGAGCGGAAATGCCACGTTTTCGAAAACGGTTAGCGAATCGAAAAGGGCGCCGGATTGAAAGACCATGGTTACGCGGCGGCGCAAGCCCGCGAATTGCGCTTCGGTCCACCCGGTGACGTCTTCGCCGGCCACGATGATGTGGCCTTCGTCGGGATAGAGGAAACCGAGAAGCAGCTTGAGCGAGACGGATTTGCCCACGCCGCTGCGGCCGAGGATTACGCCCGTTTCGCCTTGATTTACGAAAAAGCTGACGCGCTTCAATACGTCTAGATCGCCGAAGGATTTTGAGACATCTTTGAATTCGAAATAGTGATCGGCCATTTTTAAGTTTCGCCGCCGGGGTCGTGTTCCAAGATCGCGTTCGCTTCCTCGAAGTCGCCGGGCGTATTCATATTCTTGAACAAATGGCCGGATTCGTCGAATGGTTTCCACTCTGGCGGCGTCACCGCATCGATCTTCAGCCCCGCGAACGCGTCGGTGACTTTGCGAATGCCACGCGCGATCGACGCAAGCAACGGAGTCACGCAAGTCTTGCGATACATCGCGCACAGAGGCTCGGCGCCCGCTGAGCTTTGGGGAATTACCGCGTCCGAGCTCGATTCCACCGCGCGCCCGATTAAATAATCGAGCCAGCGCGAAGTCAAAAACGGCAAGTCACAGCCGACGATCAAATTCCAGCCTTGATTCGAGTGTCGCAGCGCTGTGGCGATTCCGCCGAGCGGACCGATGCTCGGGGCGTCGTCGGGGATTACGTCGTAGCCGAGTGCTGAGTAGCGCGTGGGAGGGCCTACGATGATTGGCGGGCCTGCCAGGGGCGCAAGCAGGGCGGCCGTGCGCATTAGTAGCGGAGTGCCGCCTGGGGCTAGCATGGCTTTGTCGCGGCCCATGCGAGTACTTTGGCCACCTGCCAGGATGTAGGCTGCTACGCCGTCTCGTGGAGCCATTTGGATGCCTTTTGGCGATGCTACTTGCTTGGGATGGAGAAAGGCAAGCGGTTGGGACGATGATCTCTCTCTAACGGAGGGACGGCACGCCTAAAGCCCCACGCGCAACTGCTGCGCATGGAGCACCCAGAGACAAAGGCGGGGCCGAAAGGCGGGAGGGCTAAAGCACCCTCCCCTACTGGAATGCTAAGTCACCGATTCAGATAGGCTTACTGGGTACTTCGGATCTGGAATGACCTAAAGTAAAAATACGTAAGAGCTTGACACCAGTTGCATTCGTGCTATATTAGCACTCGCTGTCGAGGAGTGCTAACACACCAGATTCCTCATCAAGCAATCCTTAAGTAACTTACCGGAGGTCAAGCGAAGATGGCAGTCAATGTCACGCCGTTACACGACCGCGTGCTGGTTCGGCGGTTGGAAGAGAAAGAGACCGTGAAGGGCGGCATCATCATTCCCGACACGGCCAAGGAAAAGCCTCAAGAGGGCGAAGTCATCGCCGTTGGGGCAGGACGAATCGAAAAAGGCCAGCGGGTTCCGCTCGACGTGAAGGCCGGCGACCGGATTCTGTTTGGCAAATACAGCGGCAACGAAATCAAAATTGACGATCAGGAATTTCTCATTCTCAAAGAAGACGAAATCCTGGCAAAGCTCGGCGGTGCAGCAAAGGCCGCAGGCGGCAAACGGTAGCAACATTTTTTAGCCGGGCCAAGTCGTTAGCCTGGACCCGTTTTAGGTAGGAGAACGGAAAATTTCTCGGAGAAAGTTTAGGAGGGTAAGCAGATATGGCAAAGCAAATTGTGACTGGTGAAAATTCACGCCAGTCCATCCTGCGCGGCGTGAATGCGCTGGCGGATGCCGTGAAGATCACGCTGGGGCCAAAGGGCCGCAACGCGGTCATCGAAAAGAAATTTGGCGCGCCGATTATCACCAAAGACGGTGTCACGGTGGCCAAGGAAATCGAGCTGCCGGACCCGCTCGAAAACATGGGAGCGCAGATGGTGCGCGAAGTGGCATCGAAGACGTCGGACGTGGCCGGTGATGGCACGACGACGGCGACCGTGCTGGCACAGGCGATCTTCCGCGAAGGCGTGAAGACCGTTGCGGCTGGTGCGAGCCCGATGGCACTGAAGCGCGGCATCGAAAAGGCCGTGGAAGTCGCGGTCGAAGAAATCAAGAAACTCCACAAGGACGTGAAGGGCGAAATGATCGGGCAAGTCGGCACGATCAGCGCCAATAACGACCGTCAAATCGGCACGATCATCGCCGAGGCCATGAAGAAAGTCGGCAAGGATGGCGTCATCACCGTCGAGGAATCGAAGACGATGGAAACGACGCTCGAAGTCGTGGAAGGAATGCAGTTCGACCGCGGCTATCTTTCGCCCTACTTCGTCACGGACCCGGAGCGGATGGAATGCGCGCTCGAAGATGTTCGCATTTTGATCCACGAAAAGAAAATCAGCTCGATGAAGGATTTGCTTCCTTTGCTCGAGCAGATTGCCAAGACTGGCAAGCCATTGCTGATCATCGCTGAGGACGTTGAGGGCGAAGCGCTCGCAACACTGGTGGTGAACAAGCTGCGCGGCACATTGCAGTGCGCGGCCGTAAAGGCTCCGGGCTTCGGCGATCGCCGCAAGGCCATGCTCGAGGACATCGCGACTTTGACGGGTGGTAAGGCCGTCACCGAAGACCTCGGCATCAAGCTCGAAAACGTAAAGATGGAAGACCTCGGGCGCGCGAAGAAAGTCACGATTGACAAGGACAACACCACGATCGTCGAAGGTGGCGGCAAGTCTTCGGAGATCGAGGGCCGCGTCAAGCAGATTCGCGCACAAGTGGAAGATACGTCGTCCGATTACGATCGCGAGAAGCTCCAAGAGCGTTTGGCTAAGCTCGTTGGCGGCGTCGCGGTGATCAAGGTCGGCGCGGCTACCGAAACCGAATTGAAGGAAAAGAAGGCTCGCGTTGAAGATGCCATGCATGCGACGCGCGCGGCTGTCGAGGAAGGAATTGTTCCCGGCGGCGGCGTGGCGTTGGTGCGCTGCATCGCGGCGCTCGAGAAGCTCAAGCTGCATGATGATGAGGCCATTGGCGTCAACATCGTGAAGCGGGCACTCGAAGAGCCAATGCGTCAGATCGCGCACAATGCTGGACACGAAGGCGCCGTGGTGGTTGGCCGCGTCCGCGAGTCGAAGGAAGATACATTCGGCTTCAATGCGGATACCGGCGAATACACGGACCTTGTGAAGGCTGGCGTGATCGATCCTGCGAAGGTGACGCGTCTTGCGCTGCAGAACGCAGCTTCGATCGCCGCTTTGATGCTCACGACGGAAGCGCTCGTCGCGGAGATCAAGGAAGACGATAA
>Ga0209038_10000064_pt1 | contig 31055 bp, 27 predicted proteins | sample BogFormECP03_OM3_FD_188237 | JGI IMG/M metagenome (GOLD analysis project Ga0209038, IMG submission 188237) | Bog forest soil microbial communities from Calvert Island, British Columbia, Canada - ECP03_OM3 (SPAdes) (version 2) | ecosystem: Environmental > Aquatic > Freshwater > Wetlands > Bog ...
ACCAGGCCGACGGAAAGAAGAACATCTCGAATCCGTTGACGAGGTGGAGAATGGCGAGAATCCAGAGAACTGGAACGATCCATTTGGGCGATTGAGATTTCATAGCGCGCCTCTTCTTAGAAATGGCGTAGGGCGGACGTGTGAATAGATTGAGATCGAGAGCGAAAACGTGGCCGCGACTACGGCCAGCAGTTCGAAAATTCTTGCCGTGCTCATGACGCTGAAAAACCACAGCGCAAGGCCAATCGGTATCGCGCCCATCACGGATTCGGTGAGCGTCACGCCCATCGTCACTGCGAAACTCATCGCGCGAAGTTTTATTGGCCACGACATCGCGAACTCCTCATCGGCTCGGCAAATCGCCGCATAGCGGAAACACCGACTCGGCTTCGACCGGGCCGTTCACGCGCGCCTGACAGGCCAGGCGCGTGCGCGGGCTGACCGATAGATGCCAGCGGAGCGAGAACCTTTCCGTCGCGCGCATCGGAGTCAGGTTGTCCTCGCCGGATTCGACGACGACGCGGCAGGTTCCGCACAGCGTGCGCGCGCCGCAGACGTGCATGAGGCGGATTCCATTTTTCATCGCGGCGCCGAGCAAGGTGCCGCCGCGTCGCACCTCGATCTTTCTCCCGTCGAATTCGATCGGCACGACGTCGGGGCGCGCGGCCACTTGCTTGAGCCGGGCAGTGAACGCGTCCCTGACAGCGCGATCATCCACTGCGCGCGGGGTTTCGATGGCGGATTTCAGTCTCGCCGCAAATTCCGATTCGCTTTTTTCAACATCCATTTTTATTCCTTCAGGCTCTTGCGAAGAGCCTTTCGCGCACGGGCGAGTCGCGATTCGACCGCATGCTCGCCGAGCCGCAATATGCGCGCGATTTCGGTTACGCCGATCTCTTCAACGTACTTCAGGAGCAATACTTCGCGATGCTCAGGCTTGAGCTCGGCCAACGCGTGGTTGAATTCCCTATCCGCGCCGGGATCGGTAGAAGTCGATTGGTCGGCGATGGGAGCCGAGCGCATCAAGCGAGCGCGGCGCGCATTGGTGCGAACGAGAGACAGAACTTTGCGATGCGCGATCGCGCAGGCGAAGGTGAACAACGAACTGTCGCCGCGAAAGAACGGCAGCGCCTCAGCCAGTGAGATGAAGGTCTCCTGCAACACGTCGTCTGCGTCGGCGGCTGAAGAGGCGAGCGAGCTCGCGATGAAGCGGCGGATGCGTGCAGCGTAACGATCGAAGAATTCGTGGGCTGCATCTTCGTCGCCGGCCTTGAGACGGGCGACGAGATCGCTCTCCGACAATCGCGGCGCTGCGACGTTGGTCACGAGCGAAATTCTCCGCTCGGACGATTTCCCGGTCGACAGTTGAGCACCCACAGATGACAAGCCTCGCCCGTTCGAAGGCTAACCTCACCGGTTAGTCGCCTCGAGCGGGCAAAATCCGTCGCGCGGGATCGAGTATCGCTAGATGCTCAGATGGTACAGTTCCGCGACGTTGTCGTGCAGTACCAGGTTCTTCTCGTCCGCCGTCATCCCGACTGTGTGCTTGCTGATAACGTCCTGCGACCACGGCCAGGTCGAGTCGCTATGCGGAAAATCGCTGGCCCACATGAGGCGTTTGATATTGCAAAGGTCGCGAACCTGGAATGCTACGTGGTCGTCCTGGAAGGTAGTGTATACGTTCTCGCGAAAATACTCACTTGGCATCTTTGAAAGCGTGCCGGCCGGTAGCCAGTAGCGATGCCGATCGTAGGCGTGATCCATCCGATACATATAGTGCGGCACCCATCCGGCATCGGCTTCGACGCAGATTACTTTCAGCTTGGGATGACGCTCGAAAACTCCGCCGAGGACGAAGGTGCCGATGATGTCCTGGCATCCGCGGATGATCGACATGAAGCTGTTGAGCTTCGGCCCGCGCGTCTGGAAGTTGTCGCTGCCGCTGGTCAGGATGTGAAAGCTCAGCGGCATCTGGAGATCGATCGCGGCTTCATAGAAGGGCGCGTAAATAGGACTGTCGTAGTCCTCGAGGGCCGGGTTGCCTGGCATCATGACGCCCTTGAGCCCGAGATCTTTCATCTTGCGCAGATCTGCAATTCCTTCCTCGACCGAGCGCATCGCCGTCTGCCCGCATCCGATCAACCTGTCGGGATGCGCGGAGCAGTAGTCGCTTATCCAAAGATTGTAGGCGTCGAAGCAGGCCTTCTTGTAGTCGAAGTCGCGGTGGTTGCAGAGCACCATGCCGACCGTGGGATAGATGACCTCGGCGGCGACGCCGTCGCGATCCTGGTCCGCCATGCGCGCGTTGGGATCCCATCCTCCTCGATGCATCTCGTCGAACTTCGCGCCTATCGTCCTTAGCTCGCTCGCATCCTTGCCGGCAGCCGCCGCGAGCGCGACGTTGATAGGACGCGGGAAGTCCTTGACGATGAATACGTCGCCTAGCTTCTCGTCGTGAATCATGTGCGGCGCGGTATCCTTATACTTGTGATCGATCCGATCGGTGTAGGTGTTGGGCGGTTCGGTGATGTGAGAGTCGGCGGAGATAATTGGCTTTTGCATCGTATGCCCTCGATTGGTTTCGCGCGGGGCGAATCCTGACCGGGAATTTTTCAGCTGCTTGAATCTGTATTACTAGAGGACGAAAGGCTTTACAACGCCGCGATTCCATACCGATCGGTCTGGACCGCGACGAAGCGCGCGCGATATAGGTGGGAAATCGAGGAACACGACGATGGACTACGATCTCAAGATTACTGGCGGCACAATTTTCGACGGTACCGGCGCGCCCGGCCGAATCGGCGACGTGGCTATCAAGGACGGCAAGATCGCGGCGGTCGGCGAGGCCAAGGGCAAGGCCGCCGAGACCCTCGAGGCCAAGGGCCGCGTTGTCGCGCCCGGCTTCGTCGATATTCATACGCACTACGATGCGCAGGTGATGTGGGATCGCATGATGACGATCTCGCCGTGGCACGGTGTGACGACTGTGGTGATGGGCAACTGTGGATTCGGCGTGGCGCCTACGCGTCCCGAGCATCGCGGGCTTATCATGCGCACGCTCGAGAACGTCGAAGGGATGAGTCTCAAGGCGCTCGAGACGGGGCTCGGCTACGACTGGCCGTTCGAGAGCTTCGAGCAATACATGGATACGATCGAGAAGCGGGGCACCGCGATCAATCTTGGCGCGCTGGTAGGACACACGCCGATAAGACTCTACGTTATGGGTGAGGAAGCGACCGAGCGATCGGCGAGTGCGGACGAAGTGGCGGCGATGAAGGTGTTAGTGCGTCGCGCGATGGAAGCGGGCGCTATCGGCTTCGCGACGTCCAAGTCGCCCACGCATGTGGGATATAGCGGCAAGCCGGTGCCGAGCCGCATGTCGGACTTCGACGAGATAAGCGCGCTTGCGTCCGCGATGGGCGAGGCGGGCCATGGGATCATGCAGGCGACGATAGGACGCGAACTGTTCCTGCGCGAGTTTGCCGAAATCGCGCGCGACACTCACCGACCGATCACTTACACCGCCTTGCTCGCCGGCATGAACGGTCCCGGCGGACATCGCGGGCCGCTCGAGGCGTCGCAGAAGCTTTGCGACGAGGGACTTAGCATCATACCGCAAGTCACCTGCCGTCCGCTGAACTTCGAGTTCCAGTTCAAGGCACCCTTTATTTTCGAGAGCATGAGCGTGTTCGCGCCGGTGTCGGCGGCGGACTTCGAGGGCAAAAAGAAAATTTACGCAGACCCGGAGTTTCGGCGTGCGTTCAAGTCCAAGGCGGGCGAGGGCTCGCGCGGTGCTTTCGCCAATCGATGGGATCGCACGGTGATTTCGTACTCGCCCAGCGATGCTTCACTCGAGGAGCGCAACCTTAATGAAGTAGCGCGCGAGCGTGGCGTCGATCCTATAGACCTTGCTCTCGACCTGGCGCTCGCGTCGAATCTCGAAGCGCGCTTTCGCATGTCGATCCTCAACAACGTCGAAGATGAAGTCGCGGAACTGCTCGCGGGACGTCACACGGTGCTGGGGTTGTCCGACGCCGGTGCGCATGCGAGTCAGCTCTGCGATGCATGCTTTTCAACCTATATGCTCGGCCGCTGGGTACGTGAGAAAGGCGCCATCTCGATGGAGCGCGCGATCTGGATGCTAAGCGCGCGGCCGGCCGAGGTCTTTGGCATCACGGACCGCGGGCGTCTAGTGCCGGGCCTCGCAGGTGATGTGACGATTTTCGATCCCGACAAGGTTGGCGCCAGCAAACTGCGCCGCGTGTACGATCTTCCAGCCAACCAGGATCGCCTTGTTGCCGACGCGGAAGGTATCGACGCGGTGATAGTCAACGGCACAGTCATCCGCCGCGACAACAAGGATCAAGTCGCGAATGACGGCGCCTTGCCGGGTAAGCTACTACGCCACGGTCACGCCGCGGCATAGCGCGAGTCCTAGACAAAGGCTTCGCGAATAGCGCTTCGAGCCCTATCCGGGTGTTCGCAAGTCCTACTCCTAGGAATTGCAATTCCCAGGCACTCCAGCAATTATAATTATTGTTACGCAACAGTTACGTCTAACGCCGCGGTAGGGACCTAGCGGGGGACCTAGAGGAGCAATTACTTGGAGATCGACAAAATCGTCGCAGACTTGAAAAAAGAACGGGACCGATTGGTGAAAGCGATCAGCGCCCTGGTAGGAATGGGATCGACTGGCGCCAAGCGCGGCCGGAAACCGGGGCCTAAGGCCAAGGCTAAGGCGGTACCTGCGAAAAGGAAGCGGCGCGGCGGAATCAGCAAAGAAGGCAGGAAGCGGCTATCGGAGCTCATGAAGAAGCGATGGGCCGAGCGCAGAAAGAAAGGAATGACGAAGCTCGCCAAATAGCAGCACGGCCGGCTCGACAGCCCTCTTAAGTGTGCGGTTGATTCGCGACCGTCGCGTCCGCACAATCTTCAGATGGCGAATACCGTACAGCATGCGTTTGATCTTGCGGCGGAGGATTACGACCGCACGCGGCGTCGCCTGGTGCCGGGGTTCGATGACTTCTACCGGGCGGCGATCGACCTAATCCAGTTTCCGCGCGAGAGCAGTCTTAAGGTGCTCGATCTCGGCGCGGGCACCGGACTTATGGCTGCGTTTATCGCGTATAGCTTCCCGAATGCGCGGATCACGATGGTCGACATCTCGAACGAGATGCTCGAGCGTGCGCGCGCGCGCTTTGAACTGGCGGGCCCGCGCTTTCGCTTCGAAGTTTCCGACTACGGCGTCGATCGGATCCAGGAGAAATACGACGCGATTGTTTCGGCGCTGTCGATCCATCACCTGAGCGATGAGCAGAAGCGCTCGCTCTTCAGGCGAATCCACGGCGCGCTCAACGCCGACGGCGTGTTCGTCAACGCCGAGCAGTTTCGGTGCGCGACTCCCGAGCGGCACAAGTTCCATCACGAGCGATGGCTGACGCGAGTGCGCGAACTGGGTGTCGATGATCGCGACCTCGCGGCCGCGCTCGAGCGGATGAAATTCGATCGCGCGGCGACGCTCGAGGATCAGCTCGAATGGATGCGCGAGGCGGGTTTCCGCGACATTGATTGCGCTTACAAGAATCTGATCTTCGCCGTTTACTGCGGCCTCAAGTAGCGTCACTCAACATCTGAATCGCATGGGCGGCGGCGGCGAAGAATGCGTGGTCCGCCTTGAACGCATGCTCGCGCAGACAAACCTCGGTGAATTTGATCGCATGCTCGTCGCCGCACGCGATCGCGCGATCGATTAGTTCATCCGCGTTCCCGGCCTTCGCCTCATCTATATAGATGCGCGATAGGTCCGTCCGCGCGCCGAATGTCGCATACATCGCCGCCGCCGCTTGCCACGCGTAGGCGAGCGCGGAGTGCGCAGTCTCATCGCGCAGATAGGGCAGGAGAGGGCGGAGCGCGGACGGCCCGGTGACGGCGTGCACGAACGCGATAGTCGTATAAGTGTCGTGAGCGTTCGCAAGAAAGACGCGCGCAAAAGTGCCGGCCAGGTCCGAGAGGAATGCGGATGCGTCGCCGGCGGGATCGACAGCGTCCAGCGTGTCCTTAAACGGAGGAAAGGAATCGAGCTGCGCGAGCGCGTCGGTCAGCGCGCCGAGTTTGCCGGGGCGCGTCTCGGGCGGAATTATCTGCACTCGTGCGATCGCCTGCGACGGCATCGCGCGGGCCGACTTATGTCGTGCGGCCGGAAGCGGCATGTACTCGGCGGCCCAGTAGGCGAGGCCGTCGGCCAGCTCGCGACGTCGAGAAGTGTTGTCCTCGAGCGCGAGCGCGCGTACTGCGTGCCCGGTGCGAATCACGCCGTGCGTTGCAGCCGCCATCAGTCCGGGCGCGAGTCGCGCGGCCCACGTGTTGAGCAGTTCGGCCCACGGACGTTCTTCGATTTCGTTGCGGAAGAATTCGAACCAGTCCTCGGTGCGTCGCGAATCGCCGAGCGCGGCTCGCCAGCTTTCATCGGTAAGTCTCGCTACCCGTGCACGTCGCGGCGCCAGCGACGCGCGATAACCTTCGAACCACGGCGTCACCGCGTCGGCGCGGCGCATCGCACACATCGCCTCGATTGCCATCGGCGCATGATTGGAAAATCCATTGACCAGGTCAGGGCCCATCGGTGCCATCAGGTCGAGCGTTTCATCGAGTGCGGAATAATCAGCGGGATTCATATTGGCTACTCCAATAATTAGTAAAGTACTCGCTTTACATATTTAGTCAAGCGTGAGCTTGACTAATGTTCCGTGCCCGGTACCATCTCATTTCATGCAGCACGACGCGCGCGCGGAGGAGGGCGTCCTCTACCAGCTCAAGACTCGCGGTCCGCAGACCGCCGCCCAGGTCGCACGGCGCCTTGCCGTTACCGCCATGGCCGTGCGCCAGCATCTCTATCGTCTCAACGTCGAAGGCCTCGTCGAATTCAGCGACGAACGCCGCAAGGTTGGACGCCCCGCTCGCGTGTGGCGACTGACGACGGCGGCGGCCGAGCGTTTTCCCGACACACACGGCGATCTGACCGTCGAGATTATCGGCGCCGTGCGAGCCACCTTTGGCGAGGCTGGCATGGACAAGCTGCTGCGCGAGAGGTTGCGCCGCCAGATCGACGAGTATCGCGCGCGAATGCGCCCGGCGGGGACTTCGATTGCAAAGCGCGCACACGCCTTGGCGGAGATTCGTCGCGAGCAGGGTTACATGGCCGAATGCACGCGCATGCCCGACGGTTCGATGCTGCTGGCGGAGAATCATTGCCCAATTTGTGCGGCTGCCTCGATCTGCCAGGGCTTGTGCCGCGAAGAGTTGTCGCTGTTCCGCGCCGTGCTCGGTGACAAGGCGCGCGTCGAGCGCACCGATCACATCCTGGCGGGCGCGCGCCGCTGCGCCTATCGAATCACCGCGGCGAACTAGCGGTGCGCGTTCGCTACGGCGCTACGAGGCTGAACGCGACCTTGATATCGTCGCTCGCGAACGGATAGACGTGGATCATCCATCCGAAAATCTGCTTGTGAAAGGTTCCACCCGCCGCCTCGCAATCGGCCTGATTTGAAATCGTGCCCTCGAACCCGAAACGAGGATCGGCCATGTAGCCGAAGCGGATCCGCTCTTCGTCACCCGCGCCTTGGCTGCGGCCGAATTCGCGAGGAGCATCGACCGACGAAATATCCGGCCGCATATGATTCCCGACATTGCCGTTGATCACGTCGGCCTCGGTCACTCCCTTCGGCAGGCAAATGTTCGTATGCGCATGCCAGTGCGACAGCCCCAGCGGAATCAGCGCGTCGAGCTGCTCGGGCGTGTCGCCCGCAGGCGCGTCATACATCGCACCGACCAGTTTGTATCCGCCGAAAGTTTTCTTCTCGTAGAGCAGCGAGCCCGGGCGCGCCAGATCGAAATCCCCCATGTACTCCGCCACCGTCGCGGATCGGTTCGCGAAGTGGTAGACGTCCTGCGGCACCGATTCCATGTACGGCAGGTAGCCGTCCGCCATCGCGACCTTGTAGTCCTCGTACTTCGCCAGCTTCGCGCGCATCGTCGCGATTATCTTCTCACCGCGCTCGGTGTCGGCCGGCGTCGTCGCGCGCGCCACGGTCATCGTCATGTGATCGCTCAGCCTCAGATGCGCGCTCATCTGGCCGACCGCGCTGCCATTGGAGCAGAATTCAGTTTCGTCGCTATCGTCGGCGACCGCGTGCGATACGACAGCGGCGACGATCAACGCAATCACGGCGGCCAGCGAGTAGAGTTTTCGCTTCATGATTTTGCTCCCCGGATTTCTCCAGCAATGATACTTCGCCGCGGGCAAGTCGGGTAGCCGCAAAATCGCCCCGAATCCCTGAACGAACGGTTTGTAGAAAAGTCCCGGTCTCGGCTAGGTTGGGCGCTGGAGAACAAACGCTCTGACGTGACAGCTACAGCTCCATCGCGGGAATTTACGCACCATCGCGACGTCACCGTCGAGGCCGCCGGCGATTCGCTCAACGTCGAGGTCAAGTACGGTGACCTCCGGTGGCAGCTCTCGGGGGACGACGCCGCCGCGTCCGATCCCGTTTCGTCGTTCCTCGGCGCGCTCGGTGGATGCCTGCTGATGTCGCTCCGAGTCGCTGCGCGCGTGCGCAAAATGGATCTCGGGCGAGCGTCGGTGCATGCCCAAGCCAATGAAAAGGGACACGTAAAGGAAATTAAAGTGGAACTTCAAGTTGAGTCAAGCGCGCCCGACGACCAGCTTCATCGGCTGGTCGAAGTGGCCGAGCGTGGATGCCATATTCGCAATCTGATCCGCGAGGACGTTGCGTTCGCGCTGAGCGTGACGAGGATCTGACGCGATGGGCGAAATCAATCTCTACCAATATCCAATCTCGCCGTTCAGCGAAAAAGTCCGCCGCGTGCTCACCTACAAGCATCTCCCGTGGCATCCGATCGATTGCCACTACGAGGACAAAACCAACCTGCTCGCCGTGACCAAGGGCGCGTGGACCCGGGTTCCCGTGCTCGAATGGGACGGCGAAGTGGTCTACAACTCCGCCGACATCATCAAATGGCTCGATCGCAAGGAGCCAGCCAATCGCGTCATTCCCGACGACGCGCGCGGGCTCATCGAGATAGTCGATAACTGGGCCGACAACACATTCTTCGTGCCGGTGTTGCTGCTGACGATTCCCGATCTGCTCGACGGGGTCGGCGACGCGCACCTCAAGGCGAATCGCGAGAAGCTGATCGGAATGAACACCGCGCAGATGCGCGAGCGTCACGCGGCCTCGAAGGAACAGCTTACCTCTTATCTCGGGATGCTCAACGACCAGCTCGCGGCCAAGGATTTTTTCCTGGGCCGTAGCTTCACGATGGCGGATGCGTCGCTTTACCATCCGCTCTTTTTTCTCGCGCTTAACCCGTCGAACTTTTCGACGGTGAGTGATTTCAAAAATGTTTCTCGGTGGTACGAAAGGATTCGCGATCTCGCATAGGAGAAAATTTAATGGCACGCAAATTAGCAGTTGGAGTGAATTGGCAGGGTAAGCCCGATTTCAAAAAGACCATCGAACAGGCGAAAATCGCCGACGCCGCCGACATCCACTCGATCTGGGTCGCCGAGGCCTGGGGCCGTGACGCCTTCACGCTGCTCACGCTGCTGGCCGAGCACACCAGCAAGATTCAGCTCGCGACTTCGATCGTGAATATCTACTCGCGCACGCCGGCCGCGCTCGCGCAGCATTTCGGCACGCTCGACGAGCTCAGCAACGGCCGCATGATCATTGGCCTCGGCACCAGCGGCCCGCAGGTGATCGAGCATTTCCACGGCGTGCAGTTCAATCCTCCGCTGACGCGCCTGAAAGAGTACGTCGATATCATCAACATGATCATGGCGCAGACGCCGCTCAACTACGAAGGCAAGCTGTTCAAGCTTCAGCGCGGCTTCACGATGCGTTTCGAGACTCCGCGCAAGCACATTCCGATCTGGATCGCGTCGCTCAACAAAAAGAGCGTCGAGTTCACCGCGAAGAAAACCGACGGATGGCTGCCCGTGATGATCCCGCTCAACTCGCTCAAGAAAGCGATCGCCGATTTCCGCGAGATCGCGAGCGCCGCCGGCCGCAACCCCCGCGACGTCGCCGTCAAAGCTCCGGGCCACGTAACAGTTACGTCGAACGTCGATCGTGCGGCGGCGGGACATGCTGCCAACGTTGCGTTCTACGCCGCCCGCATGGGCACCTTCTATTCCGAGCAACTCACGCGCTTCGGCTTCGGCGACGACGTGCAAAAGGTCAAGCAGGCCTGGGATGCGGGCGGCTCGAAGGCCGGCACCGCCGCGCTTTCGCCCAAGCTGCTGGCGGAGTTGGGCTACATCGGCGGCGTCGAAGGCGCAGTGGATCGCCTCAAAGCGCAGGACGAAGCCGGCGTCGACTTGCATCCAATCGACATCGACGCGCAAACGCCCGCTGAGTTCGAGAAAACTGTGGCGCGACTTCTCTGATTGCCGATTCGACCGCGAAGGCGCTATATCGAATTCGATCCCATAGACAAGGAGACAGGCACAATGAAAGCAGCAGTATTCGAAGCGACCAAAAAGCCGCTCGTCGTTAAAACCGTTCCCGATCCCGAATGCGCACCCACCAGCGCTATCGTCCGCGTCGAGGCCAACGGCATCTGCCGTTCCGACTGGCACGCATGGTCGGGCGACTGGACCTGGATGGGTCTCGCGGCTCAGCCCGGCTCGATTCTCGGACATGAGTTCACCGGCGTCGTCGAGGAAGTCGGCAAGGACGTACGCAACTTCAAAAAGGGCCAGCGGGTCGTCGTTCCGTTCAGCCAGGGCGACGGCACTTGCGAGTATTGTCGCAACGGCCAATCCAACGTATGCATCACGCCGCTGCTGCCGGGCTTCTCGTACACCGGCGGATTCGGTCACCTCGTGCCGGTGCCGTTTGCCGACATGAATCTCGTCAATCTGCCCGAGAGCATCGACTTCGTCGAGGCAGCCGCGTTGGGCTGTCGCTTCATGACCTCGTTTCACGGCGTCGTCGATCGCGCGCAGGTGAAGCCGGGCGAATGGGTCGTCGTGCACGGATGCGGCGGCATCGGTCTCTCGGCGATCAACATCGCGGCCGCCATGGGAGCCAACGTCATCGGCGTAGACATTGAATCGGCCAGCCTCGAGCTCGCCAAGGGCATGGGCGCGGCGCACGTGATCAACGCCAAGAAGATGGATCCTATCAGCGCGATTTTCGATCTCACCGGCGGCGGCGCGCACGTAGCCGTCGATGCGCTCGGAGTCGCTGCCACCTGCCGTAATTCGATCATGAGTCTGCGCAAGCAGGGCCGTCATCTGCAGATCGGGTTGACGACTTCGGCCGAGCAGGGCGAAATTCCGATGCCGATCGATCGAATCGTGCTGATGGAACTCCAGTTGATCGGTTCGCTCGGAATGCAAGCGTCGCATTATCCAGCGATGCTGCAGATGGTCGTCGCGAAAAAAGTCACGCCCAAGGCGATGGTCACCGGCACCTGCGGCCTCGACGGAATCAACAAGACTTTCAACGAGATGAACACGTTCCAAAACGTCGGCGTCACAGTAATCAACAACTACAACTAGGCGCTCAGCGTAGTTCGGCCGGCGAGGCTGTGTCGCATCCTCGCCGGCCAACGCATCCCCTCTCTCAACCCCTGTTGCAGGGGTCACCCCTGCCCAAGTTCGTATTTTATGGAGCCAGCAATTTTGATGAGACTCAGGATCCAGCTAATCGCTTTTGCAATGTTGCTCGCGCTCGCGATGACTCCGGCGTTGTCGCGTGCGCAAGATTCCGGCATCAAGGTCGAAGTCACCGGCTTTCGCAATAACAACGGGCTACTGCGATGCTCGCTGTGGTCGGGGCCCGACGGATTCCCGCGAGACGACTCTCACATTTGGAAGCATGCGTCAGCGCCGGTTAAAAACAGCAGCGGCGAATGCGTCTTCGGCGGAAGTATTCCGGCTGGCGACTACGCCGTCACGCTTTTTCACGACGAGGACAGCAGCGGCAAATTCAAATCGAATTTCGTCGGCTATCCGCTCGAAGGTTATGGATTTTCGAACAACGTCAATCCGCAGTTCAAAGCGCCCGGTTTCGACGAGTGCAAGTTCCACTACGACGGCACAGGCTGGAAGCAGATTCCGGTCACGATGATATACAGATGATGAAAGCAGTAATCGTTGAGAAACCCGGCGGTGAAGACGCGCTGAAAATCGGCGAGGTGCCCGAGCCTGCGCTCAAGCCCGACGAAATCCTGATTCGCGTCCGCGCCGCCGGCGTCAATCGCGCCGACCTGCTCCAGCGCCAGGGCTTCTATCCGCCACCGCCGGGCGCGTCGGAAATCATCGGGATGGAAGTTGCCGGCGAAGTCGCCGCAGTCGGCCCAGCCGCGCCCGGGTGGAAAATCGGCGACCGCGCGATGGCCCTGATACCGGGCGGCGGCTACGCAGAGAAGGCGGCCGCGCACTACGGTTCCGCGATGAAGATTCCCGCCGCGTTGAGTTTCGAGGAAGCGGCAGGCGCCCCCGAAGTCTTCCTGACAGTCTATTTGAATTTCTTCATGCTCGCCGCAATCAAGCGCGGAGACACGGCATTGATTCACGGCGGCGGCAGCGGCATCGGCACCGCGTCGATCATGATGCTCAAGGAAGCGGGCGTGCGCGTGATCGTCACCGCCGGCACCGACGAAAAGTGCGAGCAATGCCGCAAGCTGGGCGCCGACGTTGCGATCAATTACAAGAGCGGCCCATTCGCGCCGGCGGTAAAAGCGGCGACCGAAGGCCGCGGCGTCGACGCGATTCTCGACAGCATCGGCGGCGCCTACCTCGCCGGAAACATCGAATCGCTCGCGCAAGGCGGCCGCCTGGTCTTGATCGGCCTGATGAACGGCACGCGCGCCGAGCTCGACCTGGCCGCCGTGCTCCGCCGTCACCTGAAAATCTTCGGCTCAACCCTCCGCATGCGCCCGCCTGCCGAGAAAGCGGCGATCGTGACCGCCTTCCTGAATCAATTCGGTCCCGCCCTCGAAGCGGGCAAGCTGCGTCCGCCGATTTACAAAGTGATACCCGCAGCAGAAGCGCCGACGGCGCACCGCATGATGCAGGCGAGCGAGCATTTCGGAAAAATCGTTCTCAAATTCGACTGATCAAGATCTTCATTTCGGTTCCTTGACCTAATGGCTCGCGCGGATTAATCTCGCGGCCAGTCAGCACTCGGAGAATCCCGTGAAAGTGACCCTCATCATCATCTCAATCAACCGCCTCCTCGCTGGATGAGGGATACTTCGATAGCTGGCTTGAAAGAGCCTCGGGCGTCGAAGCCCGGGGCTTTTTCTTTTTTGGCGCGGTCCGCCGCGCGTGGGACTCACGATGCATTCGAACCAAAAAGACAACCAATCAATCGGCGCCGCCGCGCGCCGCCGCGGCGTGCTCTTTCGCCACGCCGATTTCATGAAACTGTGGACGGGAGAAACGGTCTCGATGTTCGGCACGCGGATGGGCGACGTCGCGATCGGTTTCGCTGCCGTCATCGCGCTCAAGGCGACTCCGTTCCAGATGGGCATCCTGTCCGCCGCGCGAATCGTGCCGCCGCTCGTGCTCGGCCTCTTCGCCGGCGTCTGGGTCGACCGCATGCGCCGCCGCCCGATTCTAATCGCCACCGACGTCGGCCGCTTCATTGTTTTGTGCACGATACCGATTGCCGCGATGTTCGCCGCGCTCACGATGGTACAGCTCTGCGCGGTGATGCTCGCGTACTCGGCGCTCGACCTCTTCTTCGACATTGCCTACCGCTCCTACCTGCCGACTCTCGTCGAACGCGAAGATCTGCTCGACGCCAACAGCAAGCTCACCGCCAGCGCCAGTGTCGCTGAAGCCGGCGGCTTCGCGCTCTCCGGATGGCTGGTGGAGTGGCTGACAGCTCCGTTCGCGATTCTGATCGACGCCATTTCATTCCTCGCCTCGGCGATCGCGATCGCGCTAATCGGCAAAGCCGAGCCCATACCGGCGCCGCGCGCCCGCGACGCGAGCGTCGCCCGCGAGATTGCCGACGGCGCACGCCTGGTCTTCAGCGACGGCCGCCTGCGCGCATTCGGCATGATCGCCATCGTCGGCGGATTCGCGAACAGCCTCGTCTCGACGATGTACATGCTCTACGTCATCAACGCGCTCGGCTTCCGCCCCGGCGTTCTCGGCGTCATCTTCGCCGTCGGCGGAGCGAGCTCGCTGTTCGGCGCGCTCGCCGCGCGCCGCGCCGCCGACACTTTCGGCACCGGCATGGCGATGGTCGCGGGACTCGCAATCGAAGGCGTCGCGCTGATGCTGCTGCCGATCGCCCGTGGCGCCGGCCCCGCTTCGGTCGCGCTGCTGGTCGCGCAACAGCTAATCGGCGACTGCGCCGCAACCGTATATTTCATCAACGCCGTCAGCCTGATTCAGACGATCACGCCGAAGCCGATGCTCGGCCGCGTCAATGCGAGCCTGCGCTTCGTGGGCCTGGGCAGCGTGCTCGTCGGCCAGCTCGTCGCGGGACTCGCCGGCGGAATCATTGGGCTGCGCGCGACGATCGCTATCGGCGCGGCGGGCCTGTGGGTCACCGCCGCGCTACTCGGGTTTTCGGAGATAGGTTCGCTCACCGGGATGGCCGAGCACGCGGCGCCGTCCGTCGCCGACTGAGGAAATCGAGGAAAATATTCACGATCTCGGATGCTGATGGGCGTTCGCGCGTTCCATCTGGTAGGATTCTCAGCGAGTTAGCGTGAAGCATAAACCGACAAAACCCAGCGCGCTCAAACCGGGCGACACCGTCGGGGTCGTCGCACCGGCGGCGGCGATCGAACGCGAGCATCTCGAACGCGGTGTCAACGCGCTCGGTGCGATGGGCTATCGAGTCAAGGTTTCGGAGCGCGCGCTCGCGCGTTCGGGCATCCTGGCCGGCGACGATCGCGGGCGGGCGAGCGAGCTGCAGGAATATTTCGCCGATCCCGAAGTCAAGGCGATCTTCTCCGCGCGCGGCGGCTACGGATGCGGGCGGCTGCTGCCGCTTCTCGACTTCAAAGCGATCGCGCGCACGCCGAAAATCTTCGTCGGTTTCTCGGACGCGACCTTCCTGCTCAACGCGCTGGTCGATCTCGCCGGGATGATATCGTTTCACGGGCCGATGGTTGCGATGGATTTTGCGCGAGGCTTGAGTCCGCGCGCGAGCGAGCACTTGCAAGGACTGCTCGGCGGCAAGCTCGACGGCTTCGAGCTCGAGGCGCGCGAGACGATGCATAAGGGGAGCGCGGAGGGCGAGGTCATCGGCGGCTGCCTGTCGGTGCTGGTCGCGATGATCGGCACGCCGTTCGAGCCGCGCTTCGACGGCCGGATTCTGTTCCTCGAAGACACGGGCGAGAAGGCGTATCGAATCGACCGCATGCTCGTGCAGTTGCGTCAGTCGGGCGCGCTCGGACGAGTTGCGGGGATCGTGTTCGGCGCGATTCGCGCAATCGACGGCAACGAGCAGGAGAGCCGGATGATCGCGCGTTTCGCGGCCGAGCAGACTGCAGGTCTTGGGTGCCCGGTGCTGTACGGCATCGAGGCGGGGCATGGTACCGAGAATTTTACGATTCCGTTCGGGGTGAAGGCGCGGATCGATTCCGCCGCGCGCCGAATCGTTTTTACTGAGCCGGCAGTTACGCGGTAGCTGCCGTTGGCGGAGGTGTTGGGCGTTGGGATGGAGTGAGGTCGAGCAGGCTTTCAAGGACGCGGTCGAACAGGGAGTAATTCCCGGCGCGACAGTCGTAGTGCGGCGCGGCGCGGACATCGCGTTCGAGGGCGCATTCGGATTCAGATCGATCGAGCCGGGGAAATCGCCGGCAAAACTCGAAACCGTTTACGATCTGTCGTCGCTCACTAAGGCGCTGGGGACGACGGTCGCCGTCATGATCCTCGCGCGTGACGGCAAGTTTCGGCTCGACGACCGGGTGACGCGGTTTTTCCCCAACTTCGGCGTACACGGCAAGACCGTCATCACGTTTCGACATTTGCTGGCGCACTGTTCGGGCCTGGCGGCGTGGCGGCCGCTTTACCAGCGCATCGCTGATATCGAGAAAGGCGGGCGCGTCAACTTCATGGCGAGCTACGGCGCCAAGGAATTCGCGTACGAGGAGATTCATCGCGAGAAGCCTGAGGCCACGCCGGCGACCAAGGCTATCTATTCCGATCTCGGATTCATTCTGCTCGGCGAGACTATCGAGCGCGTCGCGAGCCTTGCGCTCAACCGATACTGCCGCGAAAAGATTTTCCGCCCGCTGGGGCTACGCGCGACCGATTATATCGACATCTCGCTGGTCCGCTCGCGGCGCCTGGAGCCGGTCGCCGACATGTTTGCGCCGACCGAGATTTGTCCTTCGCGCAAGCGGCTGCTGGTCGGCGAGGTCGACGACGAGAACGCGTTCGCGATGGGCGGTGTGGCCGGTCATGCGGGACTGTTCGCGCCGGTGCGCGAGGTCGATCGCATCGTCGCCGAGCTGATTCGCTGCTATGCGGGCCGCTCGGATTTCGTGCCGAAGAAAATAATTCGCGAGTTCTGGAGGCGCGACACGACCGTGACCGGCTCGACCTGGGCGCTCGGATGGGACACGCCGTCGGCCGAGCATTCCAGCTCGGGGCATGCGTTTTCGCCGGCGGCGGTCGGCCATCTCGGCTTCACCGGCACGTCGGTCTGGATCGAGCCGCAGAGTGAAGTTGCTATTTCGCTGCTGACCAATCGCGTGCATCCGCGGCGCGACAATCAGAAGATTCGCGACTTCCGGCCGAAGATTCATGACCTGATCATGGACGCGCTCGATGCCTGACTCCGGCAGCGCGGCGCGTCTCGCACGCATTCCGGCTGCCGTCCGGCGCGTACATCTGATTGGCGTCGGCGGCACCGCGATGGCGGCGCTGGCCGGGATGCTGATCGAGCGCGGCTTGTCGGTCACCGGCTCCGACAATCAGCTTTACGAGCCGACGGCGTCGCTCCTAAGAAATTCGCGGGTTGGATTGATGACCGGATTTTCGCCGGCGAACCTTTCGCCCGCGCCCGACCTGGTGGTTGTTGGCAATGCGATCGTGCCGGGCAATCCCGAAGCTGTCGCGCTGCTGGCGTCGTCGATTCCATATCTCTCGATGCCCGAAGCGCTGTGGCATTTTTTTCTGAATGGCCGGTGCGTGCTGATGGTTGCCGGGACGCATGGCAAGACTACTTCGACGTCGATGATGGCGCATGTGCTCGAGGCGGCGGGGCGAGATCCGTCGATGCTGGTGGGAGGCGTCGCGGTTGATTTCGGATCGAACTACCGGCTCGGCAGCGGCGACGACTTCGTGATCGAAGGCGACGAGTATGACACGGCGTTTTTCGACAAGGGGCCGAAGTTTCTGCACTACCGCGCCACCGGCGCGATCATCACGGCGGTGGAATTCGATCACGCCGACATCTATCGCGATCTCGATCACGTGAAGTCGAGCTTTCGCGCGCTGGTCGATCAGATGGATGCGTCACGCGTGCTCGCAGTATGCGCCGATTTTCCGCATGCGCTCGAGGTGAGTGCGACGGCGCGCTCGCGGCGGCTCACCTACGGGCTGCGCGACGGTGAATATCGCGCCACGGACATCACGGTGGGAGCGGACGGTGCGAGATTTTCGGTGACGCGTGAGGGCAATCGAGTTCACGATTCGATCCATCTTCCGATCGGCGGGCGAATGAATGTCGCAAACGCGCTCGGCGTTTATGTTCTGCTGAACGCGTTTGCAGTCTCCGGCGATGAGATTGCCAACGGCTTGCGTTCCTTCAAGGGTGTGGTGCGGCGGCAGCAGGTGATCGGAGAAGCGGCGGGCGTCACCGTGGTCGACGATTTTGCGCATCATCCGACCGCGATCGGCGTCACGCTCGAGGCGATCGCCGAACGGTTTCCGGCCCGGCGGATCCTGGCGGCGTTCGAACCGCGCTCGAACACGGCGCGACGCAACGTTTTTCAAAATGCCTTCGCGGCCGCATTCGATAAAGCGTCGCGCGTTTACCTTGGGCCGGTGTATTTCAAGGAAAATGATCCGATTGCGAAGAACGAGCGGCTGGGAACCGAGGCGCTAGCGAGCGCGATCAGCGCGCGCGGGCCGCGTGCGATCGCATGCGCGTCGAATGACGAAATCCTCGAAAGGATGGTGGCCGACGCGGGCGCGGGCGACGTTGCTCTCTTCATGTCGAACGGTCCGTTCGATGGATTGAAGGAACGATTTCTGGCGGCGTTGAAGAGTCGCGAAGGGTAATTGTCGAAGCGTAGGGGGAGCATCATGAACAAAGTGCATCTGTTGGCGATGGTCGCGAGCCTCGGGGTGCTGCTTGGAGTGGCGCCGAGTTGGGCCCAACCTATGTGCAACCCACCTGGGTGCAATTCCACCCAGAGCGATGGCGGCGGCAACACCGCCGGCGGAACGGACGCCCTCACGAACGGCACCAGCGGCAACTTTGGTATTGACAACACCGCCTTCGGAAACAGCGCGCTCTATAGCAACTCGGGCGACTTCAATACCGCCACCGGATACGTCGCGCTCTACGAGAATGTCACCGGTCTCTACAATACCGCCAACGGATTCTACGCGCTGTACTACAACAACGGCAGCTACAACACCGCCAGCGGAGCCGAGGCGCTCGAGGGCGCACACGACGGCAACGGTGACGTCGGCGGCAGCGACAACACCGCTAACGGAGTACAGGCGCTCTACAGCAACACCAGCGGCAACGACAACACCGCCAGCGGATACGGGGCGCTGCTCATGAACAGCAGCGGCATCCAGAACACGGCGGTCGGCGCCGACGCGCTGGAGAACAACGGCACGGGCGGCAACAATATCGCGATCGGCGCTAACGCCGGCATCAATCTCACCAGCGGCAGCAATGACATTGACATTGGTAACGACGGCGTCGCGGGTGAATCCGACATCACCCGCATCGGCACGAACGGTCTGCAATCGCGAGTGTTCATCGCCGGCGTCAGCGGCAAAAACATCAAGGGGGCCGAGGTAGTCATCAACAGCAACGGACAGCTCGGTGTTGTGAAGTCGTCGGCCCGCTACAAGCGCGACATCCGCGACATGGGCGACGCGAGCAGTAAGCTGATGAAACTCCGCCCGGTGACCTTCCGCTACAAGGAAGATCCCGCCGGCGAGATTCAATATGGCTTGGTGGCGGAAGAAGTGGCGCGAATCTATCCGGAACTCGTCATTTATGGCGAGGACGGCAAGGTTGAGACCGTGCGCTATTCCGAACTCACCGGGATGCTCCTCAACGAATTGCAGAAGCTGCGAAGCGAGAACGCGCGCCAGGCCGCGCAGATCAAGAAGGTCTCGGCTCAGATGACCGAAGTGAAAGCTTCATTCGAGCGGAGGCTTTCAGCGCTGGAGCAAATCACGCAGGCCCGCAATGGAGACGGTAAGTTGGCGGCAGCTTTGGACCGCTAACGGCACTGCCCGGTGCCCCTGCACCCAGTATTTAGATCAGTAGCCGAGGCTCGGATCGACCACGTTCAGCAGCGGGCGGTTGGCGGCGAAGCGTTTCAGGTTTTCCGCAAACAGTTCGCAGGCCTTGTCCATGTACCCGCGATTGGCGCCGGATATATGAGGCGTCAGGATGACGTTTTCCAGGTCCCAGAGCGGGCTGCTCGATTCCAACGGTTCGTGCTCGAAGACGTCGAGGCCTGCGCCGCCGATCTTATTCGAGGCGAGCGCCGCCGCCATCGCGCGCTCGTCGATAACTTCGCCGCGCCCGATGTTGACCAGGTAGGCGCCGGGCTTCATCGCGGCGAACTCGCGCTCGCCGATGAATTTGCGCGTGTGATCGGTGAGTGGCAGCGTGACGGAAACGTAGTCGGATTCGCGGAGGATAGCTTCGCGCTCGTCGGGGCCGAAGAAATGCGCGGGGATTTTACCGTCCGGATCTCCGAGTCCCGCCGGGCTCCATCCCGGATCGACGCGGTCGGCCGGGTTGCGCTTGAGCGCGAGCACCTTCATCCCGAAGGCGGCCGCCAGCCGCGCCGTTTCCCGGCCAATCGATCCGTAGCCGACGATGCCGAGCGTCCGCCCGCGGATTTCGTCCACGCCTCCCATGAAGGCGCCCGAGCGCATCCACTCGCGCCGACTCTGCGCGCGAATCGCGAGATGAATGCGATGCGCATACGCGAGCATCGAGGCGAGGGTGTATTCGGCGATCGGCGTCGCGTGAATTCCGCTCGCGGTCGTGAGTGGAATCGCGATCGCCTTCAGCGGTCCGGTGAGAACATGGTCGGCGCCGGCGCTCAGCAGTTGAATCCATTTGAGGCCGCGCGCGCGAGTGGCGATGTCGTTGGGTACGCGGAACGTCAGCAATGCGTCGCATCCGCCGCTGACGAACTCGGCGACTTCCTCGGCCGTGCGGCATTGGCGATCGGCCAGCTCGACTCCGGGCACCGCGCTGGAAATTGCGGCGCGATGCGCGGGCTGTAACGCGACTGTCGAAATTACTTTCATGGATGCCACAAACTTTCGCACGGCCTCGCGCGAGCTTCAAGGAAGAATCGCCCGGCTTGAGGAGTGCGTGCGGCGGGCTTATATTTGGCTGTGTTCCCCGATTGCCGGAGCGGTTTGGCCGAGCGCGTTTAGATGAAGCTGCGAAAGATATTCACGCTGGGAGTGGCGACCGCCGCGATCGTCGGGCTGTCTCATCTTGCTGTCGCGCAGGACTCGCAGACCGGCTCCCAGAGCAGCGGTGCACCGGCGACGCACGGGATTGCCGGTCAGAGCGGCGGCGACGACACGACGCTCGAGATAGCGCCGCAGCCGGGACTGTCAGCACCGAAAGCCGCCGTTCGCGAAATTCCCACCGACCGGAATTTCAATGAGGGCGAAGACAACGCGTCGGTCGATCCGAACTTCCGTCCCGGCACCGAGAATGGCACCGGCGATATCGACAGCAACCTGAACGGCAATGGCAACAGCGAAAACGCCCGGCCGCATGCGCATCCGTATCTCGGCATCACGGTGCAATACACGACGATGTGCTACCTCGGCGGCGAGGAGCACGGGCTCGAGGTGCTGACGGTCGATCCCAACAGCCCGGCGTCGCAGGCAGGTCTGCAGCCGCGTTCCGGGTTGACCGCGGTCGGCGCGGCGGTGACGACCTTGAGCGGGATACTACCGGGCGGATCGATCCTCGCCACCAAGGCATTGGGCAGTACGGGAGCGGTCGGGCAGGGCGGAGATCTGATCGTCGCGATTGACGACCAGCGCGTGCGGGACCAGAGCGATCTCCAAAGCGCGATGGCGCGGCTCAAGCCGGGCGACACGATGTACCTGACGGTGATCAGGCCGCAAGGATCGGGCGACCGCGTGCCGCACAGCACGATGAAAATCGCGGTGCGAGTCGGCGCGGTTGGCGAGCCGATCGCCAATGCGGCGCCGGCGGACGGCAGCTTCACGCACTAGATCTCTGCCCGCGATTTCCACTTCAAGATTGTTCCTTCTGTAATTCGTCCGAATGTGGGCGTGTGATTTTTGTCCTTGAGACTGAGTGACATACGGCTTACTATCGGGGCGCGCGCAACTCTTGGGAGGGGATCGGTGATGCGAAGTCCGAGCGTCCTCATCGGCTGGCCGCTGCTGGTCCTGCTGCTATCGCCCTGCGCAGCGCTTGCGAACGGTACCTCCAACGACCACGCCTCGCCGTCGATAGCGGCGCAACCGAACGACGCGGTAACTCCGAATTTGCCCGCGGGACAGCCGAGCATCGACGCGAACGCGCGCATCCCGGCACGGCAGCCCGCGGCTGCCTCGACGACGCTGGAGTTGTCGCCGCAACCGTCAGCGAAAGCGCCGTCGCCCGACCAGCATGAAACCGCCGACCAGCGCGCGTTTCGCCAGCAGTCGAAGGAAGATGAAATCGCGCGGCTCAATCGCAACTTCCATCCGCACGATTCGGAGGACAGTCATCGGCCGTATCTTGGCATCGACCTCGAGTACTCGACGCAGTGCTATCTCGGCATGGAGGAGCATGGCTTCGAAGTCGTCAGCGTGTACCCCAACAGCCCGGCCGCGCGCGCGGGATTGATCGGCAGGACGGGGAGCACGCCGGCGGGCGACTTGGGAGCGCTCGGCAGCGTGCTGCTGGGGCCCGTCGCGCTGATTACGTTTCCGCTGCTGCGGCAATCGGGCGCGCTGGGCACGGCGGGCGATTTGATCGTCGCGGTCGACGACGTGCGAGTGCGCGACAAGGACGAGATTCTGCACGCGCTCGGGCATCTCAAGCCCGGCGACACGGCGTACATCACGGTGATTCGGCCGCTGCAGGGCGGGTACCATCGCACGATGCGGATCGCGCTTCATATCGATCACGAAACCGACGCGGCCGGCAACATCATACCGCCGCCCCCGGGAACCTCGCCCGCCGCGGCGCCGTCGGTGGCGACAGAGAGCGCGGTCAACTGAACTGACTCGGCGAAGTGACGCGAGTTCGCTGCTCGCGCGCGACTTTCTGCTAATATTTTTGTGACGCCGGCGGCGTGTGCGCTCCTCGCGCGCATCGCCGCAGGGCGAGTTTGCGTATTCGGAACGGAAAAAGTTGCAACGAAGCCTCAAAGAAGCAGCCGGCGAACTCGAAGCACGGCTCGCCGCCAATACCGAGCGCCGATTCCCGGTGATGGGACTGCGCGGCGCGGCGGGAGCGCTGATGATCCGCGAGATGCGGCTGCGGCTGTCGCGGCCGATAGTCGCGATCATGTCGACCGCCGCGGAAGCTGAAGCGCTGGCGGGCGAGGCGGCGTTTTTTCTCGACGAGGCTGCCGACGCCGACGCGGCCACGCGCCGCGTGCATCTCCTGCGTTCGTGGGAAGTGAAGCCGATGGCGCAATTGTCGCCGCCGACCGACGCGCAGGCGTCGCAACTGGCGGCGCTGTTCGCGATGCTGCGGCAGCCGTCGCCTTTGATCGTCACGTCGGCCGAAGCGCTGATGACGCGCACGATTCCGCGCACGGTATTCAACGAATCGATCCTCACGGTTGCCATCGGCGATCGCCTCGACCTCGACGCGCTGGTCGAAGCGCTCGCAGGATGCGGCTATCAGCGGGTGCCGCAAACCGAAGAGGCGGGCGACTTCAGCGTGCGCGGCGGACTCGTCGACGCGTTCTCGCCGCTGTATCGCGATCCGATTCGTATCGAACTCGAAGACGATCTGATCACTTCGATTCGGCATTTCGACGCCGATACCCAGCGCTCGGGCGACGACCTGGTCGAGGCGACGATCACGCGCACGCGCTACGTGCCACCGTCCGCGCTCAAGGACCCCAAGCTCGGCGATCAGGTTGCGCTGCGCGCTGCGGAAATCGGGATGGTGCGCAAGGAGGCGGCCGAACTGTCCGAAGCGCTCGAGAATGGCCTGCTGTTCCCCGGCGCGGAACTGCTGATGCCGTACGCTTACGGGCGGCCGCTCGACAGCGTGTTCGACTACATGCCGGCGGGCGCGTTGCTGTGGCTGGTCGATCCGGGGCGCATGCTCGCCGAGGCCAATCGCTTTGCCGATCTCGTGAACAATGAAACGGCGGCGGCCGCGCAGAAGCCGGCGTTCCATCCGACGCCAGAGTCGTTGTTCATCACCGCCGACGCATTCGAGCGCGCGCTCGGAAACTTCACCGCGGTCGAGGTCGGCTCGTTGGTCACGATAACGGCGCCGCGCGAAGGCTGGGCGGTGCCGGTTGAAATTAAATCGCAGAACGCGTTGCGGCTGGGATCGAACCAGCTGAGCGGTGTGAAGACGCCGCCGAGCTTCGAGCCGCTGGCGACAGAACTGCGCGAAGTCCAACGCGGACAAGGGCGATCGCTGATGATCGTCGAGGGCCCCAACCAGGTGGCGCGGCTGCGGCGTCATCTCGAGGCGTGGGACCTCGACGTCAACGTCGACTGCAAGAGTCTGTCGGCGCTGCTCGAATGGCCGGACTATCGGCCTGCGATCATGGAAGGCGAAATTTCCGCGGGCGTCGTGTTGCCGGAGGACGGCCTCTACCTCTACAGCGAAGAAGAAATTTTTGGCGAGCAGCGCGTACGCCGGCGCAAGCGGCCGACGGCCAAGGGCGCGCTGCTCAATCTCGAAGAGCTGAAGCCCGACGATTTCGTCGTGCATATCGACCACGGTATCGCGAAGTACCGCGGCCTGCGGCACATGAAGGTCGCCGACGTCGAGGGCGATTTTCTCAATCTCGAATACGCGGGCAACGACACGATGTACGTGCCGGTCGAGCGGATAAATCTCGTGCAACGGTACATCGGCGGTGACAACGCCGAGCCCAAGCTCGACAAGCTCGGCAGCGGTTCGTGGGAGAAGGTTAAGCGGCGCACGCGGCAAGCGGTGCTGGCGATGGCGGCGGAGCTGCTCGACATTTATGCGGCGCGCGAAGTGATGGAAGGGCACGCGTATCCGGCGCCGGGCGCGGACTACGAGGAATTCGCGTCGCGCTTCGAGTTCGAGGAGACCCCCGACCAGCAGTCGGCGATCGACGACGTGATTCGCGATCTGACGCGGGTCAAGCCGATGGATCGCCTCATTTGCGGCGACGCCGGCTTCGGCAAGACCGAAGTCGCACTGCGCGCGGCGTTTATCGCCGTGATGGACGGCCGCCAGGTCGCCGTGCTGGTGCCGACCACGATTCTCGCCGAGCAGCATTGGAACACGTTTCGCGATCGCTTCAAGGATTACCCGGTGCGGGTCGAGATGGTCTCGCGTTTCCGTAGCCACAAGGAAAATCGCGAGATGATTGCGGAGGCCGCGAACGGCAAAGTCGACATTATTGTCGGGACCCATCGCCTGCTTTCGAGTGACGTGCAATTTCCGCGGCTGGGCTTGCTGGTGATCGACGAAGAGCACCGCTTCGGCGTGGTCGACAAGGAGAAAATCAAGAAGCTCAAGAAACTGGTGCCGGTGTTGACGATGACGGCGACGCCGATTCCGCGCACGCTGCACATGGCGATGCTCGGCATCCGCGATCTCTCAGTGATCCAGACGCCGCCGCCGGACCGCCAGGCGATTCGCACTTTCGTCGCGCATTTCGACGACGCCACCATTCGCGACTCGATTCTGCGCGAGCTGAACCGCGGCGGCCAGGTGTTCTTCGTGCACAACCGCGTCGAGAATATCGACTACATGGCCAGTCATCTGCGCTCGCTGATACCGGAGGCGAAGACCGCCGTCGCGCACGGCCAAATGAAGGAGCGCCAACTCGAGGACGTGATGCGCGACTTTATCGAGAAGCGCGTCAACGTGCTGGTCTGCAGCGCGATCATCGAATCGGGGCTCGACATTCCCAACGCCAATACGATGATCATAAATCGCGCCGATCATTTCGGCCTCGCTCAGCTATACCAGTTGCGCGGCCGCGTCGGCCGTTCGCGCCAGAAGGCGTACGCGTACCTGCTGATTCCCGGCGAGCACATCATCACACGCGACGCCAAGCGGCGAATCGACGCGCTGCGCGAGCTGGTCGAGTCCGAGAGCGGCGGCGGCTTCAAGCTGGCGATGGCCGACCTCGAGCATCGCGGCGCCGGCAACCTGCTAGGCCACGAGCAGCATGGAGAGATCGCGGCCGTCGGGTTCGAGCTTTATACCGAGATGATGGAAGAGGCGATCGCCGAGCTGCGCGGCCAGCCCAATCGCCCCGACTTCGAGCCCGAGCTGCGAATTGCGGTGCCTGCGTATATTCCCGAGGCTTACGTTTCCGACGAGAACGAGCGGTTGGTACTCTATCGGCGCCTCGCGCGGGCGCAGCGCGAGGAGGAGCTGGGCGAGATTCGCGACGAGATGCGCGATCGCTTCGGGCCGGTGCCGACCCTGATCGAAAATCTGATCGCGGCGATGAACGTTCGGCGCCAGATGAAGCAACTGATGATCTTGAGCGCGATTCTCAAGGGCACGCAGCTCGAAATCCGCTTTCATCCCGACGCGCCGGTGGATACGACGCGGCTTACGAAGCTGGCTGATCAGAATCGGCGCACGATGCGGCTGACGCCGTCGTTCCAGGTGATCGCGCGAATAGAGCCCGGGGAATACGAGCAACTGTTCGCGCAACTCGACGGCATCTTGCAGGCCCTGGCGGGCTGTGAAAAGTTGGAAAACTGGCCGGCCGCGAAGGTTGGGACGGCCGTCAACTAGACTGATGCATAACAGAAGATTGTCCTCGCGCGCCGGCGTCCGATTTGCCGTAGTTGCGGGATTGTTGGCCTCGTTCTGGATCGTCCTGGCGGGCGCGTTTTCGGGCTGTTCGGTGGATTTATTCCACCCCGAGTCTTACGCGTTCATCAAAGATGCGATCGGTTCCGCCGGCGCTACTCCAGCACCCGGCGATGCCACGCCAACTCCGTACGAGCGCGTATTTGAATCGACGCCTACTGCGGTGGCCTCGCCGGCAGCTGACGGCGCGCCTGCACCCGCGGCGACTGTAGCCCAGGTCGCACCGCCGCCGCCCGGTGCGATAAACCCGGACCGCCAGGCGCGCATGGTGCCGGCCTCTGACGCTCCCGGCGGCTTCGCGTTGCCCGCCATCCTCACGCCGTCGACCAAGAAGGACGAGCCGGCGCCGCCGCCTGCACCAGTAGAGGCGCCGGAAACCGCGGACGAACAGATCGCCGAGAGCGGACCGGCGGTGGATCGCATCGTCGCCAGTGTCGACGGCGATCCAATCACGATGCGCGAGGTCAAGGACTTTGCGTCGTCGCACGGAGAGCCGATCGATACCGATGATTTCGCTTCTTCGGACACCGCCAAGACCGCGGTGAAAGCGTTGATCGGAGAAAAATTGCTCGAGCAGGAAGTGAAGAAGTACGACGACAAGGTCGATGACGAGCAGGTCGACAAATATATCGCGCAACTGCGGCAGGACAAGCACATGAGCGATGCGGAATTTCGCGCGCAACTGCAGGCGAGCGGAATGAGTTATGATGAGCTGCGCAGGCGCGCGAAGATGGATCTCGAAAAATCGATGATGATCGAGGAGGAAGTCCGCGCGAAAATCAACGTGCCCGATTCCGACATCACGGCTTTCTACGACGCTCACAAGCAAGACTTCACGATTCTCAAGGAGCGGCTCAAGCTCGCGCAGATTCTGATCGCGCTGCCGCGCAATCCGACGCCGGCGCAGGTCGCCGACGCGCAAAAGAAAGCCGCGTTGATTCGCGCGCGGGCCATCAAGGGCGACGACTTCGGCGATCTCGCGCGCGTCTATTCGGACGACGACTCGAAGACCAGCGGCGGCGAGCTCGGATGGTTCGCGCCGGGCGACATCAACGACCAGATCCTGGCCGCGGTCAAGCCGCTCAAGCCCGGCGAGGTGTCCCAGCCGGTTCGCACCAACCACGGCATTCATATCGTCAAGCTCGAGGAACACGAAGTGCCGGGCGTCGTGCCGCTGAGCGAGGTCAAGGCGCAGATCCGCGCTCAACTGGTCGATCAGCAATCGAGCGTCCAGCTCGAGAAGTGGGTTGAATCCGATCTCGTCAAGCAGCACTACGTCGAGACCATGTATTAGATTTAGATGATGACGGCCGCGCTCAGACGAAAAACGCCGCCCACCGTGGCGATCAGCATGGGCGACCCTGCGGGCGTCGGCCCCGAGGTTATCCTCAAGGCGATGGCGGCGCTGGCCAGCCGTCGCGGGGCGCCGTCAATCGTGGTCGTCGGCGATTTGTCGGGGATGCGCGCGGCGGCGGCCCGTCTCCGCAATGTGCCCGCTCCCCGCGAGTGGCATCCCGGTGAGCCGCCGATTCGTCTCACCAAGGGACTCGGCGTGCTTTCCATCTCGAGTTTGTCGGCGCGCGCGATTCGCCCCGGACATCCGACAGTTGAGGGCGGCGGCGCCGCTTATGATTACATTGTAACTGGTGCGCGGATGGCGATGAGCGGCGAAGTCGACGCTCTTGTGACCGCGCCCATTAGCAAGGACTGGATGAACCGTGCCGGGCATCATTTTCCCGGCCATTCGGAGCTGCTCGCGCAGATGGCGCGGACCCGGCTATGGCGCATGATGTTCGCGGGCGGCGAGCTGACGGTAGCGCTGGTGACTGCTCATATTGGATTTGCAAAAGTGGCGACTGCACTGACGCAGCGCAACGTGCTCGACACGATTCGTCTGCTCGCAACGCATTTGCGCGGCGCGCTCGGCGTTGCGCGGCCGCGAATCGCGGTGCTCGGGCTGAATCCTCATGCGGGCGAGAGCGGGATGTTTGGCGACGAGGAGATTCGGGTGATCGCGCCGGCCATTCGCCGCGCGCAGCGCGAAGGTATCGACGCGTACGGACCGCTCGCGCCCGACACCGCCTTCATTCGCCAGACCGGCGCGTTTAACTTCGACGCCGCGGTCGCGATGTACCACGATCAGGGCCTGATTGCGCTCAAGACGCTGGAGTTCGATCGCGCAGTGAATATCACGATCGGATTGCCGTTCGTGCGCACCTCGCCCGATCACGGTACGGCGTTCGACATAGCGGGTAAAGGAATTGCAAATCCTTCGAGCATGATTGCCGCGATAGAATATGCGTGGCGGGCCGCCGTGGGCGACAAGACCGCGCGGCGGGCGGCGTAGCAGCGATGGCCGATCGAATCGTCATCAAGGGCGCGCGCGAGCACAATCTCAAGAATATCGATCTCGAGATTCCGCGCGATCGCCTGGTTGTGATCACCGGGCTCTCGGGCTCCGGCAAATCCTCGCTCGCTTTCGACACGATTTACGCCGAGGGACAGCGCCGCTACGTCGAGTCGTTGTCGGCCTACGCGCGCCAGTTCCTCGAGCAGATGGAGAAGCCCGACGTCGATTCGATCGAAGGCTTGTCGCCCGCAATTTCGATCGAGCAGAAGACCACCTCGCGCAATCCGCGCTCGACAGTTGGCACGATCACCGAGATTTACGACTACCTGCGCCTGCTGTTTGCGCGCGTGGGGCATGCGTTCTGCTACAACTGCGGCCGCGAGATCACGCAGCAAAGCGTGCAGCAGATCGTCGATCAAATCATGAAATGGCCCGACGGCTCGCGGCTTCACGTGCTGGCGCCGATCGTTCGCGATCGCAAGGGCGAATACCGCAAGGAGCTGTCCGACATGAAGCGCGCAGGTTTCGTGCGCGTGAAGATTGACGGCAAGCTCTACGAACTCGGCGAGGAGCCGCTGCTCAACAAGAATCAGCGCCACACTATCGAGGTGATGGTCGATCGGCTCGCGATTCGCAAGGGAATCGAGAAGCGCCTGTCGGACTCGCTCGAGGTCGCCTTCAAATACGGGCAGGACTTGCTCAAGGTCGAGCGCCTGGACGGGCCGAAGAACGACAGCGAAATTTATTTCAGCCAGCGCTTCGCCTGCGTCGACTGCGGAATTTCGTATCCTGAAATCGCGCCGCGGATGTTCTCCTTCAACAGTCCGCACGGCGCCTGCGCGGAATGCTCGGGCATCGGATCGATCATGTACTTCGATCCCGAGCTGGTCGTGCAGAACGAGGACTTGAGCATCGCCGATGGCGCGATCGCGCCGTGGGCCAACATGAACTATCTGCAGCCGGTGCTCGACGCGCTTGCCAAGCACTACAAGTTCAGCCTCGACGCGCCGTGGAAGGAAATTCCGGCGAAGGTGCGCAAGGCTCTCATGCACGGCTCGGGCAGCGAGGAGATCGAGTTCGCGTATCAGCGCGGGCATCATCGCGCCGAGTACGCAAAGACCTTCGAGGGCGTGCTCCAGTGGCTCGATCGCCGCTACAAGGAGACCGAGTCCGAAGGCGTGCGCGAGTTCCTCGAGGCGTACATGAACATGCGCCCGTGTCCGACCTGCGACGGCGCGCGCCTCAAGAAGGAAAGCCTGTTCGTGCGCTTCAACGGCAAGTCGATCTCGGACGTTACTGCGATGTCGATCAAGCTGGCGCTCGCGTTTTTCGCCGCGCCGAAGTTGAGCGCGCAGGAAGCCGAAATCGGACGGCTCATCCTGAAGGAAATTCGCGAGCGGCTGAATTTTCTCGCCGACGTCGGCCTCGAGTACCTCACTCTCGATCGCCCGTCGGGCAGTCTCTCCGGCGGCGAGGGCCAGCGCATCCGGCTCGCCACGCAAATCGGCTCGAGCCTCGTCGGCGTGCTCTACATCCTCGACGAGCCGTCGATCGGACTTCATCAGCGCGACAATCAGCGCCTGCTCGCGACGCTCAAGCGTCTCAAGGAGCTGGGCAACACTGTGCTGGTCGTCGAGCACGATCGCGAGACGATGCTCGAGGCCGATCATCTCATCGACATGGGTCCCGGCGCCGGGATCCACGGCGGCTACATCGTTTCGCAGGGCACGCCTGACGATGTGATGCGCGACGAGAACTCGCTCACCGGCAAATATCTTTCAGGCGAAGTCGAGATTCCGGTACCGTCGCGACGCCGCCAGCTCTCCGGCCGCTGGCTGACCGTCAAGGGCGCGCGCGAGAACAATCTGCGCGATCTCACCGTCGCGATTCCGCTCGGCGTCTTCACCTGCATCACCGGCGTTTCGGGTTCCGGCAAATCGACGCTGGTGCTCGACACGATGTACCGCGCGCTCTCGCAGAAACTGAATCACAGCCGCGAACGCGCCGGCGCGTACAAGACGCTCGAGGGCGTCGAGCATCTCGACAAGGTCATTCACGTCGATCAAAGCCCCATCGGGCGCACGCCGCGCTCGAATCCCGCGACCTACACCGGCTTGTTTACCCATATCCGCGAGCTGTTTGCGCAATTGCCCGAGGCGCGCATGCGCGGTTACGGGCCGGGACGATTTTCGTTCAACGTCAAGGGCGGCCGCTGCGAGGCGTGCGAGGGCGACGGCATCATTCGCATCGAGATGCATTTTCTGCCCGACGTTTACGTCACCTGCGAGGTCTGCGGCGGCAAGCGCTACAATCGCGACACGCTCGAGATTCAGTACAAGGGCAAGAATATTGCCGAGGTGCTCAACATGACCGTGCTCGACGCGGTCGAGTTTCTCGGCTCGGTTCCGCCGATTCGGCAGAAGCTCGAAACGCTGCGCGAC